>Ga0105239_10001865_pt1 | contig 27579 bp, 29 predicted proteins | sample KBSC44metaG_FD_92761 | JGI IMG/M metagenome (GOLD analysis project Ga0105239, IMG submission 92761) | Corn rhizosphere microbial communities from Kellogg Biological Station, Michigan, USA - KBS C4-4 metaG | ecosystem: Host-associated > Plants > Roots > Rhizosphere > Soil | place: Michigan, USA...
TCGGCCCTTGGTGCCCCTGGCTCGCCGGGTACGGCGAACCACCCCCCGAGGGGGTCGGGCCGGCTTGAGGCGGCCCGGCGCCCGGCCCGGCACGTCGATCGGCAGCGAGGTTGGAGCCCCGCCGAGCTGACTTCATGAAGTGCGCTTGCGGCGTTCGCGCAAGGTATCCAGCACCACCGCGATGATGATCACGCAGCCGGTGATGATGCGTTTGGTCGGCTCGCTCGCACCGACCTGCGCGAGCCCCGCCTCGAGCACCGAGATCACGAGCACGCCGAAGAAGGTGCTGACCACCGAGCCGCGCCCGCCCATCAGGCTGGTGCCGCCGATTACGACCGAGGCGATCACCACCAGCTCGGCGCCGATGCCGGCGTTCGGGTCGGCGGCTTCGAGCCGCGACGACAGGAACACGCCGCCGAGCCCGGCAAGCAGGCCGGCGATCGCGAACACCGCGATCTTGATCGGCCGCGGATCGACGCCGGCGAGCCGCATCGCTTCTTCGTTCGTGCCGATGCCGATCATGCAGCGGCCGAAGACGGTGCGCGTCAGCACGATCTGCGCGAGGATCACGATCGCCAGCGCGATGAAGAAGGCCGGCGAGAGCCCGGCCACGAAGGGCTTGCCGAGCCAGTCGATCTTGCTGCCGATGTACTGCGTGCGCGAACCGGTGGCGAGATAGGCCGCGCCGCGCGCGACTTCGAGCATGCCCAGGGTGACGATGAAGGAGGGCAGCCGAAACGCCACCGTGACGCTGCCGTTGATCGCGCCGGCGACCAGGCCGACCGCCATCGCCAGCCCCATCGCCGGCAGCAGCGGCCACTGCCACTGCAGCATCGCGATGCCGGCCGCGGCGGCGGAGACCGCCATCACCGAGCCGACCGACAGGTCGATGCCGGCGATGATCAGCACGAAGGTCATGCCGACCGCGGTGACCGCGACCGCCGGGATGTCGTTGGCGATCGTGACGAAGGTGTCGGCGGTGAAGAAATACTGGCTCAGCGCGCTGAACAACGCGACCATCAGCGCCAGCGCGACCAGCAGGCCGGCGACGGTGCCGAGCGCGCTGGTGACGGCCGTGCGCGTCGAAATGGGTTTGATCTGTGCACTCATGCTGCCTTTGCTCCGTTTGCCGCATCGGCCGCCAGGTAGGCGCTGAACGCGGCCTCCAGCAGCGCGTGCTCCGACCATTCGCCGCGCTCGAAGATGCGCACCAGCCGGCCGGCGCTCATCACGCCGATGCGGTCGCAGACCGACATCAGCTCGCGCAGGTCCGACGAGACCATCAGCAAGGCCTTGCCCGCCGCGGCGAGCCGGTCCATCTGCGCGTAGATGTCGGCGCGCGCGCCGATGTCGACACCGCGGGTCGGCTCGTCGAGCAGCAGCACCTCGCAGTCGCGATGCAGCCAGCGCGCGAACACCACCTTCTGCTGGTTGCCGCCCGAGAGCTGGCCGACCGCCTGTTCGCTCGAATCGCTGCGCACCCGCAGCAGCTGGCGCAGGCGCTCGACCTCGACCCGCTCTTCGTCCCGCTTCAACCAGCCGCCGCCCGCCACCGCCTTCAGGTTCGCCAACGTGGTGTTGATGCGGATCGACAGCGGCAGCAGCAAGCCCTGCGACTTGCGATCCTCGGTGACCAGGCCGATGCCGGCCTTCACGGCCTGCACCGGCGTCGCGATGCGCGCCGGCGTCGTCGCGTTGCCGAGCAGCACTTCGCCGCTGTCCTTGCGGTCGGCGCCGTAGATCAGGCGCAGCAGCTCGGTGCGGCCAGAGCCGACCAGCCCGGCCAGGCCGAGCACCTCGCCGTTGTGCAGGCTGAGGCTCACGTCGCGCACCACCGTGCCGCGGCTCATGCCCTTCACCCGCATCGCGACCGCGCCGGCCGGACGGCGCGGTCGATCGAGCGCCTCGTGCACGTCGCGGCCGACCATCAGGCGCACGATGTCGTCCTGGGTCGAGCCGCGCATCGGCCGCGTCTCGACATGCTTGCCGTCGCGCAACACCATCACGCGATCGGCGATCTGCTGCAGCTCGTCGAGCCGGTGCGAGATGTAGACGACGCCGACGCCGCGCGCCTTCAGCAACGCGATCTGGTGGAACAGGTGCTCGATCTCGCGCGAGGTCAGGGTCGCGGTCGGCTCGTCGAGGATCAGCAGCCGGCATTCGCCGACCAGGCTGCGTGCGATCTCGACCATCTGCTGATGGCCGACGCCGAGCGCGCTGACCGGCAGGCGCGGGTCGATCGCCTCCAGCCCGATCATCGCCATCTGCTTCGCCGCGGCCTGGTTCAGCACGTCGCGCCGGATGAAGCCGGCGGTGTTCGGCAGGCGTTCGAGCAGCAGGTTCTCGGCCACGCTCAAGGTCGGCACCAGGCTCAGCTCCTGCAGCACCATGCGCACGCCGAGGCGCTCGGCCTCCTTGCGCGATCTCGGCCGATAGGGCTGTCCTTCCAGCCACATCTCGCCTTCGCTGGGATCGACCAGGCCGGCGACGATCTTCGACAAGGTGCTCTTGCCGGCGCCGTTCTCGCCGGTCAGCGCCAGCACCTCGCCGCCATGCAGCTCGAAGCCGACGCCGGACAAGACCGGCGTCGCATAGCGCTTGCCGAGCCCTTCTCCGCGCAGCAAGACAACGGTCGCAGTCACTTCGTGACCAGCACCACCTGCGTCTCGACGATGGGCTGCAGATCCTTCTGCGTCTTCTTTTCCTTGATCGCCTTCAGCGCGGTCTCGATGCCGAATACGGCCTGCTTCGCGGCGAACTGGTCGGCGGTCGCAAGCACGCGGCCATCGGCCAGCATCGGCTTGATCGCCGAGATGTTGTCGTAGCCGACGACCAGCACCTTGCCGGTCTTGCCCGCGGTCTTGACGGCCGCGACCGCGCCCAAGGCCATGTTGTCGTTGCCGCAGAGCAGCGCCTTCAGGTCCGGATGCTCGCGCAGCATCGCGCTGGCGACGGTGTTGCCCTTGTCCATCTCCCATTGGCCGGACTGCACGCCGACCACGGTCGCGCCGACGGCCTTCATCGCGTCCTGGAAGCCGGCGGTGCGCTGCTGCGCATTGAAGGTGGTCGAGACGCCTTCGAGGATGCCGACCTTGTCGCCCGCCTTCAGCTGCTTGGCCAGGTGGTCGCCGACCAGCTTCGCGCCCTTGCGGTTGTCCGGGCCGACGAAGGGCACGACGAAGTTCTTTTCCTTCAGCGCCGCGTCGTCGAGCTTGTTGTCGATGTTGACGACGATCACGCCCTTGTCGGCCGCGTCCTTCAGCACCGGCACCAGCGCCTTCGAATCGGCCGGCGCGATGACGATCGCGTTGACCTTCTCGACCAGCATCTGCTGCACGATCTTGATCTGCGCGGCGGTATCGGTCTCGTCCTTGATGCCGTTGGCGATCAGGGTGTAGTCGTTCGGATGCTCCTTCTGGTGGGCCTTGGCGCCGTCCTGCATCGTCTGGAAGAACTCGTTGGCGAGCGACTTCATCACCAGCGCGACACGCGGCGCCGGATCGGCGGCGTGGGCGAACTGGAGCGGCAGCAGCGCCAGCGCGGCAGCACCGGCGAGCGTGTGGAGGGCGAGGCGCCTGGGGAATGAGTTCATGGATGTCTCCTGGGGGTGAAGGCCGCGCCGGCTGCTTGGGCCGATGCGTTTGGCCAAGGGTGAAGCTCGCGCAAACGTTTGCGCAAACGTTTGGCTGCACTTTAGGCGCTCGGCATGGCCCTTGGCAAGGGCCAGCGCCTCGGGGTTTTCGATAGGCTGGCCGCGACACTGGCACACTGCCCCTCCCGTCGAAGCCAAGGCGCCCCGATGATCACGCTGCACTACTACCCCAGCAACGCCAGCATGACCGTGCACATGCTGCTGAACGAGCTGGGCCTGCCGTTCGAGCTGCAGCTCGTCGACCGCGAACACGGCGCGCACAAGCAGCCGCCCTATCTCGCGCTGAATCCGAACGGGCTGATCCCGGTGTTCGTCGACGGCAGCCTGGTGCTGTACGAGACGGCCGCGATCTGCCTCCACCTGGCCGATACGCACCCAGAAGCGCAGCTCGTGCCGCCGCTGGCCACGCCCGAACGGGCGCACTGCTACAAGTGGCTGATGTGGATGACGAACACGCTGCACGCCAGCCTGACGGTCTACTTCTACCCCGAGCGCTGGGTCGACGAAGGCAATGCCGACGGCGCACGCCAGGTCAAGTCGCATGCCGAAGCCAAGGTCGGCGGCCTGCTCGACCAGCTCGATGCCGAGCTCGCGCGCACCGGCGGCCCGTGGCTGATGGGTGAGCCCTTCAGCCTGCTCGATCCGCTGGCCTTCACCTTGTGCCGCTGGACGCGCGGCTTCGGCCGGCCGGCGCGCTCGCTGCCGCAGCTCGGGCCGTACCTGCAGCGCATGCTGGCCAGGCCGGCGGTGCAGCGGATGATCGAACGCGAGGGGCTGGCGCAGCCCTGGGTCTGACGGGCTACAGCGTGCCGTGCAGCCGCAGCTTCTCCAGCCGCAGCGCGATGTGCTGCTGCAGCTCCGCGGCGCGCTTCCTCAACGGCAGCGCGGCCGGCTCGTCGGGCGGCAGCGCGGCGAGCTGCTTCTTCAGCTCGGTCAGCTCGCGCAGCATCACCACCTCGTGCGGCACGAAGCCGGCTTCCTTCAGGATCTTGAAGGGCAGGCGCAGTTCGACCGGCGTGTCCATCAAGCCATCGTCGAAATCGAGCGGCTTGCCGTAATACGGCGAGGCCTGCAGCTCGCCGGCGAGCTCGCAGCGGCGCAGCTGCTCGGCGATGCGTTCGTCCAGGCTGGCCATCCGTCAGCCCTGCACCTGCCGCGCCCAATGCTCGGTCAGCGGCGTGATCGCCTTGCCGAGGCGGCGTTCGTTCAGCAGCGCGCGCCCGAAGCCGCGCTGCCCGGCCTGCACCGATGCCGCCAGCAAGGTCTGGTCGATCAGGTCGCGCTGCGCATGGCTGCCGCCGAAGCGCTGCGCGATCGCGCGCAGCGGCCGGATCTGGCGCAGCGCCTCGCCGGCATCGTGCTGCGCATGAGCCAGCAGGCCGCGCATCAGCGGCAGGCCGACTTCGCGGCTCATCGCGAGGTTGTCGCGCGCCGTGGACGCATCGAGTTCGTCGCGGCGCTCGGCATCGGCCAGCAGCCGGCGCGCCCGAGCGAGGTCGTCGGCGCCGATGAAGGCGAGCAGCGCAAAGACATCGTTGAAGGCATAGAAGCCGGTATCGGCGCCGGCTGCGGCATAACTCGCCGCGAGGGCCTGCCAGCGCCCGCCGGCATCGATGCCGAGCAGATGCAGGCGCCACAGCAGCGCGACGCTGTCGAGCCGCTGCACGTGCACCGCCTGCGCCGCCTCGCCTTCGAGGAACTCGTCGTAGAGCCGCAGCACCGCAGCGCTCTCCAGCCGCTCCAGATGGAACAGCGCGAGGTGCCAGCCGTTGTGGCCGGAAAAGCCGTTGCCGACCGCCCAGTCGGCGCGCCGGTCTTCCAGCCATCGAGTGCCTTCGAGATGGCGCCCCTGCATCTCCATCACGTGCGCGACCGCGTGGATCGCCCAGGGACCGCGCGGGTCGCTGGCGAGCGCCTCGCGGCCCGCGGCCTCGGCTTGCGGGAACAGGTTGCATTCCTCCAAACCGAAGGCATGCATGCCCAGCACATAGGGCCGCAGCGGATCGCCCGTCTCCCACTCCGGCAGCACCCGGGCGACGCGCTGGCGCAGGTTGATCGCATCGCCGCGATAGAAGTCGAACAGGTGGGCGCAGATCAGCGCCAGCGCATCGCGCGGGTGATCGACGAGGATCTCGTCCCACAGCGCACAGGCGCGCGCCCAATGCCCGTCGGCCGCGGCGTTGGCGGCGGCGAGGTGGGCGCGCTCGCGCTCGGTCGCCCCGGCGATCAGCGCTTCGGCTTGCCGCAGCGCGGCGCGGGCTTCGGGCAGCAGCCCGGGCTCGGTCAAGGTCAGCAGGAAGCCGGCACGCATCAGCGGCGGCAGCGCCCAGCCGGGATCGGCCGCGCTCGCGGCATCGAGATCGGCGAGCGGCGTGTCGTAGTACGAGACCATGCGCCAGAGCGCGCGCTCGGCATGGGCCAGCGCCGCTTCGCTGCGGCTGGCGACGGGGTTGCCGCGCAGGTCCGTCATGGCAGCACCGGCCACGGGCGTTGCGGGCCGCGCAGCCGCTCCCAGGCGTGCGCGAGGCGCAATACGCCGAGATCGTCGAAGCGCCTGCCGGCGATCTGCAGGCCGATCGGGAAACCCGCCGACGAATAGCCGGCATTGATCGCGAGCGCCGGCTGTTCGCTCATGTTGTGCGGCAGGGTGAAGCCGATGTGCTCGAGCGAGCGCGCCGCATCGTTGCTCGGCATCGGCCATTCGGCCGGGAAGCTGAGCACCGGGCTGACCGGCGAGAGCACGAAGTCGTACGGCTGGCAGGCCGCCAGGCTGGCCTCGCGCAGCGCCTGCATCTGGCTGTAGCCGTGGAACACCGCGGCACCGGACTGGCCTTCGCCGCCGCGCGCCCAGTCGACGATGAAGGGCAGCACGCGCGCGGCACGCTCCGCCGGCAAGGCGCTGATGTCGAGCCAGGAGCGGGTGCGCCAGAAGCGGTCCATGCCCTCGGCCATCTCGCGGGTGCAAAAGGGCGGCAGCGCCTCGACCTCGGCACCCGCGGCGGCAAAGGCCTTGGCCGCGGCCTCTATCGTGCGGCGCACCTGGGCGTCCGGCGGCATGCCCCAGCCGGCATCGAGCAGCAGGCCCAGGCGCAGGCCCTTCAGGTCCAGATCGAGCCGGCCCCAGTCGATCGCCTGCGGCGGCAGGCTGGTGCCGTCGCGCCAGTCCGGCTGCGACAGCACGCTCATCATCAGCGCGGCGTCGGCGACATTGCGCGTCAGCGGACCGGCGACGCGGCCGGCATAGGCCGGCTTGATCGGCACCCGGCCGTGGCTGGGCTTCAGGCCGACGACGCCGCACCAGGCGGCCGGCAGGCGGATCGAGCCGCCGATGTCGGTGCCGATGTGCAGCGGGCCGTAACCGGCCGCGGCCGCGGCACCGGCCCCGGCGCTGGAGCCGCCGGGGTTCTGCGACAGATCCCAGGGGTTGCGCGTCAGCGGGTGGAAGCTCGACAGGCCGGACGACAACATGCCGTAGTCGGGCATCGTCGTCTTCGCGATGAAGACGGCGCCGGCTTCGCGCAGGCGGGCGGCGGGCGGGGCGTCTTCCGCCGCCGGCACGAGCGGCGTCGCGGCCGTGCCCACCGGCACCGGCACGCCGCGGGTCGCGATATTCTCCTTCAGCGTCACCGGCACGCCTTCGAGGGCGCGCGCCTCACCTCGCGACCAGCGCGCTTCGCTCTCGGCGGCCATCGCCAGCGCAGCATCGGCATCGAGCGCGTAGGTGGCATGCAGCCGCGGCTCGCAGCGCTCGATGCGCGCCAGCACCGCGCGCGTCACCTCGAGCGGCGAAAGCTCACGGCGGCGATAGAGCGCCAGCAATTCGGTCGCCGGCAGGTCCGGCAGGCTCTGCGGGGATGGGGCCAAGGCGGGCTCCTGAGCGCGAGACACCGGATGATGCACGGATCGCAGCGGGCTCACTGCCAGCTGACCGCCGCCATGTCGTTCGCGAACACCGGCGAGCTGCTCCACAGGCCCTTCAGCTGCTTCTTCGCGACCGAGAACTGCGGCAGCTGGAACAGGAAGGCGTTGACCGCATCGGTGGCCAGCAGCTTCTGCATCTCGGCCAGCAGCTTGAGCCGCAGCTTCGCATCGATCTCGGCGTTGTACTTCGCGAACAGCGTGCGATAGGCCGCGCTGTCGTAGCCGAAGTAGTACTTCGGATCGGCATACACGCCGAAGTCCAGCGGCTCGACGTGGCTGATCACGCTCAGCTCGAAGTTGCCCTTGAAGGTGCCGCTGAGCCACTGCGCCCATTCGACGTTCTCGATCTTTGCGACGATGCCGACCTTGGCCAGCTGCGCCGCGACGATCTCGCCGCCCTGGCGCGCGTACTGCGGCGGCGGCAGGGTCAGCGTGAGGTTCAGGGGCAGCGCGACGCCCGCCTCCTTCAGCAGCGCCTTGGCCTTCTCGGGGTTGTACGGGTTGATCGCGGTGGTATCGATGTAGCCGGCGTCGCTCGCCACCATGTGGCTGCCGATCGGCGCGCCGTAGCCTTCCTGGGCGCCGTCGATCAACGCCTTGCGGTCGATCGCCGCGGCGATCGCGCGGCGCACGCGCACGTCGTCCAGCGGCTTCTTGCGGTTGTTGATCGAGACGATGGTCTTGCCCTCGGTGCCGCCGACGATCACCGTGAAACGCGGGTCGCCCTGGAACTGCTTCAGGCTGGGCGGCGACTGGAAGCGCGGGATCGCGTCGACATCGCCTGCCAGCAGCGCCGCCACCTGCGCGGCCGGATCGTTGATGAAGCGAAAGCTCACGCGTTTGAGCTTCACCGCGGCGGCATTGCGGTAGCCGTCCCACTTGACGAGGCTGACGCTCGAGCCCTTCTTCCAATCGCCGAGCTTGTACGGGCCGGTGCCGACCGGCTGCGTCGCCGTCGTCGCCGCGCTCTTCGGATCGAGGATCACCGCGGTGTTCTCGCCGAGCCGGAAGAGCAGGTTGCCGTCGGCATTCGCGAGCGTCAGGATCACGGTGTAGGGATCGGGCGTGGTGATCGCGCTGATGTTGTCGAACACCGCCTTCTTCGCCTTGTTCGTGCTGCCCTCGGCCTTGGCGCGCTCGAAGCTGAACTTCACGTCGGCCGCGTCGAAGGCCTCGCCGTCCTGGAACTTGACGTTGTGCAGCAGCTTGAAGGTGTAGGTCTTGCCGTCGGGCTCGATCGCCCAGCTCTCGGCCAGCAGCGGCTGGACCTTGCCGTCCATCGTGATCTTCGTCAGGCCTTCGAGGATGTTGTAGTGGACGATCTCGCCGATCGCGGCGGCAGGCGCGGTGGTCGGATCGAGTCCGGTGGGTTCGAGGGTCATGCCGATGACGGCGGCGTCCTTGCGCGTCTGGGCCTCGGCCGCGAAGGCGGTCGCGGCGAGTGCGGTCGCGAGGGCGAACATCGGGACGAGGCGGGGGCGGACGATCATCGGCAGGCTCCAGCAAGCGGGCCGGCGCAGGGGCGCGGCCGGCGAGGTCGGGGGCATTGTGTCAGCGGCCCGCGAACCCTGGCCTCAAGCCTTCTTCTCCCAGGCGCTGCACCAGCCCTTCGCCGCGACGTCCTTGCCGTAGAACAGCCCGCAGCCGCCGGTCGGCTTGTCGCCATCGGGGGAGTAGAGGTTGCAGTTGGCGCAGGTCTGGCCCGGGGCGTATTTCGGGAACTTGGCCTTGTCGACCTTTGCCGCGTCGGCCTTGTAGTCGAGCGCGATGGCTTCCGCATCGGTTTCGGCGAGCAGCGTGCTCTCCTGCGCGCCTGCCTTCGGCGCGAGACACAGCGCCAGCACGGCGCCCGGGGTGGCTCGGATCAATCTGCGGCGAGACAGGACGGTCATGCTGGCGCTCCCTCGGGCTGGCGTGTGGCGGGCCATCCATTGTGGCGAGGCGCGGCGCATCGGGCGAGCGCTTCGGCGCCTGACCTACTGCACGACAGAGGATTGCGGCGGCTCGGGCACCGCAGCCAGCAGCGCGCGGGTGTAGGGGTGTTCCGCCTGCCTGAGGATCTGCTGCGCCGCGCCGCGTTCGACGATGCGGCCGCGCTGCATCACCAGCAGCTCCTCGCAGACGTGCTCGACCACCGCCAGGTCGTGGCTGATGAACAGATAGGTCACGCCGAAATCGCGCTGCAGGTCGGCCAGCAGGTTCAGCACCTGGGCCTGCACCGAGACATCGAGCGCGCTGACCGGCTCGTCCGCGACGATCAGCGCCGGCCGCGTGATCAGCGCCCGCGCGATCGCGATGCGCTGGCGCTGGCCGCCGCTGAACTGGTGCGGGTAGCGCGCGGCATCGGCGGCACGCAGGCCGACGGCTTCGAGCGACTCGGCCACGCGCCGGCGCTGCATCGAGCGTTCGGCCGTGCCGGCCGTCGCCAGCGGCTCGGCGACGATGCGCTGCACCGTCTGGCGCGGGTCGAGCGAGCCGTACGGGTCCTGGAACACCATCTGGAACTGCGCACGCGCGGCGCGCAAGGCTTTCGGCGAGAGCGTGTGCAGATCCTGGCCGAGCAGGCGCACCGTGCCGCGGCTCGGCCGCTCCAGCGCCATCACCAGCCGGGCGAGGGTCGACTTGCCGGAGCCGGATTCGCCGACGATGCCGAGGCTGCGGCCGGACTGCATCGTGAAGCTGATGTCGTCGAGCGCCTGCACGACCGGCGCCGGCCGGCGCAGCGATTCGCGCGGCAGGGTGTAAGCCTGGCTCAGGTGCTCGACTTCGAGCAACAGCGTCATGCCTCGGCTCCATCCGCCGGGACGACGCTGTTCGCCGCGATGGCTTGTGGCCGGATGCAGCGCACCGCGTGGCCGGCGCCGATCTCCAACGCCGGCGGCATCGCCTCACGGCAGGCCCCGACGACCCAGCCGCAGCGCTCGGCGAACGCACAGCCGGGCGGCAGATCGGCCAGCTCGGGCACGCGCCCGGGGATGGTCTGCAAGCGGCCGCCGCGCCCCGCGCCGAGACGCGGGCGGGCAGCGAAGAGGCCGCGGGTGTACGGATGCGCCAGATGTCGGAACACCTCGGCGGTCGGCCCGCGTTCGATCACGCTGCCGCCGTACATCACCAGCATGCGCTGCACCGTCTGCGCCATCACGCCGAGGTCGTGCGAGATCAAGAGCAGGCCCATGCCGTCCTGCGCCACCAGCTCGGCGATCAGCGCGAGGATCTGGCGCTGGACCGTCACGTCGAGCGCGGTGGTCGGCTCGTCGGCGATCAGCAGGCCCGGGCGGCAGGCCAGCGCGATCGCGATCATCACGCGCTGGCGCTGGCCGCCGGAGAGCTGGTGCGGATAGGCATCGAGCCGGCGTGCGGCCTCGGGCAGCTGCACGCGCTCGAGCAGGCGCAGCGCCTCGGCGCGTGCGGCCTGGGCATCCAGCCCCCGGTGCAGGCGCAACGGCTCGGCGATCTGGCGGCCGACGCGGTGCAGCGGGTTCAGCGCGGTCATCGGCTCCTGGAAGATCATCGCGATGCGGTTGCCGCGCAGGGCGCTGAAGGCTGCGTCGTCGAGGCCGACCAGTTCGCGGCCTTCCAGGCGCACGCTGCCGCCGGCTTGGGCGCCCTCGGGCAGCAGGCCCATCAGCGCGAGCGCGGTCATCGATTTGCCGCAGCCGGATTCGCCGATCAGGCCGAGCGTCTCGCCGCGCTCGATCGTGAAAGAGACGCCGCGCAGCGCCTGCACCGGCCCGTAGGCGGCGGGCAGGCTGACGTGGAGGTCATCGACGGCGAGCAGCATCGGGTGGACGATAGCGCCTCCGGTCTCAGCCTCTCAGGCTCGCGACGCCTCGGCCAGCACCCGCAGCACCTCCTTCGCCGCCGCATCCAGCCGCGCCGGCGAACGGTGCGCGATCGCCAGCCGGCGCACCAGCGGCGGCTGCAGCGGCCGCAGCTGCAGCTTGTCGTGCAGCAAGGCGTTGACCTGGCCTTCCACCGGCAGGATCGCCGCGCCGTAGCCGGCCACGACCAGGCTCTTCATCGCCTCGGTGTAGTTCAGCTCGATGCGCGCCCGCGGGTTCAGCCCGGCCTGGCCGAACCATTCGGCCACCAGCTTGTGCATCGAGGTGGTCGCGTCGTTCGCGATCAGCGGCTGGGCGGCGAGCCATTCGGGCGTGGCGGCGTCGGGCGCCGTCCAGCGCGGCGGCAGGAAAGCCATCATCGGATCGCTGCGCCAGTCGGTCAGCACGATCTCGGCGGTCGCGGCCTGCGGCAGCGCGACGATGCCGATGTCCAGCGTGCCGGCGGCGAGGCGCTGCATGGTGTCGTAGGAGCCGAGGATGCCGACCTCGACGTCGATGCCCGGGCTGGTCTGCGCGAGCACGTCCAGCACCTGCGGCAGCAAATGCACCAGCACCCCGGTCGAGGTGCCCAGCCGCACCTTGCCTTCGCGGCCTTCGGCGATGCGGCGCACCTGGCGCACGGTGTCGTCGGCATCCTTCAGCAGGCGCCGGCCGCGCTCGATCAGCGCTGCGCCGGCGGCGGTGGGCGCCGCACGGCGGCTGCCGCGCTCCAGCAGCTGTACGCCGAGCCGCGATTCGAGTTCGCTGATGTGCAGGCTGACGGTCGGCGGCGCGAGGTGCAGCGCCTGCGCGGCGGCGGCGAAGGTGCCGAGGTCGGCGATCGCCACCAGGGTCTGCACTTGGTCGAGGCTCAGGTTGCGCATCAGGAAAACTGACTGGGGCCGTCAGTAGATTCAACTTTTCAAATGATACGGCGAGGCGGACGATGAACGCTCATTGACGGAGACGACCATGACCACGCTTGCATCCCACTCGTTGTTCGACTCGCTGCGGCACACGCTGCACGACCTGGCCGCCCACTGGGCCGAACTGCGCCGGCGCCGGCAGGATCGGCAGACCCTCTCGGAGATGGGCGCCCGCGAGCTGCGCGACCTGGGCCTCGGCCGCGACCAGATCGACTACCTCACCGCGCCGACGACGTCTGGCCGCTGGTCCGAGTGACCGGCTCGCTGTCGCGCATCAGCGTCGCCTTCACCGCGACCGCGAGCGGCGTGGCCGGCACGCTGCCGACGGCACGCGACAGGCTGCCGCCGTCCAGCGCGTGCGGCACCCGCCACAGGTAGGACATCTTCGCCAGCTCGCGCCACATCGGCACCGCCCAGCCCATCACGCGCAGCGCCCACCACGGCATGCCGACCCGATGCATCGGGCGCTGGCGCGGGCCGTACAGCTCGCTCGCGGCGCGTTCGATCGTATCCAGCATCACCTGGCCGGTGACGGTATGGCCGGGGAAGTGGAAGCGCGCGAACGCCGGCATCTTGTCGAGGCGTTCGGCGAGGATCACGAAGCAGCGCGCGTAGTCGGGCAGGTAGGTCCAGGCATGCGGCACGTCGAGCGGGCCGGGATAGGCGAGCTTGCCCGAGCGCAAAGACTTGGCGATCATCAGGTCGATCCAGTCGCCCGGGCCGCCGCCGAAGAAGTCGCCGGCGCGCAGCACGATGGCGCGCAGGCCTTCTTTCGTGCGTGCCGCGATCTCGTCTTCCAGCGCGCAGCGGATGCGGCCTTTCTCCGTGGTCGGCTTTTGCGGCGTATCGGGCTTCAGCAGCGGCGGCATGCCTTCGCCGTAGTTGTAGACCGAGCCCGGCAGCATGAAGGTCGCGTTCAGGCGCTGCGCCAGATCCATGCCGGCGCGCGCCATCGGCAGCACGCGGCTCCAGTCGGTGTAGAGCGGGCTCACCGCATAGACGACGACGGCCACGCCGGCGGCGGCACGTTGCAGTGCATCGAGCTGGTCCAGCCCGGCCTCGATGCGCTCGACCTGCGCCGGCATCGCTTCGACGAACGGCTTGCGTGTCTGCGCGAGCACGCGCCAGCCCGAGGCGGCAAAGGCCTGTGCGGCGGCGAGGCCGAGGCGGCCGTTGGCGCCGATGATGAGCACGCTGCGGTTTTTCATGATGTGCGGATGATGCGTTGAAAGGATGGACGAAGTGTGGACGCCGGCGGCGCCATGCACCATTCGCGATCGATCCATACGAGACATGCCGATCCGCATGGCCGCGCCCGCTCGCGCGGCGCGTCAGCGAACCGTAACGGGTGCAAGCGTTCCGGATCGCCTCCCTGGGAGGCTACCTCCCGGCGGGTACATCGAGACACGCGACCGTCAGCGCCTTCGCGACACTCGCGCCTCCATCAGAAAAGGAGTCCGATGTCCTGGGTCAAGAAGTGGATGACGGCGGAACCGGCCTGGGCCGGACGCCAGGATGAAGCGGCACCGCCTCGGCGCGAGCCGGTGCTGCTCAGTGTGCTGGCGGGGGTGCTGATCGCCGCCGCATTGATCGTCAGCGCGGCCGTGCTGCTCGCCTGACGGTCAACGGCGCCGCGCCAGCTTCGGGTCGAGCAGGTCGCGCAGGCCGTCGCCCATCAGGTTGAGCCCGAGCACCGACAGCGCGATCGCCAGCCCCGGCCAGATCGCGAGCTGCGGCGCCTGGAACATCTGCGCCTGCGCCTCGTTCAGCATGCGGCCCCAGCTCGGCCGCGGCGGCTGCGTGCCGAGGCCGAGGTAGCTGAGCGCGGCCTCGGCCAGGATCGCGACCGCGAACTGCGTCGTCGCCTGCACGATCAGCACGCTGGCGATGTTCGGCAGCACATGGTCGATGGTGATGCGCCATGGGCCCTTGCCGCAGGCACGCGCGGCGAGCACGAAGTCGCGTGACGCGACCGCGTTCGCCGAGGCGCGCGTGATGCGCGCGAACACCGGCACGTTGAACAGCCCGATCGCGACGATCGAGACCACCAGCCCGGGTCCGTACAACGCGGTCAGCATGATGGCCGACAGCAGCGCCGGGAAGGCGAACGCGAAGTCGGAGAAGCGCATCACCGCCTCCTCGACCCAGCCGCGGCGCGCGCTCGCCAAGCAGCCGAGCGCGACGCCGGCGAAGAGCCCGATGCCGACCGCGATGAAGCCGACCGCGATCGAGTTCTGCGCGCCGACGAGCAGCAGCGAGCCGACATCGCGCCCCAGGCTGTCGGTGCCGAACCAGTGCGCGGCCGACGGCGGCTGCAGCTTGTGCGCGATGTCGAGATCGGTCGGCGAATGCGGCGTCCAGACCAGCGACAGCGCGGCGGCCACGAAGAGCAGCAGCACCAGCACCGCGCCGAGGCTGAAGCTGCGATGGCGCAGCGGCAGCGTGAGCTGACGCCGGCCAGCGCGCGGCCGTGCCGAAGCGGCCGGCGCATCCCCTCGGGGGGCCGAGCCCGGACACGAACAGTCCGGTGGACGGTTCGTGCCTGGCGAGGGGCCGGGCCTCTGGCCCGGCGCGGCCTGCAAGGTCGACCGGGGTACGTCGCGGTCGGGGGGCATCCGATCAGGCATCGGCCACCTTCAGGCGCGGATCGATCGCGGCATACAGCACGTCGACGACGAAGTTGATGACGATGACCAGGGCCGCGAGCAGCATCACGACGTTGCGCACGACGATCAGGTCGCGGTTGGCGATCGCCTGGAACACCAGCCGGCCGATGCCGGGCAGCGCGAACACGTTCTCGACCACGATCGTGCCGGTCAGCAGGTTCGCGAACTGCAGGCCCATCACGGTGACCACCGGGATCATCGCGTTGCGCAGCACGTGGCGCCACAGCACCGCGCGCGGCCCGAGGCCCTTGGCGCGGGCGGTGCGCACGAAATCCTCGCGCATCACCTCGAGCACCGCCGAGCGCGTGATGCGCGCGAGGATCGCTGCCTGCACCACTGCCAGCGCGACCGCCGGCAGCAGCAGCGCCTGCAGCCCGGCCCACAAGCCGCCGCCGTCTTCTTCGAGCCAGCCGGGGAAGCCGCCGGCCGGAAACCACTGCAGCTTCACCGCGAAAACGAGGATCAGCAGGATCGCGAACCAGAAGTTCGGGATCGCGAGGCCGAGCTGGCTGAAGGCCATCACGCCCAGGTCGCCGGGCCGATTGTGGTGCGACGCGGCGTAGACGCCGAGCACGAGCGCGAGCACGGTCGTCAGCAGCATCGCCATCACCGCCAGCGGCAGGCTCAGCGCGAGGCGCTCGGCGAGCAGCTCGGTCACCGGCGTGTCGTAGGCGACGCTGGTGCCGAGGTCGCCGCGCGCCATGCCGGCGAGCCACCTGGCATAGCGCAGCGCCGCGGGCTGGTCGAGGCCGAGCTGCTTCGTCAGTGCGGCGAGTTGTTCAGGCGTCGCGGTGTTGCCCAGCCGCACTTCGGCGGCGTTGCCGGGCAGGATCTCCAGCACCGCGAAGACGAGCAGCGAAGCGGCCAGCAAGGTGGCGATGAAGGTCGCGATGCGCTTCAGCAGGAAGGGGCCCATGCGGCCAAGGGTAGCGGACCGGGATCGGCCCCATCCGAACGGCGAGCCTCAGCCGTCCGCCCCGACCAGCAGCATCGCCTCGATCTTGTAGCCGTCGAGATCGCGCACGAAGCAGCCGTAGTAGGCCACGCCATAATGCGGCCGCGGCCCGGGCGCGCCGTCGCCGGTCGCGCCTGCGGCGATCGCCACCGCGTAGAAGGCATCGACCTGCGCCCGGCTTTCGGCGAGGAAGCCGAAGTGCGTACCGTTGCCGACCGAAGCCGGCCGCCCGTCGTGCGGCGCCTGCACCCAGAACTCCGGGTACTGCTTGCCGTAGGCGACCGCCCCGGCGTGCTCCAGCACGCGCTTCACGCCGATCGTCGCGAAGACGGTGTCGTAGAAGGCCACGGCACGATCGAGATGATCGGTACCGATCGAGACGTGCGACATCATGCTGGGGTTCTGCTCCAGCGCCTGCAGCACCGGCTCGGTTTGCGTCTGCGGCTCTTCTTCCTCCTGCTCGGGAACCGGCTTGCCGGCCGGGATCGAACTCACGCCAGCACCGCCGCCATCGCCACCGCCGTGGCCTCGACGTTGTGGCTGTTCAGCCCGGCCAGGCACATGCGGCCGGAGCGCACCAGGTAGACGGCGTACTGATCGCGCAGACGGTCGACCTGCGCAGGCGTCAGGCCGGTGTAGCTGAACATGCCGCGCTGCGTCAGGAAGTAGTCGAAATTGCGCCCCGGCACCTTGGCCTGCACCACCGCATGCAGCTGTTTCCTCATCGCGAGGATGCGCTCGCGCATCGCAGCCACTTCCGCCTCCCACATCGGGCGCAGCGCGGGGTCGGTCAGCACCTTCGCGACCAGCTGGCCGCCGAAGATCGGCGGGCTCGAATAGCTGCGCCGCACCGTGGCCTTCAGCTGGCCGAGCACGTGTTCGGCCTGCTTCGCATCCGGGCAGACCACGCTGAGCGCGCCGCAGCGCTCGCCGTAGACGCTCATGCTCTTCGAAAACGAATTCGCGACGAAGAACGACAGGCCGGCATCGGCGAGCGCACGCACCGCATAGGCGTCCTCCTCGATGCCGTCGCCGTAGCCCTGGTAGGCGATGTCGAGATAAGGCAGCAGCTCGCGCTCGCGCAGCACCGGGATCAGCGCCTGCCATTGCGGCTTCGTCAGGTCGACGCCGGTCGGGTTGTGGCAGCAGGCGTGCAGCAGCACGACGCTCCTCTTCGGCAGGCCGCGCAAGGCATCGAGCATCGCGTCGAAACGCAGGCCGCCGGTGGCCTCGTCGTAGTACGGATAGGTGTTCACCGTGAAGCCCGCGCCTTCGAACATCGCGCGGTGGTTGTCCCAGGTCGGGTCGCTGACCCAGACCTGGCTCTGCGGGAAGTAGCGGTGAATGAACTCCGCCCCCATGCGCAGGCTCGCGCTGGAGCCGATCGACTGGATCGTCGCGACCCGGCCGGCCTGGATCGCCGGATGCTCCTTGCCGAGCAGCAGCTGCTGCACCGCGAGGCGGCAGTTGGCCGCGCCTTCGATCGGCTGGTACGGCTTGGGCCCGCCGGCTTCGACGATCTGCTGCTCGGCGCGCCGCACCGACGGCAGCGCCGGGATGCGCCCGTCATCGTCGTAGTAGATGCCGATCGACAGATTGATCTTGTTCGGCCGCGGGTCTTTGACGAAGACCTCGACGAGGCCGAGGATGGGGTCACCGGGGTAGGGATCGACGTGTTCGAACATGAAGGCTCCTGGCTGAGCCGGCCATTATCGAACCAGGCCGATCCACTGCAGCCAGCGGCCATGCGGGTGCGAGCGGGCCAGCACCTCGGAGCGCAGCTCGCCGGCCGCATCGCGCCAGGCCAGCGTCCACAGCGTGTTGCTCAGGATCTCGGCCTCGCCGTCCGGCGGAGGCGGCGCGGCCGCTCCCGCGATGCGCAGCTGCGGCCCTTCGCCGCTCAGCCACGCGAGGCCGCGCTCGCGCACGAGTTGCAGCATGCCTTCGACGTGGCTCGCCAGATCCGGCGGCTCGAAGTAGGCCAGCACCCAGCTGTTCATCACCACCGGCTGCACGTCGCCCGGCAAGGTGTCGAGCCAGCGGGCGATCGCCACGACGCCGTCCGTTTCCCGCCGCACCGGCCAGCGCTCGCGGCGCGCGACGGCGATGGCGTGCTCCAGCCGTTCCATCCGCTCGCGATCGTGCGGCCAGATGCAGGCCTGCAGCCAGCGCACCGCATCGTCGTCCTGCACGTCGACCGGCGCGAGGTCGATGCCGAGGCGGCTCACGATGACCGGCTCGGCGAGCGCCGGCGACGGCCGGCCGCCGCCGACGAGCCGGCAGTGCAGCGGCGGCACGCCGCCCTGCACCGCGGCGCCGAGCATGAAGTCGCCATAGTCGATCGGCCACTGATCGACGCCGAGATTCAACCCCGCGCTGCAGCCGAAGTCGAGCAAGGCCAGGCGCTGCCGGCCGCTCAGCGCAGCCAGCTCGCGCAAGGCCGGCCGCACCACGGCGCAGCGGCCGGTTTCGTTGGTCTGCGTCGCGCGCCGGGTGATGCGATCGAGCAGCGCGCCCCGCTCCCCGTCCACGAAGTCGTCGAAGCAGGCGCTGAGCGCCGCATCGGGTGCGCGGCTGCCGCCGACGCTCGGGAAGTACGCGGCCAGCGCATGCTGGGCGCCGGCCGCCCGCTCCTCGAGCAGCCGGTGGTGCACCGCGGCCAGTAGCAGGTTCGGCCGCCGCTGCTCCGGCGGCGCCGCGAGCATCAGCTGCAACAGCGCCTCGCTGCGTGCGACATGGCGGCAGATCGCGATGTACAACGGATCTTCGCAATCGCTGTCGGCGAAGTGCTCGAAGCCCTTCGCCAGCCGCGCCAGCGCGGCATTCTCGCCCGGCGTGGCCATGCTCAAGCCGGGCCGAGCGCCGCCTCGATGTCCTTGCGCAGGCTCTCGGGCTTGTCGGTCGGCGCGTAGCGCTGGATCACCTGCCCGTCGCGCCCGACCAGGAACTTGGTGAAGTTCCACTTGATCGCCTCGATGCCCAGCAGCCCGGGTTTCTCGCCCTTCAGCCACTTCCAGATCGGGCTCGCACCGGCGCCGTTGACCTCGACCTTGGCCATCATCGGGAAGCTGACGCCGTAGTTCAGACGGCAGTAGCTCGCAATCTCGTCGTTGCTGCCCGGATCCTGCGCACCGAACTGGTTGCTCGGGAAACCGAGCACCACCAGCCCGCGCGCGGCATAGTCCTCCCACAGCTGCTCGAGCCCGGCGAACTGCGGCGTGAAACCGCAGGCGCTGGCAGTGTTGACGATCAGCAGGACCTTGCCGCGTTGGCTGGCCAGGTCGACCGGCTGGCCATCGATCGACGTGGCTTTGAATTCATAGACGCTGGTCATATCGTCCTCGTCGTGTGAGCGGCCCTCAGGCCGTGAGGGCGCGGAATATGCAGTCGATCGTAGCGCGCACGCATCGGTCGATCGCGACGCTGGCATATGCTCCCTGCAAGGGTTGGGTGACGTGGCCAGGGCACACCGGGTTGCAAGAGGAGGTTTCGATGCGAGCACGATACAAGGTCGTCTTGCAGGGATTCAGCGAATTCGAGCGCAATGCGCTGACCTTCTGTCTCAAGCTGACGGGCGAACGCGAGCCCGCCTACGAGCCCGTGCCGAAGCTGGCACGGACGGATTTCGTCATCGCCGATGCCGACCAGGCCGGCGTGATCGACACCATCGTCGAAGCCGGCCGCACCGGCGTGACGGTCTTCGTCGGTCGCAATGCCCCGGCGGACGCGCGCTCGCACATCTCTCGCCCGATCGATCCGACCCTGATCGTGCGCGAGCTGGACCAATTGCTCGCGGCGCGCACGTCCGAGGAGGAGACGGTGGCTGCGGTCGACGTCAGGCCGCCGCAGCTGCTGGAAACGCCGCAGCTCATCGGCAGCGACAGCGACGAGGTGCCGACGGTGCCGTCGAGACTCGACGAGCTGCCGCCGGCTCGGTTCGAGCCGTCGCCCGAGGTGGACCCGGAGCAGGCCACCATCGCCGCGCCGTTGCAGCACGACGACGATCCCCCCTCCGCGCCTGCTCCGCCCCTGCTGCTCATCGAGCCCCCCGAGCCGGTCGCCGTGCCGACATTCGAGCCGGTGCCCGAACCGGTGCCGATACCCAGCTTCGACCCTGTGCCCGAGCCGCAGGCCGACGCGCCGATGACCGTCGACGAGCGGGTCGCCGCCAAGGCCGCCGCCCGTGCCGCGGCGCGCCGCGCCCGGCTGGCGGCGGCGCCGCAATCCGCCGCCAGCCATCCGCCCGATGCGCTGGTGCTGGACGACAGCGAGATCGCCCAGGTCTACCTGTGCCGGCTGCTGTCGGATTTCGGCTTTCGCCCGCATCCGGTGCAGAGCGGCGCCGAGGCGCTCGACCTGCTCGCACGCCAGCCGTTCGCCGTGGTCTTTCTCGATGTCCAGCTGGAAGCCCAGGACGAGCACGACGGCATCGACCTGTGCCACCTGATCAAGCAGGAGCCGATGTCGCCGGACGGCAGCGTGCCGGTCGTCGTCGTCGTCTCGGGCCAGGCGCGGCCGGCCGACAAGGTGCGCGCCGGATTGGCCGGCTGCGACGTCTTCCTCAGCAAGCCGCTGAGCCGCGGCGACGTGGCGCGCGCGCTCGAATCCTGCGGCGTCGCGCTGCCTTCGGACGCGCGGCGAAGAAGCTAGTCGTTGTCGCTCTCGCCCTTGGCGATCGTCAGCAGGTGCTCGACCTCGACCCGGTGCTCGACCAGGTTGCGACGATGCCAGCGCCGGATGAACCACATCGTGCCGGCGACAACGACACCGAACACCGTGATCGCCGCATACGACGACAGCCCGAACTTGGTCATGCCGGTATAGAACGCGCCGCAGCCGAGAATGCAGGCCTGCTCGTTGAAGTTCTGCACCGAGATCGAGCGGCCCGCGCCCATCAGGTTGTGGCCGCGATGCTGCAGCAAGGCATTCATCGGCACCAGCATGAAGCCGCCGACCGCGCCGAGCAGGATCAGGAACGGCGCCGCGATCCAGACCGTGCTGATGAAGGTCATGCCGATCAGCAGCACGCCCATCACGATGCCGAGGCCGATCACCGAGGTCGCCTGATCGAGCCGCATGCGGATCGAGGCCACCACCGCACCGAGCGCGGTGCCGATCGCCACCACGCCGACCAGGGTCGAGGCCTGCGTCGTGCCATAGCCCAGAGCCACCGCCGCCCATGGCAACACCATGTAGCGCAAATTGCCGGAAACACCCCAGAAGAGCGTCGTCGTCGCGAGCGAGATCTGGCCGAGCTTGTCGCTCCACAGCCGTGCGTTGCAATTCGAGAAGTCGCGCACCAGCGCGCTGAGGCCGTTCAGCAGCGGCTGCAGCGGCGCCGTGGTGCGCGGGATGCGCAGGTTGAACAGCGCCGCGGCAATATAGAGCGTGATGATCGCGGAGATCGCGGCTTCGGGCGGCGTGTCGATGCCGGTATCGATGAACGGCAGATCGATGTTCAGCAGGTACGGCGCGACGTGCTTCCCGATCAGCTGCCCGCCGAGCAGCACGCCGAGGATGATCGAGCCGATCGTCAGGCCTTCGATCCAGCCGTTGGCCTTGACCAGCTGCGACGGCGGCAGCAGCTCGGTCAGGATGCCGTACTTGGCCGGCGAATAGGCCGCCGCGCCGAGGCCGACGATGGCGTAGGCGAACAGCGGATGCGCGCCGAGCAGCATCATCAGACAGCCGGCGATCTTGATCGCGTTCGAGAAGAACATCACCTTGCCCTTCGGCACGGCGTCCGCGAAGGCGCCGACGAAGGGCGCGAGGATGACGTAGAACAGCGCGAACATCGGCACCAGCGCCGCACCCTGCCAGGCCGGCGCGCCGTTGCTCTTGAGCAGTTCGATCCCGGCGATGAAAAGCGCGTTGTCAGCCAGCGAGCTGAAGAACTGCGCCGACATGATGGTGTAGAAGCCTTTTTTCATGCGCCTTTCTTGCGCCGCTCTAACCCAACCCTCGATGGCATGCTGCGTCGCATCGAGCCTCGCGTATCACCGTGGCACCCGCCCGGGTCGTCTGGTCTGCCTGCGGCGCGGGTTATAGCACGCAGGCCTGCAGCCTCCCGCCGAGGCTGCGCGCTGGCAGAATCGGCCGATGCCGAGACCGATAGAAGCCCTCATTCATGTGGATGCGCTCGCGCACAACCTCAACCAGGCGCGCCTGGCGGCGCCTGACGCCAGGGTCTGGGCGGTCGTCAAGGCCAACGCCTACGGCCACGGCATCGAGCGCGCCTACGCGGCCTTCCGCGCCGCGGACGGTTTTGCGCTGCTCGATTTCGCCGAGGCAGAGCGCGTGCGCCAGCTCGGCTGGCGCGGGCCGATCCTGATGCTCGAAGGCACGTTCGAGCCGCGCGACCTGGAGCTCTGCTCGCGCCTGAACCTCTGGCACACGGTGCATTGCGATGCGCAGATCGACTGGCTGGCGACGCACAAGACACACCAGCCGCATCGCGTCTTCCTCAAGCTGAACAGCGGCATGAACCGGCTGGGCTTCACCCCCGTCGCGTTTCGCGGTGCCTGGCATCGGCTGGATCAGCTGCCGCAGGTCGGCGAGATCACCTTGGTCACGCATTTTTCCGATGCCGACGCGCCCGAGGCGAGCACGCGCGGCGTGGCGCAGCAGCTGCAGACCTTCATCGAGGTGACACGAGACCTGCCGGGCGAGCGCTCGGTGAGCAATTCGGCTGCGACCCTGCGCCAGTCCGCGCGGCTCGGCGGCCTGCAGGAGGACTGGGTGCGGCCCGGCATCGCACTCTACGGCAGTGCACCCGATTTCCCGGCGCACGACATCGCGCACTGGCAGCTGCGGCCGGCGATGACCTTGCGCACCCGGCTGATCGCGGTGCAGCAGCTGGCGGTGGGCGCAACGGTCGGCTACGGCAGCGCCTTCGTCGCCGAGCGGCCGATGCGCATCGGCGTCGCCGCCTGCGGTTATGCGGACGGCTATCCGCGGGTCGCGCCGACCGGCACGCCGGTGCTGGTCGACGGGGTGCGCACGCGCCTGGTCGGCAGAGTCAGCATGGACATGATCACCGTCGACCTCGACCCGGTGCCGCAGGCCGGGCCGGGCAGCGAGGTGACGATGTGGGGCGAAGGGCCGGTGCTCGACGGCCGGCCCAGCCGGCTGCCGATCGACGAGGTCGCGCAGGCCGCGGGCACCGTCGGGTATGAATTGATGTGCGGCCTGGCCGCGCGCGTGCCGGTCGCGCTGGCATGACCCGGCAGCGGAGAACGCCGCGATGATCGCCTCGCGCCGTCCTGTGCGACGCACCGCCGGCGAAGCTTCGGGCGGCGACGAGGTGCTGCTGCGCCGCCTCGCCTGCAAGCGTTTCATCCGCAAGCAGGCGCTGAAGGCAGCGGGCGTTTCCGCGCTGCCGGTGCCGGGCGCGGACTTGTTCATCAACGGCCAGCTGCTCGCGAGCACGCTGGAGCAGATCAACGCAGCGCACGGCTTGTCGAAGCTGCAGATCGCGATGCTGCCGCCGGCGCTGCGCTCGCAGGTCGAGAACCTCATCAACGAGGTCGGCAGCTACCTGATCGGGCGTGCGATCACGCAGGCCGCGGTGTTCGCCGCGGCGCGCGGCCTGGGCATCCGCATCGGCATGCAGCAGGCGGCCAAGCTCGCGCCGGTGGCCGGCATCGCGGCTTCGGCGGCGCTGTCCGGCTGGATGTTCAAGCGCCTGTGCGAGCGCCACGTCGCGCAGTGCGAAAGGGTGCGTGCGGCGCTGCCGTTGCTGCCCGCGCCACTGGTGCCCCCGCGTCTCGGCTTCCAACCCTCGCCCTCGCCATGAATCACCTGCCTTCCCATCAGTTGACGATGACCGTGCTGATGACGCCCGACATGGCGAACTTCAGCGGCAAGGTGCACGGGGGCACGATCCTGAAGCTGCTCGACCAGGTCGCCTACGCCTGCGCCAGCCGCTACGCCGGGCGCTACGTCGTGACCCTGTCGGTCGATCAGGTGATGTTCCGCCAGCCGATCGAAGTCGGCGAGCTGGTCAGCTTTCTCGCCAGCGTGAACCACACCGGCACCTCGTCGATGGAGATCGGTGTCAAGGTGGTGACCGAGAACATCCGCAGCCAGGTGGTACGGCATGCCAACAGCTGCTTCTTCACGATGGTTGCGGTCGGCGACGACGGCAAGCCGGTGGCGGTGCCGTCGCTGCTGCCGTCGACGGCGGACGAACACCGGCGCCATGCCGCGGCCAAGCTGCGCAAGCAGTTGCGCCAAGAGATGGAGCAGCGCCACCGGCAGATGCGCGCGGATGCGCAGGCCGCGGACGGCGCCTGAGGTGTGTCGCTCGCCGAGCTCGCGCCGCGTGTGCGGCGGCGACTGCGCTGGCAGGGCTGGGCCATCCTCGCGCTCAGCCTGGCGGCCGGTGTGGTGACCAGCCTGCTGCTGTGGCGCGGCCTGCACCTGCGCTCGATGGGGCTGCGCTACGCGTTCGCGGCCGGCGTGCTCTACGTGACGATGCTGCTGTGCCTGCGCCGCTGGCTGCTCTGGGCGCACGCCGATGCGGCGCTGCATCCGCAGGACTGGCGGCGCGCCGATGCGCAGGAGCGCGCGGCCTATGACGGCCAGCGCGCCAGGCGCCTCGCCGATCGTTCGAACAACAGCATCGACCTGGGCGCGAACCTGCTGAATTTCGACGAACTCTCGTGGGTGCTGCTGTTGCCGGCGCTGGTGCTGTTCGTGATCGGCCTGCTCGGCATCAGCGGCGCCGTCCCGATGTTCCTTGGCGAAGGGATGGCCGGCCTGCTCGCCGAGCTGCTGCTGCAGTTCGCGCTCGGCAGCGTGATGCTGCGGCGCGCCCGCATGCCGGATAGGCTCGATCGGCTGGGCAGCGAACTGCTCGGCCGGACCTGGCTGATCGGGCTGGCGATGGTGCTGCTCGCGGCCGGCAGCGGCATCGCCTTGCAGTGGGCCGACCCGTCTTTGAACACCCTGGGCGACCTGTTCCGCCGATGAAGATCGAGATCGTCGAATCCGAGGTCGAGATCACCGCGGTGCGGGCGCAGGGCGCGGGCGGGCAGAACGTCAACAAGGTGTCGAGCGCGGTCCACCTGCGCTACGACATCGGCGCGTCGACCCTGCCCGACGACGTCAAGCAGCGCCTGCTCGCCTCGAGCGACCAGCGCATCACTCGCGATGGCGTGCTGGTGATCAAGGCGCAATCGCACCGCAGTCAGGACCTGAACCGCGCCGATGCGCTGCGACGGCTGCAGGATCTGGTCGACAGCGTCGCCGAGCCGCCGCGCCCGCGCCGGCCGACGCGGCCGACCGCCAGCGCGAAGCGGCGGCGCCTCGAAGACAAGGCGCAGCGCGGACAGGTGAAGTCGCTGCGCGGCAAGGTGAGCGGCAGCACCTAAGGCACGGAGTTCTTCCCGGACCCGGCGCCGAACGAATTGACCCTACATCGCGAGCACCCGTCGCGAGATCGGTTTCCGTTGGGTATGCTTTCCGCCAGCCGCTCCGGACAAAAGCGGCGATGGGAGGGTGTCCATGAAGACGCTGTGGGTCGCCGCGCTCATCGCGGGATTCGTGCCCCTGACCGCGGCTGCGGTCAATGGCCTGAACCTGATCGGCTACGGCACCGAGTCGTCGGCGATGGGCGGGGCCGATACCGCCGTCGCGCGCGATACGACCGCGCTCAACACCAACCCGGCCGGGCTGGGACAGACCACGCGGCCCGTCTTCGACGGCTACCTGTCCGCCGCGATCGCGGTCGACATCGGCCACCGCGACAAGTACGGCAACGACAGCCAGGTGGATAACAGCGTCATCCCGATGGGCGGCCTCGGCTTGGCCCGGCCGGCCGCCGGCGGCCGGCTGGTGTGGGGGCTCGGCTTCTTCGCGCAAGGCGGGGCCGGGGCGGTGTACGAGGATTTGCGCACGCCGTTCGGCACCACCGACGAGCTGTCGGCACAGATCGGCATCGTCCGGCTCTCGCCCGGGCTCGCGTGGCGCGTCGACGAACGCCTGAGCGTCGGCGTGGCGCTGCCGCTGAACGTGATCATCGCCAAGCAGCGAGTCTTCCCCAACACCTCGGTGCTCGACCCTGCCGATCCGAGCCGCAGTTTCTTCGGTTCGAACCTGAGGGATGCGCACGGCATGCGCCTCGGCCTGCGATGGGGCCTGATGTGGAAGCCCTCCGCGGACTGGACGTACGGCGCGAGCTTTTCGCCCAGGGTCAAGCTCGATGCAACGGACGGCGAAGTAGACGTGAACATGTCGGCCGTCGGCCTGGGCGTCGTGCACTATCGCGACGCCCGCGTCGAAGGCTTTGCGCTGCCGCGCGAGATCGCGCTCGGCGCGGCGTGGCAGGCCACGCCGCGGACCTTGCTGTCGGTGAAGCTTGCGCACCTCGATTGGTCGCACGCTCTGCAAAGCCTGACCGTCAGCGCGAGCGAACCGGACAACCCGGCCGCGCCGGCCACCCTCAGCCAGACCTCGGCGGTCAACTGGCGCGATCAGGTGGTGGTCGCGCTCGGGCTCGCGTACCGGTCCTCCGACCGGCTCACCGTATACGCCGGATTCAATGACGCGCGCAACCCGACGCCGCGCGAGACGATGTCGCCGCTGCTGGCTGCGATCGGCAGCCGCCACGTCACCGGCGGGTTCGCGCTGCGCGTGGCCGATGGCTGGGTGGCGAGCGGCGCGCTGGAGTATCAGTTCTCCGCGCGCGAGGCCTACGACAACCCGCACGCACCGCTCGGCGAGGGTGCCGAAGAACGCAACAGCAACATCACCGTCCACGTCATGCTCAGCCGGGCGTGGTAGCCGGAAAGCCGCGACGACAATCCGCGCATGGCCAAAGACAAGACGATCTACACCTGCAGCGAATGCGGCGGCACGAACCCGAAATGGCTGGGCAAATGCCCGCACTGCGGCGCCTGGAACACGCTGGAGGAAGGCGTGGTGGAGCCGACCGCATCGACCAAGAACCACCGCTTCCAGTCGCTCGCGAAGGCCGCGCCGGTGGCGACCCTGGCGGAGATCGACGCGACCGATTTCGAGCGCACACCGACCGGCATCGACGAGCTCGACCGGGTGCTCGGCGGCGGCATCGTCGCCGGCGGCGTGGTGCTGATCGGCGGCGATCCGGGCATCGGCAAATCGACGCTGCTGCTGCAGGCGCTGGATGCCTTGTCGCGCGCGCTGCCGACCTTGTACGTGACCGGCGAGGAAAGCGGCGCCCAGGTTGCGCTGCGCTCGCGCCGGCTCGGGCTCGACGGCTCGACCGTGCGCGTGCAGGCCGAGATCCAGCTGGAAAAGATTCTCGCGGCGCTCGATGCCGAAAAGCCTGCCGTCGCGGTGATCGATTCGATCCAGACGATCTATTCCGATCAGCTGACCTCCGCGCCCGGCTCGGTGGCGCAGGTGCGCGAATGCGCGGCGCACCTGACGCGCCATGCCAAGGCGAGCGGCACCGCGATCGTGCTGGTCGGCCACGTCACCAAGGAAGGCACCTTGGCCGGGCCGCGCGTGCTGGAGCACATCGTCGACACGGTGCTGTATTTCGAAGGCGATCCGAACTCCAGCTTTCGCCTGGTGCGCGCGGTAAAGAACCGCTTCGGCGCGGTGAACGAGCTCGGCGTCTTCGCCATGACCGAGAAGGGGCTGAAGGGCGTCA
>Ga0105239_10001866_pt1 | contig 27577 bp, 24 predicted proteins | sample KBSC44metaG_FD_92761 | JGI IMG/M metagenome (GOLD analysis project Ga0105239, IMG submission 92761) | Corn rhizosphere microbial communities from Kellogg Biological Station, Michigan, USA - KBS C4-4 metaG | ecosystem: Host-associated > Plants > Roots > Rhizosphere > Soil | place: Michigan, USA...
GACGTCGATCATGACGGACACGCCGACCTGATCGTCGGCGCATGGCAGTACGCCGGTGCGGCGGTCTCCGGCGGTCGCGCCACCCTCTACTCCGGCAAGGACGGCCATGTCTTAAGCACCTACACCTGCCGAGTTCCCGGCGACACCTTCGGCTTCGACGCCGTAGGCATCGGCGATGTCGATGGCGACGGCGTCACCGACCTCCTTCTCACCTCCGCCTGGAGTGGCATCCACGGCTACCACTCCGGTCGCATGTTCATTCTCTCCAGCGGCATCCCCGCCAAAAAACGCTAACGAATGCTGAGATACTCTTAGAACAGGCCACGCAGGACTCCGATGACCTTCCCCTGGATGCAGAGCGTGTCCAGGGGAACAATGTCGGAATAGCCGGAATTGGCCGGACGCAGAAGCGCCTGGCCGTCTGTCTGAATCAAGTACTTGACCGTGCTCTCTCCATCCACCAGAGCCACGACGATCTCTCCATGCTCCGCCGTCTGCTGCGGACGAATGTGGACGATATCCCCGTCGAGAATATGTGCCTCGCACATACTGTCTCCGGAGATCCGTAAGAGGAAATCGCCGGTACGAACGTTCTCGCTCTGCGGCAGCGCGTAGTGACCTTCGATCGCTTCTTGAGAGTCGAGAGGAATGCCTGCCGCGATGCGACCTAAGAGTGGCAGCATCACGATGGGAGCCATCAATCCTCCTGCTTCTATCGTGAGGGAGGGAGCGTCTTCTACCGGCAGAGCGTCCTCTGTAGACAGTGCCTCAATTCTCTCCTTCCAGGGAAAATCCCCGGTGAAGACATAACCCTCCAGACCAATCTGCTTCTGAAAGAGCGCCCCTTTGATCGCGTTCTGGTTGGCCTGATGGCAGAAATAGTTCTGGACGCTGAGTTGATCGCAAGCGTGGAGGACATAGGCTTCCTGAAAGGCGGGAGGAACCGGCGCGCCCCATTCCGGCTTGCCGTGGTGGCTCAAGAGCAGGTGACAGAGGATGTCTGCAAGTCCGTCCGGACAGTCCGGAATGTCCGACAGGATACGATAGATCTTCTGGGTTCCTAGAAACACATGCCCCAGCATCCCGCCGCTGCGCGTCGAGGCAAACCGCGGGCCGGTATAGTCGATCTCTTCCAGTTTGCCGATATCGTGCAGCAGTCCGGCCGTCACGAGTAGATCGCGGTCGAGGTCGGGCAGAGCATGGGCCATCGCGTCGCAGAGACGGGCCACTTCGACCGAGTGCTCCAATAACCCACCGAGATAGGGATGATGCATGCGCTGGGCGGCGGGCGCTTCGCGAAAAGCGCGGCGAAATCGCGTCTCGCCGAACAGCCGTCTCATCAATTCCCGCAGGGTCGGGTTACGTAGTGAGCGGACCAGCGCTTTCATCTCCTGCCAGAGCTTTTCAAGATCGAGCGGACAGGTGGGAAAGAAGTCTGCACGATTTTCCGGTTCGCTCACGACGACGAAACTGGCAACTGCAAGTTCCAGGCCCTTGCCAAAACGGTGCTTCTCCACCGTACCGGTCACCTCGGCATACTGTGCGGAAACGATATCGTCCCACGAGACAGAAGGATGGTTCGGCCAGCAGATGGCCGGAAGATCGCCGGTCTTATCGCGCAACGTAAAACGGTGCGGAGTTTTCCCGTTGCTCGGTTGTGGATCGGCCACACAGAAACACGAGCAGACCTGATCACCACTATTCAGTTCCGCGACAAACTGCTTGGTTGACATGCAAGTCTCCTGGCAGGCGTTGTTTCCTTCGGAGAAAGGGCATTGTATTGAGATTGATAAAGACTATTATAACAAGAAGCTCTGCCAATGTCCAATTACAGTGAGCGGTGCCCTTGTGACACCGTTTATGGGAAGGACTATTGCGCAGAAACCGCGAAACCTGTACATAAGCCATCGATTGCTTGGTTTTCTTAGGTGCTAAAGACCTGGGATAAAGGAATGCGTGCATGTACATCAGTAAATTGAGCCTTAAAAACATACGTGGATTTAAGGATCTACAGTTCGATTTTTCTCGTGGAGATAACACCTATGCTGGCTGGACTGTGTTCACCGGGGACAATGGATCCGGGAAGAGCACACTTCTCAAAGCGATTGCGATTGGCCTGACGGGGAAAGAGACGGCTAGAGCGTTGCAGCCAAGTTTTCACAGATGGATTCGCGATGGATCGGGTGACGAAGAAGCATCTATCCAATTGGAAATTGTTCGTTGTCCAGCGGACGATAGTATCAGCGGATCCGGCCAAAAGCCTCCAGCACATTTCCCTGTGAAGTTGACACTGGAAAACGGGGGAAAAGACACCATCCTCCAGATTGTCACTCCACATGGGCAACCACAAAAATATTCAACACCGCAACGGACGATCTGGTCGCTTGATTCCCGAGGATGGTTTTCTTGCGGATATGGTCCCTTCCGTCGTGCGTTCGGTGCATCATCGGAAGCAATGCGACAAATGGTAGCTCCTACAACGGAGCGGTTTGTGACGATGTTTCAGGAGGCTGCTTCACTCGCAGAGGTAAATGAGTGGCTCTTAAGGCTGAGTCATAGAGCCCTGGAGCAAAAAAATTCGGAAAAACTCCAACTTAACCTATTAATGGAGATTTTGCGCGACAGTCTCATCCCCAATCTGATGTCCGTTGAGCGTGTAGACTCCGATGGGCTATGGCTGAAAGATAGGAATGGAGTAGAGTTGGCTTGGGAGGAAATGAGTGATGGGTATCGCTCTGCCCTGGCCCTCCTTGCAGATATATTAAGGCATCTGATAAGTGCTTATGGTATGGATAGTCTGACCGGGAAAAACTCCGACGGAACTCTGTATATTAAACGTAGTGGAGTTGTGCTTATTGATGAAGTGGATGCCCACCTGCATCCTGAATGGCAGCGTGAGATTGGCTTTTGGCTCAAACGACACTTTCCGTATATACAATTCCTAGTTACTACCCACAGTCCCATTATCTGTCAGGCCGCCGACAAAAATGGCCTTTTCGTGCTGCCCAGTCCCGGCAGCGATGAGAAACCTAGCGCTTTGAGTCAGGAGGATTATGAGAAGGTCATTGCTTCAAGGCCAGATACCATTTTACTGACTCCCGCTTTCGGTTTACAGAATACACGCTCACCTATAGCGGTAGAAAGACGTTCAGAATATGCAACACTGCAAGCTAAAAAACGAGCAGGAGTGGAATTAACTCCTGCGGAAGTGGAACAATCCTCTCAACTCCGACTGTTTGCGACGAACGAAGAGGAACTGTAACGTATGCGTCGCGTCGATCGCCTGAAACTTGATCCTGAGGTTCAGAAGGACTTGGACCGACGGCAAAATAAAGCCAACGCGAAGCGAAGAACAGGCACTCTCAATCCCGCGCAAGAATGGGATAATGCACGGCCTACCCAAAAGATCAAAAAGGCCCTTACAACCCTTCAAAAGATGATGGGACCGCATGAGCGTTGCATGTATTGTGTGGATTCGCATGGTTCTGATATTGAACATTTCTGGCCTAAGACAACTTATCCAGACAAGGTGTTCTTGTGGACCAATATGTTGCTATGTTGTACCGAATGTGGGCGCTTCAAAGGAGGTCTCTTTCCCCTTACAGAAGCAGGACTTCCGTTATTGATCAATCCTACTGAAGAAGATCCTTGGATCTACCTGGATTTTGATCCTGATACAGGTAATGTGGTTGCGCGTTTTGATACAAAGACGAACGACGAGACACCTAAGGGAAAGGCAACTGTGGACTTGCTTCAGTTGGATCGTCGAGAGGCTCTGGCAACCGGATATCGCCGTACCTTCTTGCGTCTTTCGAAAGTAGTTGAAAAGTATTTGGAGGGCGAAGTTTGCTCCGCTGATGAACTGATTGAAGAGATGCAAACTATGGATGATCATGGCCTGCTGGGTTGGTGTTTCCTGGGAACTGGCCGGAGCGTGCCGCCTTTCTATGACTTGCACCTGAAGCATTTTCAACTATGGGTAGAATGTGAAGCAATTGTACGACGATTGTGATGGGATCGAGAAGGAGGAGATGTGACACAGTTTCTGAGTGCGGCAGAGATCGGCACGCAGGGCGCGATGACATTGCCGGGGCGTTTTTACACGTCGCCGGAGATTTTTCAGTTGGAGGTGGAGAACCTCTTCCAGCGGCAATGGATCTGTGTTGGACGCGAAGCCGACCTTCTGGAGCCGGGCGGCTATTTCTTGCGGAACATCGGGACAGAGAGCGTGATCATTGTGCTTGGTCGGGACTCGGTGATCCGCGCCTATCATAATGTCTGTCGACATCGAGGGACACGTCTCTGTGAAGCGAGCGTAGGTCGTTTCAAAAAGACCATCCGCTGTCCCTATCATGCCTGGACCTATGGCCTGGATGGTCGTCTCTTAGCCGCGCCCTCTATGGAAGAGGTGAATGGCTTTGCGGTCGCGGACTATCCGCTGCATCCTGTGACTCTTGTCTGCTGGGAAGGTTTCCTATTCATCTCCTTGGCAGCGGAACCGGAGCCGTTTGAAGCCGTTTATGGACCGCTGCTGGGCAAATTTGCTCTCTATAACCTGCCCTCCTTGCGGAAGGCGAGCCGCATAGACTACGATGTGCGCGCCAATTGGAAGCTGATGTTCGAGAACTATTCGGAGTGTTTCCACTGCCCATCGGTGCATCCGGCGCTGGTGAAACTCTCTCCTGCGGACAGCGGCGCGAACGATCTGATCTCCGGACCGTTCCTGGGAGGCTATATGGAGGTAAAGCCCGAGAGAGGCAGTATGACGCTCAGCGGCAACGCCTGCAGCCGACCGGTCGGGGATCTGCCGCCGGAGGAGATGCACCGCGTCTACTACTACTCGCTCTTCCCCAACATGCTGCTCAGCCTGCATCCCGACTATGTCATGGTCCACACCCTCTGGCCGGAAGCGCCCGATCGCACCCGCATCGAATGCGAATGGCTGTTCCATCCGGACGCCTACCTACAGCATGGTTTTGATCCTGAGGACGGCGTGCGCTTCTGGGACAAGACCAATCGGGAAGACTGGCATATCTGTGAATTGAGCCAACTCGGCGTCGCCTCACGCGCCTATAAGCCTGGGCTCTATTCACCCCGAGAGAGCATCTCGGTCGCCTTCGACCGCGAATACCTGCGCGCCCTCAACCTCAGGGCAGACGCAGAGTAATAGACGAAAACCTCCCTGCGAACCGTATAACTGAACATTGCATGAAGAGTCGGGAACTACGTTTCCAATTCCGTATCGAGACAGATTGAGTTTCAGGAAGGAGTCTGCCCATGGAACAGAAGGTAGCAGGCCGACGATGGCTCCTCATTCCTGTATGCGCTCTGGCGCTGATCCTGGTTTGCCGACCGTGGCATTCAAATCTGATACAACGGTCCAAACGTATTGCGACCTTCGACGCCGTGCTGGGGACGCACTGCATCTGGATCTCCGATCATAGGGCGATCTATATGCGCTACCGTAAAGACGATAGCGGCTTTGAACTGGCCCAAATAGATGCTGACTCCGGCAAGGTGACTCCGGTGGAGGCGCTGAACCGCAAATACGCGGTAATGATGCAGTGGCTCGAACCTCCTGCTTTAAAGTCCTTTACGTCTTATGGCCGTGTCTCACGTCGCGTGCCGACGCTCAGCGTCTCGCCCGACGGCAGGTGGCTGGTCTTCTGCACCTGGCCCACTTATGTAGGAAATCGGAAGACCGAACCGTGCCGCTATCTCGCGACGAATCTGGATGGCACGCAGGAGAAGCGGTGGGATGCAAGTTCCCTTAGCAGTACCCCGCAGGAACCCTATTGGCTGCATGATGGACATCGTTGCCTGGAGCCGATCTACGACCAGATGAATTGGAACACTCCCGTCACCTTGCGCATTCATGATCTGGATCGGCCGGAACTGGATCAGACACTGATCCTCGGTGGCGGTGCCGCGGCCATCAGGGTTTGGGGGATTGCCGAGCAAGACCGAATGTGTAGCAGCGACGTACGCCTGCATGGATTTGGCATGCCTATCACCCCCGTCAACTATACCGTTTTTGTTGTTCCTGGCCTGTCGTCCGGCAACAGGTCCATCGGTGGGTCAGCGATCCGGGTGGATTTGCCGATTGGGACCTGGAACTACGATAAAACTCTCTCCCTACATGGGGATCGGGTGGCATGGGAACTATGGGTGAAGCACTCCTCATGGGCCGACCGCCTGCGGCACTACTTTCGGCCTTCAGTCCCGCTGCGATCCGAAGAGCAGTTGGGAATCTGGGTAACTGACCTGAATGGTTCTCATTGGAGCGAGGTCGGTTACCTTTCCCGGTCTTTCCAATCGGGCCGAGGGGTTATTAATCAGGTTCAGTGGCTGCCCGGAGGCAAACAGATCAGTTTCTTATATGGAGATGGGCTCTATACCGTCCCTGCGCCCTGATCGGAGGCGTCGTCAGATATCCGCTCGGTTTCCGAAGGGATTTCGACGAGCGCTTTGATCGTCTGGCCTTTCGGCATTAGCAGTTGCAACCTCTGGGTGTCTCCTCTCAAGATGACCGTGTGCAGGAGAGACCATGCCTCCGGATGATCGAGGGTGAGACGCAGCCCGCGCTCTACGAGGAGGCGAAGCGCCTCGGTATTTCCATGCCGTATCGCCCAGTGTACGAGAGGAAACGCCCATCCACGCTTCTGTTCGCTCGATGTGGGCGGAGGCATGCCGCGCGCAGTGGAGAGATCGTCCAGCGCTACCGCCTCCAGGAAGCCAATGGATGCCCGCTTATCCTTGAGAAAGCGCATCGCCCCTTTGTGGCCAGCCATGGCTGCGAATGCAAACGGCGACACTCCGTTTGCATTCAGGAGATCGACTTCCAACCCGAGCGAGAGCATCCGTTGCATGATGGCGATATGGCCGCAGCGCGCTGCCGTATGGAGGCCGGTATTGCCGTGTCCATCCTGCTGCCGGTAGTCCGCTCCCTGTTCCAACAGCAACTGAACGACCTCCATGCGATTCGATGCGCAGGCTGCCGTAAGTGGCGTTTCGCTCTCAAGTCCCTGTGCGAAGGTATCGATCTCTGCTCCGCGTGCAAGCAACATACGGAGAGTATTGAGGCGGCCACTACGGGCCGCCCTTACCAGCGGTCGGCCATAAGATCCTGGTCTGCCCTCAATGTCTGCGCCGCGGTCCAGAAGCAGACGAATCATCTCCGGATCGTCCTCCCTCGGGTTCTCAGCGCTCTGTTCCTGCAATGCCTGTTGTTCACGGAGACGAGCGATAGCCTGCTCCACCCGTTGCCATTGAGGATCGGCATCGGGATCTCCGGCAAGCCTGCGCTCCAGACGCTGTAACGCCTCTGGTCGAAACGCCTTCGTCGCGTTATCCAGAAGTTCCTGGAAACGATTTCCCGGCTGCTTTCGATCCCGGCCTTCTCCCGGATCGGGCTTTTTGCGGAGGAGGTGTTCTGCCATCGCTCGCGATTCCGAGGTGAAATCCTGCCATAATCTCCTGGTCCTACTGCAGGCACAGGCTACGGTAAGCGGTGTCTGTCGTAGAGAATCGGGACCGTTGACGTCGTGGCCCTGATCCAGCAAAAGGCGCACGGTATCCGTATCATGTGCGGCGACCGCATCATGGAGGGGGGACGGAGGAAAGAGAGGATCGATCTGCACGCGACGTCTCCAGCAAACAAGATACTGTTCGTACGGACTTTCCAGGAACCACGTTTCACGGAACTTGTACGGGTGGAGATCGAAGCGGCGATGGCGTCTTGCGTTATGAAGGAGAGAGAAGATCGGCGCGCTACATGGCGCGGACGGTGTCGCGGTAGGGGGCGAAGGCGGGGTGATCCCAGGGCCAGGCGCCGACACGGGCGGCCTCGCCGAGTTTGAGGCCGGTGAGCGTCTGTTTGCCTGCCAGGTAGGTATAGAGAGAGGATTTGTGAGGGCGGGGCATCGGCTCGCCTGCCGCCTGGACCCCTTTGAGAAACCCGTTTACGCAGGGCATGATCGCATCGTCGGCGATGGTTTTGAGGCAGAGATCTTCCAGAGTGCCGTTTTCCAGCCGAGTGCTGTCCTGGGCGGAGTAGCCGGGAAAGATCATATAGGCGACTCGCAGAGGCGTCTCGGTGAAGGTGAAGGGCGTGAGGGGCGCCGGTAGATTGGCGTTGGTCAACTGGGCGATCATGCTCGTCACCGCGCCGTTCGCGTTGCGCTCGGCGTCGCGGGCGATCACCAGCGTCTCCACGTCATCGAAACCTGAGAGCATCTGAAGCTGCCGCAGATAGAGCGGCAGATCCTGGTTCTGCACGCCTCCGAAATCGAGCACCTGGATGTCGGCGGCTCCCCAGGCCTGATAGGCCCAGATGAGGAAGTTACAGGCATCCGCCCCTTCGGCGAGCAGCAGTTTTCGGGAGCGGATGACGATAGGCTTGTCCCGCATCAGCGTACTTCCAGATTCGAGGCCAGGGCGGCTTCGAGCAGCGCGTAGTCGAAACGTTTTGCCGTGACATTGCCGGCTTTTTTGTCGAGCCGGATGTAGCTGAAATCCTTTTCGCTCTCCCCCTCCAACCCCTGCACGGTAGCCTGAAGGCACTCATAGCTGTGCGACGTGGCGATCACCTGGCAGTCGAGCACGCGGGAGGCCTCGGCGATCGCCCCCCACACCTGCGCCATGACGGAGTGGTGGATGCCGTTCTCGATCTCATCGATCAGCAGGATCCCGCCGGGCATCGTCGCCATATAGGTGATGATGGTCAGGAGCCGAAACATTCCGTCGCCCATATAGGAGATCGGGATCTTGCGGCGCAGGCCGACATCGCCGTAGACCATCGAGAGGTTGCCGTTGGCGATCACGGTAAGCGAGCGCAGATCCGGCTCCATGATCCGCAGGAAATCGACGATCACATCCTGCCTGCCGACGATGTCCAATTGGCCGAAGCGGGTCGCCAGTTCGTTCTGACTCTCCGGGATGCGGGTGCCGATGATGGCGACCAGATGCGGGGAGAAGATGTCCACGTTTTCCGCGGTGTACTGGAGGGTGTTGCCGCGCAGGGTGATATGGGACAACTGCTCCGGATAGCCCTCGACCTGATAGTGAATATCGAGAGAGGCCGTGGTGCCGACCGGGGAGGCGGTCTGGATCTGTGGGGTGCCGCTGCCCAACAGGAGCGGTTCGGCGGTGATGGTCGGCGGGCTATAGGTCGGATTGAAACGCAGGGCCATCCGCTCCCGGCGACCGTTGATGACGGCGTGAAACCAGATGTCCCGGGTCAGATCGTAGCCCGTGAAAAAAGGAGACCAGACCGAGGCCGGATCGAGGGGCAGCGTCTCCACATTGCGCCACGCATACTGGCGCAGCATCATCTGCGGATTGAGCCGATCGAAGAGCGTAAACAACGCCTCCAACACCGAAGTCTTCCCGGCATTGTTGCGCCCACCCAACAGAGTGATACGGCTCAATTCCGGCAGGTCCAACTCCACAAAACCTTTAAACCCGCTGATTGTGAGTGCATTGATCATTGTATATTCGTATTTACCATTCTGGTCGGGCTGCTCCGCTTACGAGCATTCTCCCTATTATACTCCAACAGCGATCGGGACGAATGGGGGCTCATGGGGGCGATCATCTTCACTGAATGAATACAGAGCGTTCGTAACACGCGGTCGCGGGGCTAAAGCCCTGCGCTAGAGGGCTTCGCCCGACGACCCGCTAAAGCGGGCCACTCACACTGTTTGCAAAATAGATTAAGGTGGTACGTGTGATCAATTCATACAGACAACTTCAGAGGCATTCTGCATGTGAACAGTCAGGCATGGATGCCCGCTTTAGCGGGTATTCGGTTGCGAAGCAACCTCTAGCGCAGGGCTTTAGCCCCGCGGCGATGTATCGGCTATTTGTCAGCCTCTAGAACGGCGATGAATTGCCGGGAAAAGGCGCTCCGGTGAGAAGCGGGCAGGAACTCGGGGCCTCGCTGTCGAATGGAAGCGGCGGACAACGATGACGATGGGGCGCTTTGCCAGGGTGGCAAAGAGGTAAGAAAGGACGCTGGATTGATAAGTTCGCGTCGGCTCGCGCGTGAGTGGGCCTTAAAAATACTGTATCAGATGGATGTCGGCAAGATCAGCCTGGCCGAGGCGCAGGAGGCGGCGATGGAGCGGCTGCGTCAGGAGTTCGTCCAGCGCGGCTCCCGCACGGCCAGCGGATCGACGGTCGAACAGGGCTGTCTGGACTATGTGACCGGGGCGCTGCTCGAAATTCTGCCGACGCTCACCCTGGCGATGGAGCGGGCGGTCGTCGCCTGCATCGAGCAGGTGTTGCTGGAGGCGCCCTACTGGCAGGAACTGCGCGTGGAGCGCGCCTTCAAGACGATTTTGCCCGGTGTGCTGATCAGCCCGCCGCGGCTCCTGCTGCCCTCGCCTGATCCTTACAACGGCGTCTCGACCGCGCGCCTGACTCCCAGAGAGTGCGCGTGGTTGCGCAAGTTCGCGGACGAGTGCCGAAGCTGCTTCACGATGGGACGACGCGCGGATGAGACGGGGAACGCGGCGCAGGAGAAGTTTCAAAAACTGCTGGAAGCCGATATGCGCACGACCGCACGGAATTTTGCGAAAGAGACGAAAGCGCGCCGTGAGGAGCAGCCGTTCGACACCTCCCCCCGAGTTCTGGCCGACCTGCTGCTCACACAGCGCGAGGAGTTCAATACCCAGGCCGCCGATCGGTGGGAGAAGGTCAGCGAGATCGTGCAGAAGCAGGCTGCCGACTGGATGCGGGTGGCGGCGTTCACCGTGAAACTGATCCAGGGCACGCAGGCGCAGCAGGCGGAGATCGACCGACCCATCTCCGAACTCGCGACCGGCTGGGGGCTGGAACGGCTCGTCTCGGTGGATCGTAACATTCTGCGGATGGCGGCTTTCGAGATGCTCTTTATCGCGAGCATTCCGACCAGCGCCTCCATCAATGAGGCGGTCGAACTGGCGAAAAAGTACAGCACCGCGGAGTCCGGACGCTTTGTCAATGGCGTGCTTGGCGCGCTGGCGACGAAGATCGGCGAGAAGCCGGAACTGACGGTGGAATCCACGCAGGCGCTGGGAATCGAGGCGGAGGATACCAACCTCGATCTGCCCGACATTGCCGAACTGGATGAGAACGATCTTGAGGAGAATGATACAGAATGACCGGCATTGATGCTAAGACGGATGCTCAGGCCGCCGTGCTGATGGACGGCACGGCGACCGCGCGTACGATTCGCGCCGAGATCGCGGAGGGAGTCGCGGCGCTGCGGGCGGCGGGCAAGCCTGCGCCCCATCTGGCGGCAGTTTTGATCGGAGCGGACCCCGCTTCCGAGACCTATGTGGCGATGAAGCAGAAGGCCTGCAAATGGGTCGGCATGGACTCTTCGGTCCATCGCCTCGGGGCCGACTGCACCCAGGCCGAGGCCGAGGCGCTGGTGGTCGGGCTGAATGCAGACCCCACCGTCAGCGGGATTCTGGTGCAGCATCCACTGCCCAAACATCTGCACGAGCCTGCGGTCCTGGATAAGGTCTCCGCCGACAAGGACATCGATGGCATCAGCCGGATGAGCCTCGGCGGCCTTATCAACGGAGAGCCCGCCTTCCCCTCCTGCACCCCTGCCGGTATTATCGAACTTCTGGACCGCTATCACGTAACGATAGAAGGCAAATCCGCGGTCGTGGTCGGTCGGAGCATCATCCTCGGCAAACCGGTGGCGATGATGCTCCTCAACCGCAATGCGACTGTGACGATCTGTCACTCCCGCACCCCGAATCTGGCGGAGGTGACACGGCAGGCTGATATCGTCGTCGCCGCCGTCGGTCGCGCGGAGCTGATCAAAGGCGATATGATCAAGCCGGGCGCGGTCGTGATAGATGCGGGCTACAACCGCGTGGTGGGCCGCAGCGGGGATGTCGGCGATGTGGAGTTCGAGACGGCGCGGCAGGTCGCCTCGCTCATTACCCCGGTGCCCGGCGGCGTCGGCCCCATGACGATCGCCCTTCTGCTCCGCAACACCCTGCACGCCGCACAGGGTAGGCCGGGATAGAGAAGAGCGCCAGGGGCGGCAGGGCGTTTGTAACTTGACAGTAACCTTGGTGTCTCATATAATATAATCGGGTATACTTTCCAGTGCGAAGTTCGTCTATTCTGCACAGACCCTTTCGCACCCGCAAAGGTTCGAAAGTCAGTCCCGCGTTACCTGGTTGCTTTGGCCGGGACAGGTGTTGATAGCCTGTCGCTTCTCCCGGTGTCTGCGCTAGTCGGCCTGTGGGCACGACGTACATGAACAATCCTTTTAAAACTCTATTTCGATCCCCACGCAAACCTCTACGATCGCTCGGCGCGAACCGGCCGGGGCGGACTCCGAATCCTGTCCCCCGGATCGACTGGGTGCGTATGGGACTGCTGGTCTTCACGATCGCCGTGCTCTCGGTCCTGATGTCCGTCCATCTGGTGCCGGATCGCATCAATCTGCGCGCCGGGGATATCAGCGATCGCGATGTGATGGCCCCCCGCAACGCCTACTACATCAGCACCGAACGCATGGCTCAGGCCCAGCTTGCGGCCCGCCGCGACACCCACCCGGTCTACGTAACGGACGAGGGCGCGGGCTACGCCGCGGGCAAGACTGTTCAGGAGTTCTTCGATCGCATCGAGAGCGAACGGATGCGTCTGCAACACCACGCTGCCGCCCATTCCGGCGGCACGAAGGCCGTGACTCTCACGAAAGTGGCCGATGAGCTGCAGCCGCAGTTCGGGGCGCTGTACACGAAAGAGCAGTTGCGCCTGCTGCTGGCGGCCTCCCCCGCGCTCTTCGACAAGATGCACCAGACCGCGACCCACCTGATCGCCGAGGCCGAAGAGCGCGAGATTCGGGACTATGTCGAGCCGGGACGTCGCGCCGACGACCTCCAGCATGTCAGCGATGATGTCTCCGACACCGCCCGCGACGCCCTCTCCTCTCCGGAATATGCCGCCATCGTTCACTCGCTTGCTCTGCAGGCTCTCCGCCCCAATCGCATCCTCAGCCGCCAGCGCACCCTCGCTGCCCAGGAGGCCGCCGCCCTCGCCGTTCAGCCCGTCTCGCGGGACATCGTGCGTGGCGAGCGGATCATCGGGGTAGGGGAACGGGTGACGCCGGAGCATGTGGATAAGTTCCTGGCGCTCGGTCTGCGGAACCCGCACATGGAGCCGACGACCGGCGCGGCGATCTGCGTTCTGTCGGCGGCGATGGTGCTGCTGGTCGTCTTCGCTATCCGGCGCACACTGCCCCGGCTCTATGTGGACCGCCGACGTCTGGCGCTGCTGTCCGCCATCGTGCTGCTCAGTATCTTCGGCCTCAAACTCGGCGGCACGATGCTCGGCGTCTCGTTCTCCGCGGGGCAGGTCGGCTATCTGGGCCTCATGAGCGTGGCGGCGGCAGGCATGCTGGTCAGCGTGCTGCTCGATATGCACCTGGCGGTGCTGGTCGTCGCGCTGCTGGCGGTGCAGTCCGGCCTGATCATGAACCACGAGATCCGGTTCACGGTCATGACGCTGTTGAGCAGTCTGGTCGGCATCATGAGCGTGGGCAGCGTGCGGCGTAAGACCAATCTGCCCGCTACGACCGCGGCGCTGGCCGCGACCAATCTCTGCCTCGTCTGGCTGCTTGGGCTGCTGCTCCGAGACCCGCTGCCGGACCTGCTGAGCGGCTCCGCCTGGGCTATCGGCTCGGCGGTATTCGCCGTCTTCCTCTACTGGTTCGGTCTGATGGTGCTCGAACGCCCCTTCGGTATTCTGACGCACACGGCCCTGCTGGAACTCTCCGCCTTCGATCGCCCGCTGCTCAAAGAGCTCTGCACCGTCGCGCCCGGCACCTATGCCCACAGCATCATGGTAGGCACGCTGGCGGAGGCAGGCGCGCAGGCGGTGGGGGCCGACGCTCTGCTCTGCCGCGTGGCCGGCTACTACCACGACATCGGCAAGATGAAGATGCCCGACTTCTTCGTCGAGAATCAGCGCCGCGGCGACAACGTGCACGGGCGCCTCAGCGCCTCGCTCTCCGCCCTGATCATCACGGCGCATGTGCGCGACGGGGTGCAGATGGCGCAGGAGAATCGCCTGCCCGTCGAGATCCGCGACATCATCGAACAGCATCACGGCACCACGCTGATCAGTTACTTCTACCACCAGGCGCTGGCGGACTGCGGCGGGGAGACGCCGATCGGCCTGGAAGAGCGGTTCCGCTATCCCGGCCCGAAACCGCAGACGCGCGAGGCCGCCGTGGTCATGATGGCGGACTCCGTGGAGGCCGCGACCCGCTGCCTGGAGAAGCCGAGCCGGGAGCGCCTGGAGGCCGAGGTCGTGCGGATCATTCAGGGCAAGATCGAGGACCATCAACTCGACGAGTGCGATCTGACCTTCCGCGACATCAAGAGCATCAGCGACGCGTTCCTGCATGTTCTCGCCGCGATGATGCATGGCCGCATCGCGTACCCCGAACTCGCCCCCAAAAACGCCACCGGAAAACCGATGGAGGTGCGCCGCTCCGACCTGAACCCGGAGCCGCCTCTGCTGACCCTGCCCTACATGCCGGTCCCTCTGCAACCGATCGCCAATGAACTCGCGCTTTCCGGTGGTGACAACGGGGGGCAGGGCGGCGCGGAAGCCTCGGATGTGCCGCAGGCCACGCCGATGGTTCTCCGGCAGGTAGGTCTGCCGCTGGAGGAGCTGCCGAACGAAGCGATCGGGGCGACGACATCGGACGCGATGAACGATCATGCCTTGCAGGAATCGGAGATTGTGTATGGCCGTCTTGTTACAGAACGACACGCCTCGCCGAGTGCCGACGGCCAGCCTGCGGAGAGCAGCCCAGCGCCTGCTGCGGGAAGAAGGCCCGCCTCGCGCCGAGGTAAGCGTCCTGCTGACTGATGATGCGACCGTGCATGCGATGAATCGGGACTATCGCGGCTACGATCGCCCCACGGATGTGCTGTCGTTTGCGCTGCAGGAGACGCTACCCGGCGCGCCACCGATGCCCGCGCTGCCCGGCCAACCTGTCGTGCTCGGAGATGTCATTATCTCTCTCGATACGGCGGAGCGTCAGGCGAACGCGCTGGGGATCACCCTGGAAAATGAACTGGCGCTGCTGACGGTGCACGGCATTCTGCATCTGCTTGGCTATGAAGACGAGACCGAGGCCGGCGCGGCGCAGATGCGCGTGCGCGAACAGGCCATATTGGGCTCCAGTCTTCAGCCGGTGCAATACGATAAGATGCAATACGATAAAACGTAGAGGTGCGTCGTTGCGTAGAGTAGGTATAGGATAGATGCGCAGGTTCGATTAAAGGAGTCTCCTTGCGTCCGAAGGCACCTCGTAAAAGAAATCCGTTTTCTGGCTTCCGTTACGCGCAGGAAGGGGTTCTGCACGTCTTCCGTACTCAGCCGCACATGCGCTACCACTTCTACATTCTGGTGGCGGTGCTGCTGTCGGGGCTGCTGCTCAACCTGAACAACAACGATATGCTGGCGCTGGTCTTCGCGATCACGCTGGTGATCGTCTCGGAGATGTTCAACACGGCCATCGAGCATGTGGTCGATATGGTGACGGAGACCTACAATCCCGTCGCGAAACTGGCCAAGGATGTGGCGGCGGGCGCGGTGCTCCTGGCATCCATGAATGCGGTCATCGCCGGGGTCTTGATCTTCTTCGGCCACGACAAACTGCTCACCATTCAGCAGGCCATGGCGAAGGAGTTGGAACCGGACGGGCTGCGAGTCGTATTTGTCGGTATCGTCCTGTTGGCGCTGGTGGTGGTTATTTCAAAACTGCTCAGCGACACCGGATCGCCGTGGCACGGCGGCATTATCAGCGGTCACAGCGCCATCGGCTTCCTGTTGGCGATGGTGATCTGTTTTACAGCAAACAACAGCATGGTCGCATTTCTGGCGATCCTGCTGGCGATTCTCGTCGCGCAGAGTCGGGTCGAGGCGGGCGTTCACTCCCTGCAGGAAGTGGTGTTGGGAGCGGTTCTCGCCATTCTGTTGACTTCGTTGGTCTACTGGGTTATGCCCTGGGTTCGCGTGCATATGCCGAAACCCGCACTTTCGAAGTCGCATGCCATTCGGTCGGTTCCTGTCCGTCCGATGGTGCAAAACGATCCGCGGCGCTTCGAGGGAGTTCTATTGATTGGACCCACCTAAATTAGTTCCACCGGTTCCACCTGATTTCGATCCGAAGCAGTTCGGCTGGCAGATGGCACTCGTCCTCGCGCTGATCTGCGTGAACGCCTTTCTTTCTCTGGCGGAATATGCCCTGATCACGGTGCGCAAGACCCGCATTCGGCAGCTTGTCGAAGAGGGAAACCGATCCGCGATCCTGGTGGAAAAGCTGCTCAAAGAGCCGACTCACATGCAGTCCACCATCCAGACAGGCCTGACGCTCGTCTCGACCCTCGCCGCGATCATAGCCGCCGTTAGCGCCATCGCTCCGCTCGGTGTGTGGATCAAAGCGCACAGTGAAGGTTTAGTTAATGCCAACTCCGCTCTGTTGGCCCTCGTCCTGGTCGCTCTGCCCGTCACGATCGTCTCCCTGGTGATCGGCGAGATCGCCCCGAAGAGTCTGGCGCTGCGCCATTCGGAACGTCTGGCGCTGGTCGCGGTCTATCCGATCTATGGGCTGAAGTATCTCCTCACGCCGCTTGTGATCCTGCTGACCTTCCTCTCCAACATCCTGGTGCGCCCTTTCGGCGGCACGGCCAGCTTCATCATCCCGGCGGTCAATGAAGAGGAGCTGAAGATGTTGGTCGAGGCCAGCGAGGAGAAGGGGTTCCTGGAAGCCGAAGAGACAGAGATGATTCACTCTATTCTCGACTTCGGCGACATCGTGGTGCGGAAGGTGATGACGCCACGCATCGACATGACGGCGCTGGACGTCTCGGCGCCACTGCCTGAACTGCTGCGCTGCATCACGGAGTCCGGTCATTCGCGTATCCCTGTCTATGAAGAGGATCTCGACAGTATCGTCGGTATCGTCCATGCGAAGGATCTGCTGTCGCTGCCGCTCGATACGATGCGCAACAACACGTCGATCCGCACCGTCATGCGTCCGCCCTACTTTATCCCCGAGACCAAGAAGATCGACGAACTGCTTGCGGAGTTTCAGCGCAGCAAGCAGCAGTTGGCCATCGTGCGCGATGAGTATGGCGTCACCTCCGGCCTGGTCACGATCGAAGATCTGTTGGAAGAGATCGTCGGCGAGATCCAGGACGAGTACGATCAGGAGGAGCCGATGCTTCAGGTGATCGACCGCTTCACCTCCCTCCTGAACGGCAAGATGGGCCTGCGTGAGGTCAATGATCGGATGGGACTGGAGCTTCCCGAGGATGAGGCGGACACCATCGGCGGCTTTGTGTTCGGCCTGTTGGGGCATCAGGCGGAACGCGGCGAAAAGGTGGCCTGGCACAATCTCGAATTTATCGTCGAGGCATCCGATGGCAGACGTATCACGAAAGTACGCCTCCTCCATAACGGCCTCGTCTCGCCCCCCAAGGCTGCTTCCGAGGAAGATGAATCCGAGGAGAAGACGCCTCCTTCTGCCCCTCTGGTTTCTGCCCGCGATGCCGAACCTGCGGCCCCTCTATGAGCACGCCCTCTCGATCCATCCCCCGACGCCTGCTTCTGATTCTCGCCCTGGTTTTAGGGGGCATCCTCCTCGTGACTGCCGGTCTGGTCTACCAGGTGGCCGATCGCAACGCCCAGACGGCGCTCTTGAGAGAAGCTGTCCACAAAAAAGATGCCGGTATGGTGCGGTTTCTGCTGGCAAAAGGAGCCGATCCGAACGCGCTCTATGTGGCGCCCCCCTCAGGATTTATCGACCTCCTTCAGGTCGCCTTCCATCTCAACAAGCCCCACAAAAACGGCTCCACGATCTTCATCTATGCTGCCGGCAACTGCCCCACTCCTATTTTGCAAAGCCTTCTGGAGGCGGGAGGGAATGTGCATGACGAGACTGCCTATGGGAAGACGGCGCTGAACATGGCGGCAGGCAGTTCCCTCTTCTGGTATCCCAAATTGAACGGCAATCTTGCTTTTCTGGTAGCGCATGGCGCAGACGTAAACCATGCCGACAAACTCGGTGAGACGCCGCTCTATAGCGCTGCGGACAACCCGCAGGACCTCGCTTTTCTGCTCGCACATGGGGCCGACCCGAACCGCTCCGATAAGGTCGGAATTACGCCCTTGATGGTCGCCGTTGCTCTGGGCAATTCGGTAACGGCGCAAGCCCTGCTGCAAGCGGGAGCAGACATCCATGCCCGGAACATCCGGGGAGAGACGGCGTTGATGGCGGCTACCGAATCGGACAAGACGGAGGTCATCTCCCTTCTGCTCAAGAGCGGAGCCGACCCCACGATGCGGGATCAGAAAGGCCGGACCGCGGAGGACTATGCGATCACCAATAACCGTCCCGCAATAGCCCAAATGATCCATCAATATCGTTCTCCGAGCGTGAAGAAATAGGATATCGATGGCTACAGAGATCCAGATACCGGAGCCTCTTCTATCGGTCATGATGGCCTGTGATGTCAATTGTGGCATCGGATGTTGCGGTATTGAGGCATTGGACATTCATCCACAGTGGATACGCGTCTGGCTGGACGACAATAGTCCTGAACTACTGGAGCAGGCGAGGCGTCAGGTCGCGGAACTGATCTCCACGCTGTCCGATGCGCCGGGAGAGTTCTACGTTTTGGCATTCCAGGATGGGGGAAGCAGCACCTATTGGGTTTCAATGTTTACCGCATGGAGTGCAGCCATCGAAAATGCGCCTACTACTCCTTTGCCGGTTCCCCCACAACCGGAAACACCGGAACAGCGATTCCGAGGTCAGGTACAGGAAACACTGGTGTTGGGTGGTTTGGGACTGTTGGGAGCTGCGCCTTTCGTAATTCTCATTGCTCTCGTCTACTGGTTGTTCGGGCTCTGGCGATAGGGCGCTCCGTCTCCGTTTTGTGCAGAGAAGAGGAAATGCGGTCCCATACGGCGAACTTTACCTCTGCCCCGTGTGAGATTCTAGTGTGACGCCTCAAGATTTCCCCTGAGACGGTGAAGGAGAATGGTTGTATGGCGCAGCGTCGTTCGCGCACCGCCCTCAATACGCGGATCGCCCTCTCTCTAGTCGGGGTGTTGACGGCGACGCCGGCGATCGCGCAGTCCTCCACCGATCATCCCCCGGATCTGCCTCTCCCCTCCACCACCACGCAGGAGCGTCTGGTGAATCCGTTCGGCCTCTCGGAAGCGGATAGACTGGGGTGGCATTCCGACTTTCTGGGTACAGGGCGCGGCATCTTCGACGCCTCGGTCGGCGTGAAGTTCTGGCCGGACCGCTTCGACCTGCGCAACTTCATCTTTGGAGGATCGGTGGATTTGCTGCCGGGTGTCCGGGCACGTGCCAATTTTCGGCGGCGGGAAGGGGAAGAGCAGGCGTTCGAGGTCCAATCCGATGAGATCTATCTGGAAGGCTTTCAGCGCTATCGGGGTAGGAACTGGCAGGGTGGCGGCAGCGTGCGCCTCGGGCATGTGCGCTACCTTCACTTCCCGTATCCGGATGCAATCGCCGAGTTCGATCAGGTGCCCGGCTATCACGATCTGCGTGGGGGACCGGAGACCGACTATCGCAGTGTCGTGCTGGTGGGGGAGGCGACGCTCAACAGCGGCTTCGGCGTCCACGGCAGTGCGCGTCTGGCCGGCCTGGATGATTCCAATCCTGCCGGCCGTATCCTCGATGCCTATGGATTCTATCGCCACGACTTCGCGCACACCTGGCACTTCGAGAGCCGCCTGGGAGCGCTGGCGCTTCGGCATGAACCTCTTGGTCGGGGAGGGCAGTTCGGGGGCGATGTCTACCTGGGCAAACAGGTCGGTGAGTTCAATGTCGGCGTGCTCTACGAGAACAAAAACCGGGAGCACGAGTATGCCGGCCTGATGATCCAGTTCCGACCGGGGCCGGTGACCCGCGCGCTCGGCAAAGTCGATTTCGACTATTCGCGCCAGCCGGAAGGCTTCACCATGCAGGTGCCGCTGCTGCATCTGCGCCTCAACGAGAGCCGCACCGTGCGCTCCGGAGACGAACTGGTCGGAGAGGTGCGCGCCGTCCGTATTCGCACCCTGTGGCAGCAGGGCTTCGTGCGCAACGAGTACGAGCATCGCCTCGAATCGTGGGGCCGTACCGGGGATCCCAAACTGCACTGCGTGGTCACCGAAGAGCCCTGGTATCTCGAGGCCGAGGCGCTCGTCAGTCCTCATCTGGTCCCCGACGCCCGCTGGGAACGCGATCGCGAGGGACCCGCCCAGTATGTCCAGCGCGTCACCTATCGTTACTATCAAGCTGCCAAACCCAAGCATTCCGACGGAGCATGAGCGTATTGCCTGACCCCCGTCCCCCGAGGAGCTATCAGTATCGGAAACCAAGTCTCAATAACCAAAAATCCCTGGGATAGCCATCTCGCATCGCTTCCTCAAAGTATTCGAGACGCCATCCGCTATGACGAGCCGATGCGCAACCATACCTATCTGCGGGTGGGGGGACCGGCGGATCTCTTCTATGCGGCGCGGGAGACGGAGGCGTTGGCGGAGATCACGGCGCTGGCGCAACGGCGGGGTCTGCCGCTGTTTGTGCTGGGCGAAGGCACCAATGTCTGCGTCAGCGATCGAGGCGTGCGCGGGATGGTGGTGCAGAACGCCTGCCGCCACGCGGAGATCGGCCCGACGACCTATGCGGATGCCGGACACAACTTTATGCAGTTGTTTGTGAAGACGATGCAGGCGGGGCTCTCGGGGCTGGAGTGGGCGGTCGGGATTCCCGGCACGGTGGGAGGCGCGCTGGTTTCGAACGCGGGAGCCTATCGGGGGAATATCTGCGATCTGGTTACGCGTATCGATGTGGTCGAGGGCGGAGAACGCCGCTGGGTGACGCCGGACTGGATGGAATTTTCGTACCGGGACAGCCGCCTACGCAGGCAGGGCGGCGCACCGGCGGCGCTGCTCGGTGTCACACTGACGATGACGCCGGGGCGTAAGACGGATATTCGCCTCAAAGCCAAAGAGATCCAGATGCAGCGGATTCTGAAGCAGCCCTGGCAGCCCTCCGCCGGCAGCTTCTTCAAAAACATTCGCGACCGCGAACTGGCCGCCACCCTGCCGAACCTGCCGGAGAACATGCGCAAGTTTGGCGTCGTGCCCACGGCTTTCCTTTCGGAAGAGTGCGGCTTGAAAGGATTCACGATCGGGGGGGCGGGAGTTGCGGAGCGGCACGCGAACTTTATCGTGAATCGGGGGAACGCCACGGCTGCGGATGTGCGGGCGGTCGCGGAGACGGTAAAACAGCGTGTATTCGATCGCTTCGGTCTGCGCCTCGAAGAGGAAGTGCTCTACGTGGGCGATTGGGACTGAGAGGACGGGATCCGGTGCCGACGGCAAATTATGTGTGTTATCTCGAAGCCCCACTGGAAAAAGTCTGGGCCTTTTATGACGACATCGGCTCCCTGTTCAAGGTGACGCCTCCCGAGAATCACGCTCGTCTGGAAGGCGCACCGGTCCCGATGCAGCTTGGCAGCATCTATCGTCTGGCCTTCACCCGCTTCGGAGTGACGGTCCACCTGGACGCTGAGATCGTGGCCTACGACCCACCGCATCGCTTCCAGGACCGACAGATCACAGGCCCCTTCCACTCCTGGACCCACACCCACTCGTTTGCAGAACTCCCAGGCAATCGCACCCGCATGATCGACCATGTGGAGTACGAATTGCCGTTCGGTCCCTTCGGAAAGATCGCCGACCTCCTCGTCATGCGCCGCCAACTCGACACGATGTTCGCCTACCGCCAGAAAATCACCCGCGAGAACGTCGAAAAAGCGAAATAAGTGGAGGCACAACGAGGAAAATGAAGAGACGGGCACCCCCTTCCTTTTAGGGAAGGGGGCGGGGGGTTAGGCAACACGGTGAGGTGCGAAGAGATTGCACGAGGGATCCGGACGTCAGTATTTCGGCACGGTGGGATCGATCTCGTCGCTCCAGGCGGCGACGCCTCCGACCAGGTTTTTCAGGCGGGTGAAGCCTTTGGCCTTCAGGCGGTTCAGGGCGTCGGCGCTGCGTTTGCCGGTGCGGCACTGGAGAATGATCTCCGTATTGGGGTCGAGTTCGCCGGAGCGCTCCTCGATCTGCCCGAGCGGGATCAGTTTGGTGCCGGGGATGCGGGCGATGGCGTACTCGTAGGGTTCGCGCACATCGATCACCGTCAATGCTTCGCCGCGATCCATGCGGGCTTTGAGCTCCTTGACCGTGATCTCCTCGGTCGCCTCAACGGCCTGGGGAGCGGCCTCCTCGCCTCGAATGCCGCAGAACTCCTGGTAGTCGATCAGCTCGGTGATCGTACGGTTCGTGCCGCAGATGGGGCAGCTCGGGTCCTTCTGGAGTTTCAGTTCGCGGAACTGCATCTTGAGCGCGTTGAAGAGCATCAGTCGCCCGATGAGCGGGTTGCCGATGCCGAGGATGAGTTTGATCGCCTCGTTCGCCTGGATGCAGCCGACGATGCCCGGCAGCACGCCCAGAACGCCGCCTTCGGCGCAGGAGGGGACCAGGCCGGGAGGAGGCGGCTCCGGATAGAGACACCGATAGCAGGGACCTTTTTCGGCCCAGAAGACCGACGCCTGCCCCTCGAACCGGAAGATCGAGCCGTAGACGTTGGGCTTGCCGAGCAGCACGCAGACATCGTTGGTCAGGTACCGGGTGGGGAAGTTGTCCGTGCCGTCGATGACGATGTCGAAATCTTTGACGATGCTCATCGCGTTCTCGGAAGAGAACTGCTCCTCGAAGCCGATCACCTCGACATAAGGGTTGATGTCGCGCAGAGACTCTTTCGCGGACTCCATCTTGAGGCGGCCCACATCTTTGGTGCCGTGGATGATCTGGCGCTGCAGGTTGGTCATATCTACGGTGTCGAAATCGACGATGCCGATCGTGCCCACGCCCGCTGCCGCCAGGTAGAGCACCAGCGGCGAACCCAGTCCGCCCGCGCCGATACAGAGCACCTTCGCGGCTTTGAGTCGTTTCTGGCCTTCCAGGTTGACTTCCGGGAGGATCAGGTGGCGGCTATAGCGCAGGATCTCATCGTTGCTGAGTTCGGCATTCGCCCCCCGGTCTTCGGAGATGACGCTGACGGGCTCCGGCAGCGGCTTCGGCGCGCCCGCGCCGCCCGCGATGCTCGGCACGATGCTGAGTTCGTCGTCGTCCGCGACCGTCGTCGCCATGTCTTCCAGCGTGCGGATGTCTTCGGAGCCTTTATAGACGTTCACGAAGTGGCGTAGTTCGCCCTTCTCATTGAACAGATGTTTTTTTAGTTCCGGATACTGCGCGGATAGGCCGTTCAATACCTCCTGCACGGTCGCGCCTGTGATATCCAGTTCGTCCGTTCCGCCTGCGAACTGCTGCAGGGCGGTCGGAATAAGCACTCTCGCCATTAACGTTCCTCTCTTCTACGAGCTTCTATTTCGAGCCTCTATGCGTCCATTTCGTTCGGTTGCAAAATCTCCCGGGTTTCGGCGGAGAACGCCTTGCGATCCTCGTCGAGTTGCCAGGCGGTCAGGTCTGCCGGGCGGCCGTCCATCACCGAAACGATGATATAGGTATACCACGGAGAGGCCCATTCCCGGTCATACGCGCTGGGGCGGGCCGGATGATTGGGGTGGGAGTGATAGAATCCCAGGATCTTGCGCTTGGTACGCCGCTCCTCCTGCATCAGCGCGAACATCTCCTGCGGCGACACAAAATAGCGCCGCTCCTGGCCTACTTCCGCCACCTCTCCAGGCTCCGCGCCTGCGGGCAGCACCGAGGTTTCGAACTCCGCGCTGGGCTTGAAGACGTTGGCCAGAGCGCGGACCTCGCGCACCGTCTTGCGGTCGCCATCGACATCGCCCAGCAGCACGCCGCAGCACTCGTTGGGAAACGTAGCTGCGCCGTGGGTGCGAATGGCGTCGAGATGAGATTCAGATAACCGGATCATCGCTCTCCTCCGCATCGCGCCAGAATCGCTCCGAGAGATAGCGCGTGCCGCTATCACAGAAGATCGTCACGATCACGCCCTCTTCCAGCTCCTCCGCCAGTTGCAGGGAGCAGACCAGCGCCGCCGCCGCCGAGATGCCCACGAGGATGCCTTCTTCCCTTGCCAGGCGCTTTACCATCGTGTGGGCGGCTTCCGTGGCGACTTCCCGGTTCTCATCGGCCAGCGCGGGATCGTAGATGCCGGGCACGATGGAGGTCGCCATATACTTCATGCCTTCCAGGCCATGAAACGGCGAGTCGGGCTGAAAGGAGATCAGACGGACGGTCGGGTTGAGTTCGCGCAGGCGTCGCCCGGTGCCCATGAAGGTGCCGCTGGTGCCGAGGCCCGCGACGAAATGGGTAATCTTGCCTTCGGTCTGCTTCCAGATCTCCGGCGCGGTGGTCTCGTAGTGCGCCTGCCAGTTGGCGGGATTGTTGTACTGATCGGGATAGAAATACCGGTCGGGGTCCGCCGCGTAGAGTTCACGCGCTTTCAGGATCGCGCCATCGGAGGAGAGGCGCGGGTCGGTCAAAATCAGGTGGGCGCCATACGCCTTGAGCAGTTGTTTGCGCTCTTCGTTGGCGTTGCGTGGCAGGCAGAGGTGGACCTCATAGCCCAGGGCCGCGCCGAGCATGGCGTAGGCGATGCCGGTGTTGCCGGAGGTCGCATCGAGGATGACTTTGCCGGGTTTCAATCGGCCGGAGCGCTGGCCTTCGATCAGCATGTTCCGGGCAGGGCGGTCTTTCACCGACCCGCCGGGATTGGCCCACTCCGCTTTGGCGTAGATCTGCACACGGGGGTTGCTCGGCACGATCCGCCGCAACTGGATGAGGGGGGTATTGCCCACCAGATCAAGCAGGCCGACCGCATGCGGCGCCACTGCGGGCGTTTCTCCAGAGAAACCCTCTCGTGGCGTATGGGCTAAAGTAGGTTGGGTCAACGTCGTCATACTCCGCTTTACGCTTGACGCGGTTTCCCCGTTCCGTCGAGGCGGCAAAAAGCGCGGCAATTCTGACCAATAGTATAGCATTAGTCAGGATTGCCGCGCAAGAGCGCCCTCGCAAAGGAATTCATTCCATCACAGTTGCCGGGCAAGAGCGCACTTCCGTGCTTCCTAGCGCGCCTCGTCTGTAGGCGGCGGTGGCTCCGGAGGCACATAGCCGCCGGGAGTGTAGCCGCCAGGGGCATAGCCGCCGGGCGTCACAGGGGCCGCGTAGGGATCAGTGGGGACTGCCGGTCCACCAGGGCCGCCCAACATGAAGTCACGGTAGGTGAGCGCGACGCCCAGGAAGAGCAACGGGTAGGTGAAGAGCATCCCGATGCCGAACACGATCCCTCCGATCCCACCGATGAAATTGAGCACGAAGTAGAGAACGGCTGCCATCAGCCACTCCTGCTTCAGCGTATCCCAACTCAACTTCGCCGCTTCCATCGCGGTCATCTTCTTATCGACGATCAGCGGGATCATGAACATCAGCAGGCCAAGGACGACATACGACCCAACGCCGCACGCCAGCGACCCCACCATCGCCCCGGCGAACGTAAGAAGCCCTGCGATGACCAACTGCATCCAGACATCGGTCACGGACCAGACGTCTTTCAACTCGATCGGTTCGCCGCGTACCTGCTTGATCGCCATGCGATACAGGCCGCCCATGATGACGGTGATGACGACTGCGAGCAACAGCCCTCCGACGATCATGCCAAATCCCATTCCTAGCACGATGATCGCTCCGCCGCCGTGATCGCCTGCTGCTCCTCCCAGTATCCCGGAGGCCATCATGATTCCGAACATAACGCCTTCTGGGATAATGATCGCGATCACTAAAACCAGGACTGCCAGAACCCAGGTCGCCATCTGTTGGCTAAAGAGCTGCCAGGCTTCACTGATCACTTCGAAGCGTATTTTCGGAGTCTGTCCATAGCCGAAAGGTGTCGGCCCGCCCCCTCCTGCTGCTGCCATAATGTGAATCTCCTTTTCCCCAGGCTTCCACGTCACGGCTCGCCTGGCTGCCTTTGCATAGGAACACAGTATTGTCTGTCGCATTTATTGCAAATAGCGCGGCGTCTCCTGCGTGGAAAACCCGTCTGCTACTGCTATCGAGAATCCTGTACGCCATCCTTACGGAGAATACCTCCTCCTGCAATGAGAAGTTTCGGTGTTTTTTGCGTTGTCGGCCCTCCGGTAGGGGGCTCGCTGCGTTCAGACGGAGAAAAGAGAGCACGCTCAGCATATTCGTCCTTGACAGAACGCCCTCAGTCGAGTTATAATAGCGAGGTTTCGCCGGGGTGTAGCTCAGTGGTAGAGTGCTCGTCTGGGGGGCGAGATGTCGCTGGTTCAAATCCAGTCACCCCGATTATAGACCGATATGGGAAGAAGTCGAGGGATCAAGTACGCGCAGGCGTCTACTTGCCCTCGGTTTTTGTTATGGGTGCCGGAAAGTGCCGACCTTAAACTCTCCTACGCTATGCGATCACTCCTGCTCGTCTGTTATGGAGGCGCGTAATAGCTCTTCTGGAGGCGTCTCGGCGCTATGCTGTGCGGCGCGAAGCAGTTCTGTCTGTCCTGATGGATCCGGTTTCTGGGAAGCGCGCACCAAGATCTCTGGAGCACGTAGATCGCCCTCATTGGCGCGAGTCAAGGGAACGACGTCCAGTTTCACAAGCGCCTCCTGCATGTTTTTCTCCGCCTGTTTCATAAGCGCACCTCCTGCCACCAAGGCCCCAATGGCAATGAGACCGTCGACGCCTTTCCAGAGGACGCTTTCCGCGAAAAATATACTGAAGGAAAAGCCCAACGCGCAGACAAAACAGCCTGCTACGGCGATGGCCATCGCAACGCTGCCCCAACGTTTTGCTTCACGCTTGGCGACCCGAGCGAGATACTCGTCTTTGCTGACGATACGCCTGTCCAGTTGCTGCTTTTTTCTACCCACGGTTTCGCTCTTTCGTCCTTTCATCGCTTGCTCGCTGCCGGATCGTCGGCCCTCTCGATATGGAAAGAGGCGGCGATTGCCTCCATTTCGCGGTCTATCCTGTCACTATTCGAAATCTCCGCGATACTGCCTATGAGATAGGTATAGTTATGGTCGGGCGAAAAGACGCACAGGCATGTGCAATGAATGGGCTGCGGCAAGCCGGCGGTGATCTCAAAGCGGGTCACCGTCGCAGGGCATTTGTCGATCTGAAGATGGCGATTTGCGAGTATATGTCCCATCCCGTGTGAATCTAGTTCGGGATAGCCTCTCTGGATTTTAACCGACGTGTATTGTGCGGTCAGCTTCTCCGACTCCATAATGAGGGTGGGGTCTTCGTAAACCCGCTGTTGGGGGAAAGACGCTTTGCCAGGAAGGTGGCTTGCGATCCATGCGCGTATCGGATTCGGGGGAGCCGTGAAGTAGAAATAAGACTTTGGAAGACTTGTGGGCCTCTTCTGGGAATTCTGTATGAGTTTCCAGTCGGTAGAGAGCGTGCAGCGGTAGCGATAGCCTGCCACGGCTGTGCTGACAAATACCTTGC
>Ga0105239_10001869_pt1 | contig 27565 bp, 20 predicted proteins | sample KBSC44metaG_FD_92761 | JGI IMG/M metagenome (GOLD analysis project Ga0105239, IMG submission 92761) | Corn rhizosphere microbial communities from Kellogg Biological Station, Michigan, USA - KBS C4-4 metaG | ecosystem: Host-associated > Plants > Roots > Rhizosphere > Soil | place: Michigan, USA...
GATCGATGCCTGGCCGATAAATCTGTTCTTCGTGTCATTCTCCTGGTATTTGTTCGCTACGAAATAGCCGTTGCTGGCGATAGCGGCGTCATTCCAGAGTATCTCGTTGCCGTTGGAGTCATAGCCCGGCTTCAGCCAGCGAACGTCCGCCGTGTTGGCGATCTCCAGCGGCGTCCAGTTGGGGTTCCCCAGGGCATCGCCGGCACCGGTGCGGCCGTGGCCCTTCTCCAGGTTGTATTGCGCCAGCGCTTCGATCGACAATTTATCGTCGAGCCGGGCGGTCATCGCCAGGTTCACCGTCTTTCGGTCAAAGGTCGTGTTAGGCAGGATACCCTTGCTGTTGAGATCGGATGCGCTGAACCGGTAGGTCACGTTCTCGTTGCCGCCCGAGAAGGCGAGCGTATTGGTAAAGGTGGTGCCTGTCTGGTAGAAGTTCTGCAGGTTATCCTTTTTTGCCGTATAGGGATGGGTCTTGCCGTCGACGCCGACATAGTCGGTTGAGCCGTCGATCTTCGCGCCCCATGAGCGGCGGCCGGTAGCCTGTGAGGCGGCAAGTGTCGTTGGTTTCACGCCGCCGTCGCCCTGGCCGTATTCATATTGAAAATCGGGGATCACGGCTACGTTCTCGAGGGTTCCGGTCGTGTTGTATTCCACACCCACTCCTTTTTGCAGACGGCCTTTCTTGGTGGTGATCAGGATGACGCCGTTGGCGCCGCGGGAACCATAAAGCGCGGCTGCAGTGCCTCCCTTCAGGACGTTGATGCTCTCGATATCATCGGGGTTGATGCCGCCGATACCGTCTCCGCGATCGATATTAAAGGTGATCCCGTTGGCAGTGGGCGCGCCGCCGGGTACGCTGTTATTCATCGGCATCCCGTTGATAACATACAAAGGCTGGTTCTCGCCAAATAAGGAGCCAGTACCGCGGATGGTAACGCGGCTGCTGCCGCCGGGTCCCGTAGAGAGCCCTGCAGCGTTGACACCCGCTACCTTGCCGGAGAGGGCATTGGCGATATTGTTCTCGCGGGCCTGGGTGAACTCCGAGCCCTTGACCTCGCTGACGGCATAGCCAAGCGATCTTTTCTGCCGGTTGATGCCGAGGGCCGTCACGACCACTTCGTTGAGACCACGGGTATTGTCCAGGACGACAGCCAGGTCAGAGGTGCCGGCCTGCGCGACGATATGCTTGGACTCAAAGCCTACAAAGCTGACCTCCAGGTCTATGCGCTGGCCGCTGAATGCAGCCGGCAGCGTCAGGTCAAAGCTGCCACTGCCATCCGTCGTAGTCGCGATCCTCTTATTATTGGAAATAGCAACGGTTACGCCTATCAGTGGCGCTCCATCGGGACCTTTTACTAAACCCTTTACGTGAGGCTGGCCTGAACCCGGTTGGGCCTTGCCGATGGACGAGACAAGGAGACAGCCAAGCAGGAGGCCGCTCCAGGCAGCTAGTTGGAATTTTGTCATGAGCAGTTGTTTTTGTTTTGGTGAGCGGGGATGCAATTTTTGCAAAATCCTTCCCGAATGTATCCGAAAAATTTGTAACCATGAAATTTATCTGCAAATAATTTGCAATAATTGATACAATTCCTTCTCTTACTGTGATATTATTAGCCCTGATTCGCAAAAAATGCAAAAAATGCAAATTTTTACTTCCCCATCCCTACGGATGTAGTATCTTAGTCCCCAACCAGCAGTGATGACAAAACTTAAGTCCAACGGCATTCCCGTCGCCTTGCCTAAGAAGGAGCGGAAAAATCTGATCCTTAAACAGATCAACATCCACACGCGGCTGATGTACAACGACCTGGTCAACCTGATCGACGTCTCCGAAGACACGATCCGGCGGGACGTTAACGAGCTGGCGGAGGAAGGACAGCTGATCCGGATCAAGGGCGGAGCCATGTCAGCGGCATATCATATCGGTCATGACGCACAGACCTATGCGCAATCCAACAAGCACATCATTGCCGACAAAACGCTCTCGCTGTTACGGGAAGATATCATCGTCCTTATCGGCGGAGGCACCACGGCCAGGGAGTTCATCAAAAAAATACCCGGCAACCTGCGGGCGACCTTTATTACGGTCAATGTCCTGACGGCGGTAGAGCTGCTGGACAAACCCATGATCAAGACCATTATGATCGGCGGGCAGATATCCGCCTATAGCCAGATGACGGTCAGCGGCGAGGTCTTTGAATACCTGGCCGGTATCAAGGCCGACCTTTGCATTCTAGGGACCAACGCCATCGACTCCAGCAACGGCCTGACAGACTCGGACTGGGAAACGATCCAGGTAAAGAAAGCCATGATCAAGGCAGCGGAAAAAGTGGCTGTGATCGCCATTTCCGAAAAGCTGAACTCCAATATGCAGATGAAGATTGCCGATATCGAGGAAATCGACTATCTTATCACGGAATTGTCGCCGGATAGTCCTGAGTTACAAGCCTACCGGTCGAAGAACCTGACGATCTTATGACCAAACGCATTTGTCTTCTCCCTTTTTTACTGATCTTTTGTTTGCCTGTTTTTGCACAGTTGTCCGTAAACAAGCTATTGACCGAGAATACACCCCATCCCCTGGCTGTGGATACGCGATCGCCGCGTCTCAGCTGGCAGCTGGAAAGCCCCGACCGCGGCGTCCTTCAGACCGCCTATGAGATAAAGGTGGGCGAACGGCCCGACGGCGACGCCACGGTGTGGAATTCCGGTAAGGTCTCCTCAGGTCAGTCCCTCCACGTTGTCTATGCGGGAAAGGATCTGCAATCCGGACGCCGTTATTATTGGCGGCTACGGGTATGGGATAACAAGGGTCGCGTTTCCGCCTGGTCGCAGCCGGCCTGGTGGCAAATGGGACTGCTGACCTCCGCAGACTGGAAGGCGCTATGGATCTCGACACCTGACACTACTTGCTGTCCCCTGTTTCGAAATACTTTCGAGGCAGGTAAAGGTATCGCCTCAGCCACCGTCTATATTACTGCACACGGCCTCTACGAAGCGCAGCTCAACGGCCGGCGCATCGGCGACGCTGTTCTTACTCCCGGCTGGACCTCATACCGGAAAAGGCTACAGTACCAGGCCTATGACGTGACCCCGCTGATCCGTCCCGGCAAAAATGCCATCGGCGCCATTCTGGGCAATGGCTGGTATAAAGGTTATATCGGCTTTAACTGGCAGCACAACTTCTATGGCGACGATCTTTCATTGCTGCTGCAGCTGGTCATCCGCTATAAGGACGGCCGGATACAGCTGTTTGGCACGGGCCCGGACTGGCAATGGACAAAAAGCGATGTCCTTCGCTCAGAGATCTATGGCGGAGAGACTATCGACCACCGCAGCGAAAAAAAGGGATGGAGTACCCCTGACTATGACGCGGCCGGCTGGGCCACCGTGACGACCGGATCCTTCCCTTTCGACAACCTTGTGACGACGGTGAATGAGCCGGTAAAAGAACAGGAGACCTTTCACGCCAAAAGATCATGGGTGACGCCTGCCGGCGAACAGATCATCGACTTCGGCCAGGACCTCGTCGGCTGGGTCCGCGTAAAAATAAAGGGAAGGGCGGGCGACAGCATCCGCATATCCCACGCCGAAGTGCTGGACAAGAAAGGCAATTTCTATACGGAAAATTTGCGCAGGGCAAAGGCGGAAGACGTCTTCATCCTGAAAGGTGGCGAAGAAGAGACCTTCCAGCCGCATTTTACGTGGCATGGTTTCCGTTATATCCGCGTAGAAGGAGTCAGTGCCGCGATCAACCCGGAGGACTTTACGGCCGTCGTCCTCTACTCCGATATGCCCCCTACCGGCAGCTTCGAATGTTCGAACCCAATGATCAACCAGTTGCAGCACAATATCCAGTGGGGACAGCGGGGTAATTTTTTAGACGTTCCCACCGACTGCCCGCAGCGCGACGAAAGGCTGGGCTGGACGGGTGACGCTCAGGTCTTCTCCCGCACGGCGGCATTCAACCGCGGGGTCCAGAATTTCTTTACCAAATGGCTCAGGGACGTAGCAGCAGACCAGCTGACCGACGGGGCCGTCCCCTTTGTCATACCCAATGTTTTGGGCAGAGGGACCAGCGCGGGCTGGGCCGACGTGGCCACCATCGTTCCCTGGAACATGTATCTCGCCTACGACGACCGCAGGTTGCTGGAAGAGCAGTATCCCAGCATGAAGGCCTGGGTGGATTATATGCACGAACAGGCGAAGAACGACCTCTGGAATACCGGGTTCCATTTCGGGGACTGGCTGTTCTACCGCCCCTTTGATGACAACGACGGCAAGGCCGCAGTGACGGACAAATACCTCATCGCCCAGTGCTTTTATGCTGCATCCACGCAGCTGCTGATCAAGGCCGCTGCCGTCATCGGGAAGACGGCCGATTCGGTCGGATACAGCAGGCTGCTGCAAAAGATAAAGGACGCTTTCCTTCGCGAATACATGACCCCTTCCGGACGACTGGTATCGGGGACACAGACGGCCTATGTGCTGGCCCTGCAATTCGATATGTTGCCGGAGCCCCTGCGCAAACAGGCGGCCGAACGGCTGGTGCAGAATATAAAAGATTATGACTATCACCTGACGACCGGCTTCCTGGGTACCCCCTATCTTTGCCACGTGCTCAGCAGGTATGGGTATACTTCAGTCGCCTACCGGCTATTGCTCCAGGACAGCTACCCGTCCTGGCTGTACCCGGTGAAAATGGGCGCCACCACCATCTGGGAGCGCTGGGATGGAATGCGGCCCGACAGCACCTTCGAGACACCCGATATGAACTCTTTCAACCACTACGCCTACGGCGCGATAGGCGACTGGATGTACCGGGTAGTGGCGGGGATCGATACCTATGAGGACGGAGCCGGCTACCGCCATAGCCGTATAGGACCGCATCCCGGCGGCGGCCTCGACTATGCGGGCGCCGACCTGTTGACGGGGTACGGGCTCCTCAGCAGTCACTGGCGGCGGGAAAAGGACGGGCTGTTCATCGACCTGACCATACCGGCCAATACGACCTCGACTTTCTATATTCCGGCACCCGAGGGCGGGCTTATTACCGAAGGCGGCCGTCCGCTGGCGGCCTCGGCCGATATAAAGGTTGAATCTGTGGAAAGGGGATATCTTGTCGTCCGGCTGGGATCGGGACAGTACCATTTTAAAGTATCAGAGTAATCAGAGCCGGGTTCAACAATTGCTTATCCTGTTTGTTCATCCACAACCAGTACCAGCTAAACAGGCAGGCTATGAGACGTCTTGTACGTATTTTATTTTTTACGGTGTTGTTTGTCAGCGTGGAAAAAGGTCTTGCACAGAAAGGGCTGGACACGCCGACCCATATGATCCGGGTCTTTGAGGACGACGATTTCATCAATATATGGGGGCAGGGTTCGGACAATGCCTATACCAATGGCACCCGACTCGACTATTTTTATAACCCGGACCACCCTTCCCGGCTATTTATCGACAGGGCTCTCCCCAAAGCCGGCGCGGGCAGCGTCAACACCTATGGATGGGGGATCGTCCAGCTGATGTATACCCCCGATGACCTCAAGAGTTCAGAATACCAGCCCCACGACTATCCCTATTCGGGCGCTCTATACGCGACGCATACCCTCTATTCTTATAACCCCGCAACCACGTTCTCGCTGCAGAACGAGCTGGTGCTCGGCGTTATCGGCCCCGCCGCCCTTGCCGGACCGACGCAGCGCCTGGTACACCGCTGGGAAGGCTATGACATTCCACAGGGATGGAGCCACCAGTTCAGGAATGATCTGTTACTCAACCTTAATATCACCGCCGAGAAACAGCTGGCCCACGTCGGCGAGGGACTGGAGATCATCGGAGGCGGTCAGGCGAGTATCGGGACCATGCAAAACAGCCTGACGGTCTATCCGCTGATACGTTTTGGCAACATGACCTCCTATTTTAATGGTTTTATCAGTCAGTTCGCCACTACCGGAAAGAACAAATATGGCGGAAGAAAAGGCCAGTTCTATTTCTTCGCCAAACCGGCAGCGCAGCTGGTGCTCACTAACGCACTCTTACAGGGCGGCGTTTTCACGCATAACCCCAACCTTCACCCGTTGCCAAGCTCCAAGCCCGATCCCGTCACAGGGCAAACCCCTGTGACAACAACTATAGAGACCACACCACCCCAGCCCTATCCTCCCCTGAATAAATTGGAGACCTCGTTGACCTATGGAATGGTATTCAGCAGTGGTAATTTCGGCTTGTATTTTTCACAGATAACTTCCTCCGCTCAATTAAAAGGCTTGTACTGCCACCAGACGGGAAACATCTCCCTCTACTTTAGCTGGTAATAATTTTCGCGAAAAAAAATTTCTGTTAATTCTTCGAACCATTCGTTTCGAGTAATGTTCTATTATGGTCACAAAGCAATTATAAGAAACAACAGCGCGTAATTATTCGTAAACATAAAACCAACAAAGATGAAAACGACACGTAAGATTGGCGTAGTGACAGCTCTATTATTAAGTCTTGCAGTTGCCTCACAGGCACAAACTCAGCCTCAAAGTTCTCCCTCTTCTTCTGCCGACAAGTTCCGCCTCAGCATAGGACCTGAAGCGGGTCTTCCTCTTGGATCATTCCATGACGCCTATGGGTCATACTTCGGCGGTAGCGTTCAGGGTGAGCTTCCGGTTGTGAAGAACCTCAGTGTGATCCTCAATGCCGGCTACAATGATTTCATCGTAAAAGACGGCGTTCCTCTCAAGAATCTAAGTACACTGCCCGTAAAGGCCGGTCTCAGGTATTATTTCCTGCCCGACCTTCTCTATGTACAGGGCGAAGCAGGTACTTCCATTCTCCTGAACAAGAACGACGTTCTCGCGGATAAATCTGCCGATTTCGCATATGCCGGTTCTGTGGGCGTGCTCATTCCACTGGCAAAGAAGAACTACCTTGACGTCGGCGTCCGCTGGCAGGGTCAGTCCTCTTACTATGATAACGGTTCCGCAACCAATTTCCTGGGCCTGCGGGTAGCCTATACCCTCGGGTTCTAGTCAAGACTTACAGCTGTATCACGTCATTAGCGACCGTCCCCCCAATGGGGGACGGTTTTGTTTAAAACTCACAAACTCTTAATCTAGGTTAATGGCCGGGCACCGGCTTTGCTGCTAACTTTGTGTGGAAATTAATTAAATACTGTTTAAACATTAAAATTTTATTGTATGGCAACCAACTGGATACTCGACCCCTCCCATTCCAAAGTGGAATTTAAAGTCAAGCACATGATGATCTCCAATGTCAGCGGTCAATTCAAGAAATTCGACGCGCAGGTGGAGACTGAAGGGGAAGACTTCATGACGGCAAAAGTGACCTTTACCGCAGACATCGACAGTATCGATACCGGCTCCGAACAGCGCGACGGCCACCTGAAATCGGTAGATTTCTTTGACGCAGCCAATTTCCCGCAGCTGAAGTTCGTGGCTACCAAGTACGAGAACGTGGACAACGACGGCGACTATGAAGTATACGGCGACCTGACCATCCGCGGCGTCACCCAGCCGGTAAAACTGGACGTGGAATTTGGCGGCGTGATCAAGGACCCCTGGGGTGCGACCCGTGCCGGATTTACCGTCACAGGCAAGATCAATCGCAAGACCTTCGGTCTGACCTGGAGTGGCGTTACAGAGACGGGCAGCCTCGTCGTCAGCGACGAGGTTCGTCTCCACGTGGACCTGGAATTCGTAAAGGCTTAATCCACATAGAGCAGACCGGTCATCAAAGCGACCGGCCTGCTCAATTTTGCGTATCTTCGCGGCATGCATTATGTTTCTGTAGAAGGACTCGGCAAGTCATATGGCGTAAAGCCTTTATTTACCAATATTACTTTTCATATAGAAGAAGGAGACAAGATCGCCCTGGTCGCCAGGAATGGCAGCGGCAAATCAACCCTTCTCAAGATACTCTCGGGCAATGACACCCCCGACAACGGCACCGTATGGATACACAAAGACGTCACCGTCGCCCTTTTCGAACAGGAGCCCGTCTTTGCCGAAGACAAGTCCATTCTCGACAACATCTTTCACCACAACCACCCCGTCATCAACGCCATCAAGGCCTACGAGGCCGCCAGCGACTCCGAGGACGTAGATCTGCTTACTGAAGCCATCGTTCGCCTGGACGAGCTCAACGCCTGGGATTTCGACACCAAGGTCAAGCAGATACTTGGAAAACTGAATATTCATCACCTGCAGCAGCAGGCGGGCACCCTGTCCGGTGGGCAGCGCAAACGGGTGGCGCTGGCCAAGACCCTGATCGACATCGGATTTGAGCACAAGCACGTGCTCCTTATCATGGACGAACCGACCAACCACCTCGACGTGGAGATGGTAGAGTGGCTGGAACATTACCTCAACCAGGAAAAAGTGACCCTGCTGCTGGTCACCCACGACCGCTATTTCCTGGACAATGTCACCGAAGAGATATGGGAGATGGACGGCAGCAGCCTCTACGTGTACAAGGGCGACTACGAGAACTATCTCGAGAAAAAAACCGCGCGCATCGACAACGATACAGCCTCTATAGAAAAGGCAAAAAACACCTACCGGAAAGAGCTGGAATGGATGCGCAAACAGCCCAAAGCGCGTACGACCAAGAGCAAAAGCCGCCAGGATAATTTCTATGTCGTGGAGGCCAGGGCCAAACAGCGCATCGAAGACCAGCAGGTCGAGCTGCAGATGAAGATGAACCGGCTCGGCGGCAAGATAGCCGAACTGAAAAAGGTCTATAAGAGCTACGGCGAAAAGGTCATCCTAAAAGGTTTCGATTATACCTTCAAAAAAGGCGAACGGCTTGGCGTCATCGGTCGCAACGGCGTCGGCAAATCCACATTCATCAACATGCTACAGGGCCTCGAGCAGCCCGACAGCGGCAAGATCAATATCGGCGAGACCGTCATCTTCGGCAACTATTCGCAGCAGGGCCTGGTGATCAAAGAGGATATGCGGGTGATCGAATTCGTCAAAAATATTGCGGAGGTCTTCCCCCTTGCAGCAGGAGGTTCGCTTAGCGCAGCCCAGTTCCTCAACCTTTTCCTTTTCCCGCCCGAACAGCAATACACCTATATATCCAAACTCAGCGGGGGCGAGAAAAGAAGGCTGCATCTTCTGTCCATTCTTTTCCGGAATCCTAATTTCCTGGTGCTGGACGAACCCACCAATGACCTTGACCTGCCGACCCTCGCCATCCTCGAGAACTTCCTCAGCGAATACCAGGGCTGTCTGCTTATCGTCAGCCACGACCGGTATTTTATGGACCGTCTCGTCGACCATCTCCTCGTCCTTGAAGGCGACGGTGCCGTACGGGACTTTCCGGGCAATTATACCCAATACCGTCAGTGGCAAAAACAGGGCGACGAGCAGGCCGAATTCCGCCCTGTCGGGGACGGTTTCCAGTCCGCCCCTTCGACCCCACCACCGGCTACACCCGCCCCTCCCCCGGCGGCCAAACGACAGCTGACCTATAAAGAGAAAAGAGAATTTGAGAACCTTGAAAAGGAGATCGCACAGCTCAACCAGGAGAAACAGCAGATCACCGGGATGCTGAACAGCGGCAGCGCCCCCTTCGACCAGCTGCAGCAGATGTCGATCCGCATCGGGGAGATCGGCCAGCTGCTCGACGATAAAGAGCTGCGCTGGCTCGAACTCAGCGAAATTGGCGCATAACCGGGATCGGCACGCGATCGCAACCGTTCATCCATTTGTCACTATCCGCACAGCCGGATAGGAGGAAAGACTATATATTTGGCCCCCAAAGCCACCATTTAATGAGAAATCTCCTCTTCTGGCTGTCCCTGGGCACAGCCACTATCGCGCAAGCTCAGAAAATCCCCGATCCCAGGCCCTTTGCAAAAACCATCACGGCCGACGACCTGAAAAAGCACCTCTACATCGTCGCGGGAAAAGACTTTGAAGGCCGCGAGACGGCCACAGAAGGGCAGCGAAAAGCAGCCGCCTATATCGAGAACGACTTCCGCAACCTGGGGCTTCAACCAGGCAATGGCAGCGACTACCAGCTGTACTATCCCTTATTCCAGGACTCGCTGGAATCGGCCGGTCTCACGGTAGGCGACCAGTCCTTTGCCCTCGACAAAGACTTCTTTGTCAACGTAAGCGGCAACTACAGCGCAGAGCTGATGGGCAGCGAAGTGGTCTTCGCAGGTTATGGCATCAGCGACAACAGCAGGGATGACTACAAAGGACTCGATGTAAAAGGCAAGATAGTGCTGGTGCTGGGTAGCATGCCCCCCGGAGCGCAGGTGCCCACCGGCAGAAGAGCTTTCTACGCAAAGCAGGAGGCCGCACAGAGCCATGGAGCAGCTGCGGTGCTCGTCCTCCAGTCCAATTCGCTGCGCGGTTTCTTCGGCGTCAAAGGAAATATGTACCTCAACGAATACAAGAAGGTCAACTATCCCAATAACTTTTACGTCACCGATAAAGTAGCTCAGGCGATCCTGGGCAACGACTTTAATACCGCCGTAGCCGGTGAGGGCGCCGGCAAGACCTATACGGTGAACGTCCGCATGAAAGTGCAGAAGACTGTCCTCCGGCTGAAAAGCAGCGACGTCCTCGGCTTCCTCGAAGGCAGCGACCTGAAAGACCAGATCGTCGTGATCTCCGCGCACTATGACCACCTCGGCAAACGGGATACGGTCATCTACTACGGCGCCGACGACGACGGTTCGGGCACGGTGAGCGTTCTCGAGCTGGCCGAAGCCTTCACCAGGGCCAAGGCAGCCGGCAAAGGCCCCCGCCGCAGCATCCTCTTCCTGGCCAACTCCGGCGAAGAAAAAGGCCTCTTCGGTTCACAGTATTATTCCGAACATCCGACCTGGCCGCTCGATCACACGACGGTAGACCTCAACATCGATATGATCGGCCGCATCGACCCCAACCGGAAGGTCGGCGACTCTACCAACTATGTTTATGTGGTAGGCAGCGACAAGCTGTCTACGGATCTCAAGCCGATCAGTGAAGGCAACAACAAGAAGTATACGAAGATGGAGCTGGACTACAAGTTTGATGACCCGAACGATCCGGAACACATCTACTATCGCAGCGACCACTACAATTTTGCCCGCAAAGGCGTACCGATCATTTTTTATTTCGACGGCATCCACAAGGACTATCACAAGCCTTCGGACACCCCCGACAAGATCAACTACGAAATCATGGAGAAAAGAGCCCGGCTGGTCTTCTACACGGCCTGGGAGATGGCGAACCGCACCGATATGCTTAAAAGGGACATACCGCTCAACGATCCGGGGCGGTAATCCGGTAACAATATCGGAACAGCTTGCCCTGAAAATCAAAAGGCGTCGTCGCACCGGTAATATCCTTTATTGCCGGTGTTCTTATTTTGTCTTTGTCCAGCTGGAACTTCCGGTAGTTGGTGCTGAAATAAAGAACCCCGCCGGGCCGCAATACCCGCAGCACCTGGTTGATCAGCTCTGCATGGTCTCGCTGGATGTCGAGAAAATCCTTCATGCGCTTGCTGTTGCTGAAGGTAGGCGGGTCCATGACGACCAGGTCGTAGAATTCCGCCGGCGCTTCGTCCAGCCACTGTTTGACGTCAGCATGAATAAAATTGGTCTGCGGTGCGGTAGCATTGAGCTTCATGTTCTCTTCGGCCCAGGCCAGGTAGGTGCGGGAAAGGTCGACCGAGTCTACACGAGTCGCGCCGCCTGCCGCTGCGTAGACGGAGAACGAGCCGGTATAGCAGAAGAGATTGAGGAATCGCCTGTCCTTTGCCTCGTCCCTCACCATTCCGCGGGTGATGCGATGGTCAAGAAAAAGACCGGTATCCAGGTAATCCGTGAGATTGATCCGGAATGAAAGACCCGCCTCTTTGGCGATAAAGAACTCCTGCTCGCTGGCCAGCTTCTCGTACTGCCCCTGGCGTCCCGCCTTGCGACGCCGTTCGCGGAAATAGATGCGTTCATCGGCAATCCCGAGTATCTCGCTGATGGTGGGAGTACAGGATTCGAGCCAGGCCTGGTGCTCTTCCTCGGTCATGCCATGACGCCGCTGGTATTCGGCCAGGTATACCTTGTCCTCGTAGAGCTCGATACAGAAAGGAAATTCCGGCAGATCGTGATCATAGACACGATAGCAGGTGATCTGCTGCCGACGGGCCTGTTTCGCCAGGTGGCGGTAGACCTTGGTCAACCTGTTCTGGAACATTATTATTTTGGGGTCAGACATTGAACTTGTTTTGTCGTAAATACCAGAATCCGGTGGCGGCCAGCAGGCATATTCCGCCGACAGTCCACCACAGCGCCGTGAAGCCGGCGTGTTGTGCGAGCTGCGAACCTCCTATCGGACCGATCACCTGCGCGACCGACCAGGCGATGGTATATAGTCCCGCATACTGTCCCCGGTTGGTCACCGAGGTCCTCGATATCCAGAAGGAGTTCATAAAGGGCATTGAGCTTATTTCGCCAAAGGTAGTCAGGATCATGCAAACGAAGGCCGCGACCACGACCGGCGGCAGGACATTCAGCAGCATATAGGAGATGCCGACCACAATGACGCCAAAAAAGATATAAAAAAGATTCTCCCTTTTCCCTTCCAGCTTGAAGACAAGCACCATCTCGAGCACGGTGATCAGCAGACCGTTGAGGGTCATCAGCAGTCCGATCATGTATTCGGGCATGTGCAGCCGCTCTTTATAGTATACCGGCAGCGTCGAGAACAGCTGGAAAAAGCCACATCCGAACACGATCGTGTAGGCTACGAAACGGAGGTAGACCTTATCGCGGTACGGAGAAAGCGCCGGGCCCTTGTCGGATGTGGTCCTGTGTTCCGGAACGGCGGAGGTCTGCAGCGGGAGGAACCATCGGAGCAGCAGGACGGCCGCAAGATTGGTCGCGCCGTCCACCCAGAACAGAAGGTGATAGTTGATATTGGCCAAGATACCACCGATCGCCCCGCCTACTGCCCAGCCCAGGTTGACGGCCAGGCGGTTCAGGGAATACGACCGGGTCCTGTTCTCAGGGTTGCAATAGTGCGCGATGGCCGTAGAATTGGCGGGCCGGAAGGCTTCGTTGACGACGCTTAACAGGAAGGTGCAAACGCAGATCAGCGGATAGCTTTTCATCTGCCCCAGCACCATAAAAAGCAGGCCACCCCCTGCAAGCGTTGCCCACTGGACGCGCTGAAAGCCAAACCTGTCCGTCAGCCTGCCCCCGATGAATCCGCCACAGACCGCGCCAAAGCCAAAGATACCCATGACGAGCCCCGCCTGGCCGATGCTATAGCCGGATGAGGTGAGATAGATGGTCATGAATGGAATGACCATCGTGCCGCTGCGGTTGACGAGCATTACCAGCGACAGCAGCCAGGTCGACCTCGAGAGGCCGCTGTAGGCATTTTGATATAAAGAAATGGTGCGTGCAAGCATGAGTTATGTGCCGGAGACACGCTTTTTTAAAATTTAGCGCGTCTCCGGCAAAGCGCTAATTATTGTCCTTCGGACGGGGCCCTCCCGGGCCTCAGGCAAAAATAAAAAACCCGCCTTTTAGGGGCGGGCTTTATTATACAAAAGGTTTGTATCATTTACTACCGCCGAATACTTTTTTGAGTAGGTCATCCACCTGTGCAGCGGGGTTCTTGCGAATATTCTTCTCTTCTGCTGCGACATAGTAGAATACGCCGTCCAGGGTTCTCTGGGTCGCATATCCGGACAGATCGGGGTTCACTTTCTTGACGAGCGGCAGCTTGTTGTAGGTTTCAAACAGTGCCTTCCAGTATTTCGTCGCATTGGTCTTCTGCAATGAAGTATCGATGACCGGGCGGAAAGCAGCGGTCAGCTGGGTGGTCGTGCTTTTCCGGAGGTAGCCGGTGGCTGCCGTGTCAGAACCCTTGAGGATACCCAGTCCATCGGAGACCGTCATATTCTTGATAGCGCCGAGAAAAATGGGGGCGGCGGATTTGGCGGCGTCCTCAGCAGCCCGGTTGAGGCTGAGGATAGCTTCGTCACATTGTTTGCCAAAGCCCGCGCTGCGGAGGGTTGACTCGACCTTCGCGGCCTCGGGAGGCAGGAGTATCTTTACGGCAGCATCTTTGAAAAAGCCGTCGACAGCAGACAGTTTGTCAGTGCTTTTGGAAGTACCACGGGACAGGGCTTCTTTCAGACCAGCCACAATATCATCAGAACTAAGACCTTTACCACCGTTTTTGAGGCTACTGAGAGCGTTTTTGGCGCCACTGAGGAGGCCCCCCTGTGCGTGCGCCATCATGGCAAAAAAGAGGAAGACGATCAGGGCATAGGAAAATTTTCTCATTCAAGGATATTTTGTGTTTACAATAGGGGTTCAAAAATAGGATCAAAACCTGATAAAGTAATGTTAACTAACGCCCGAAGGGGGTATTTATTGCGATCGATTGCCGGTCAATACATTAAGAAGAAATACGATAAAACCCTGGCTTTCGCGACAATTCTAATCCTTACATTTGCACGACAATTCTAATACCATGAACGTAAGCAAAAAAATTATCTTTTCTGTTCTACTCACGTCCGCAGGTCTTTCCGTCCTCGCACAGGCAAAGCCGGCGACAGCGACCCATAAGCCCGCTGCAGCACATACGGGGGCAAGCACCGTCCTGCTGAAGACCGCCCAGGACTCCCTGAGCTATGCCATCGGCCTCAGCGTCGCCAACTTTTACAAACAGATGAACATCACCAATATCAACTCTTCCCTGGTGACCCGCGCCATCAACGACGTCAACTCGAAAGGCAAGCCGCTCATGGATGACCAGCAGGCCAACATGGTCATGAGCAACTATATCCAGAAGGTGAAATCGGAAAAAGCCAGCGGCAATAAGAAGATCGGCCTGGACTTCCTCGCAGCCAACAAGAAGAAGCCCGGCGTGGTCACCCTGCCCAGCGGTCTGCAATATAGTATCCTGAAGGAAGGCAACGGTCCAAAGCCCGCGTTAACCGATATGGTCAGAGTACACTATCATGGTACGCTCATTGACGGGAAGGTATTCGACAGCAGCGTCGAAAGGGGGCAGCCCATCGAGCTGGCCGTCAACGGCGTCATCCCCGGCTGGACGGAAGCCTTGCAGCTGATGCCCGTAGGCAGCAAATGGAAGCTCTTCATCCCTTCCAACCTGGCCTATGGTGACCAGCAGGCGGGTCCGATGATAGCTCCCGGCTCAACGCTGATCTTTGACGTAGAATTGTTGGATATCGTCAAGAAGCCCGGTGCTCCGACAACGGACAGCACTGCAAAGCCGGACAGCACTTCGCACTAATTGAGTTTTTCGGCACGGAACAGCAGATCCGTGGCTTGTAATATTTTAGCTTTAAGTTTGGGATTATATCCGGGATGCGCCTTTAAGAAATCCCGCACAATTTGCGCTTCGGCCGGTGTCCTGCACCAGCCGAAGCTTGCCTGCAGCCAGCTTTGGGGGAAGAAGACATCACCGGTCCGCTGGATGTCTTCCAACCAGTCAAGAGAAGGCTGCAGGTATTTTTTTGCCGTCGCCGCCCTCAAAGGATGGTGAAGGTAGGACAGAGCCGTGAGCACCCAGGCCTCCTTCCTCCGCGATTCGGGCTGCTGCAGGGAGAAGAAAAAACTATCGCGCTCGACCTCGTTGTTCGAAAGGGAGGGCATCAGGAACAGCAGCCGCTGTCTTCTGTCGGAGTTCGATATCCGCGACAGCTGCTCTACCAGTATCCCCTTGCTATCGGGATAGTCGCGCAGCGCCAACGCCGCAGCGAGATTGGTGTAATCGTCTTCGGTGAGGATGACCCCCTCCGGCGGGTGTCGGTCTCGCCAGACAGAGTAGATGGTGTCCATCGCCGCGCGCGTGGTCGCGATGTTGGTATAGGTACGGAAGAGGAGTTTTTTATTGTTTTTGGCTTCGGCATTCTGCATGACGAACCAAAGATATTGTTCATATGAGCCGCCGACTGAGTCCCGGTGACCCAGGGACTGAAAACGCCAGAAAGTCGACTGCCACTGATCGAGCATGATATTAAGGACCAACTCGTCTGATTCACTTAACCCGAGCAGATAGTATTCCAATAGCTGCCAGGGTCGGAATCCTTTTCCGTTCAGCATATTCTCATAAAGATTGATATACGTCGCCGCTCTCATCACCGGCCCCTTACCATAAGGCCAGTTGGGCTTTACTATACGATCTTCCCAGGCATACCAAAACAACGCGTTGCTGTCAACCGGAAACTCCCCATAACCTCTTCCATCAGAATTAAAAAGAATTATCTTCGGCTTCGCCTTTCCTGCTGCCGCCGGCACATGAACAACCGCCGCACCACTGTTGACCTCAAACTCCTTCCATCCACCCTCTCCAAAAAGCGCTATCGTGAACTTCTGCGGCCACACCCTCTTCGACCCGTCCTCCCCCTGCTGACGAACAATAAGATCGGCGATCTTTCCGTCTTTTACCTTAAGATCATACGTGAACTTCGGCCGCCCCGCCCCATTAACCCAGACCTCGTTCCATGCGGTAAGATCGAGCTTAGTATGCGGCTGTAAACAGCGGATAAGGTCCGGCCAGGTCGCATTACCGCCGGCATACCGCCGTAAATAGTCCCTTAACCCGTCGCGGAACGCCTCCTCGCCCATCAACCCCTCCAGCTGCCGCATCACGATCGGCGCCTTGTGATAAATAATGTTTCCGTACAGCGAGCCCGCCTCATTCAGATTGTCCAGCTGCTGACGTATCGGATGCGCTCCCGCGCTGCGGTCGACGCTGTATGCCGCGGAGTAGTGATCGGTGAGAAATTTCAGATCATAGTTGTTGTCCCGCAGGGTGAGATTGAGAGCTTCGTCGGAGCTGCTTCGCCACGCTCCTCCTCGCTCGTAACCTTCGCGATGCTCGGTTATCTTATCAGCCATGAAATTGGCGAAGACCTCCTTCATCCAGACGTCATTGAACCAGGTCATGGTGACCATATCTCCAAACCACATATGCGCCGTCTCATGCGAGAGCAGGTTGCTCCGGCTGATCAGCTGTTCGCGGGTAGCACCCGAGTCGAGGAACAAAGTGCTGGCCTTGTACAGGATCGCGCCGGGATGCTCCATTCCCCCGAACTGAAAATCGGGGATCGCGACAAAATCGAATTTTTGAAAGGGATACGCGATACCGGTATAGTCCTGCATAAATCGCAGCGCCTGTCCTTCAATGCGAAAGATAGAGTCGACGCTGAATCGCAGTTTGGCCTCGTCCGTCTCGCGATAGAGTAAATGCATGGTCCGCCCGTCAACGATCCGCGATGTGTCCATAAACCGCCCCGCCGCAAAGGAGAAAAGATAAGTGCTGATCCGGTCCGAACGTTGCCCCAGGGGCGCATTGGCGATCGCCTTCCAGCCGGCAGGCATCGTCAGCTGCAGCGTGAAGACGGCCTTGCAGTCCGGCTGGTCAAAACAGGGGAACACGGTGCGGGCCCTGTCGAGCACCAATAAAGTATAAAGGAAATCATTGCTCCTGTTGAGCGCCGCATCGGCTGAGACAAACGAAACCTGGACAATATTACTTCCCTGTCGCAGCAGCGACGCCGGCAGCAATAGGTGCTCGTTCAGGGCGGTAGCGGGAATTTCCGAGCCGTTGAGAGACAATTTCGAGACCGACCGCCCTTTGAAATCCAGCAACAGGGGGCGCCCCGCCAGACTGTCCTTCTCCAGGTCAAAAAATAGGTTTTCTTCCCCTCCTACGGGCTGAGTCCTGGCCTCCGGAAGATGGAATGCCAGCTCATACCGGATATTCTTCAGGCAGGCGCTCCGCAATTGCGCGAGACCGAGGGACACCCCCTCCTGCCCCATCGCATGTAACCCAAAGAATAATAACAGGATAAAGGCAGTCGGTCTAAGGAACGCCATAACAGGAAATTGAAGGTGGAAAATACGGCATTTTGGTGGTAAATTGGGGCATGCTAAAAACCTTCCTCCTGCTACTGATCCTTACCCTCTGTCGCTTCCCCCAGGACGTCCGGGTGATCACCTACTCAAACAACAGGACGAACTCAAAAGACTATGAAAGCCTGAGTTTTTGGATAAAAAGCAACCAGCGGGCCTATGTCAAATATGCCCATGACGCGAACGACGAAGTCGACATCAGCTGGGCCGGTCCAGACTCTTCCAACGGCAAAAAAGGTTTCCGGCTCAAAGGACCGGCCGATACGCTCAGCTGGCTGTTGATACCCCAGGGCAACGCCATCCGCATCACGGACCGGACGGGTAGGCAAAAAGAGCTATACTGGGAGAACGAAGGCGGCGCATCGCCCGATAGCACTTGCTCCATCTGCGCAAAAAATGAAAGCCAGGCAATGGCCTGGCTTCAGAAATATTTTTTCCGGTAGGCTATTGTTGCCCCGAGCCATTACCCTTGTCGTGGTCAGCCTTCTTACGCAGCTGCTCCAGCAACTGAAGCCCCAGCAAGCCACTGATCGGGCTGCCCCCGTCACCATTACCGCCGATGAGGATATCAGGCATGATCTTGATCCGCTGTTCACCGATAGATTCCATAACTTTCAGCTGGGTAAAGTTATCACCGCCCATCGCCTCGACGGCAAGCTTATAGGATTCGGCCGAGGACTTACCGATGGCCAGGATCTTTTCCGCCTCTGCATTACCCGTCAACGATATCTTCTCGGCATCCGCCTTTGCCAGCCATTCTATTTTCTCAGCATCGGCCTTGGCAAGCAGTCTCGTCTTCTCCGCCTCACCGCTGGCCAGCAGCTTGAGCCTGTCGGCTTCGGCGGTGGCCTGGAGACGGACACTGTTGGCGTCCCCGGTAGCCTTCTTTACCGCCGCGTCGGCGATACGTTCGGCGATCAGTACGCCCTGGTCGGCCTTGACGATCTCCTTCTGAATTTCGGCGATCGCGGTCTCCTTCTCAAGGCTCTGGCGCGTCTCCTGTGCCTTCATCTGCGTATCGTATGTCACCTTCTGCTCCTCAGCGAGCTTACGGTCGGTGAGCGTCTTCATCAGGCTCTCGGGTGGAACAATATCCCCGATAAGGGTGTCCACGCCGTGAACGTTGTATTGCTCGAGCACCCGGCCGATATGTTCCCTGGCCGACTGCTGTCTTTCCTTACGGGCGCCGAGAAAGGAAATGACGTCGCTGTCCTGTGCCGAGTTGCGGAAATAGTTGCCGATGGTAGGTTCCAGGACCTGGCTGACCAGATTGACCATGTTCCCGAAACGCGCGATGACCTTGGGCGCCTCGGTGTTGGGAATATGAATGATCTGTGCGACGTCGAGGTTGAAAGGGAAACCGTCCTTGCTTCGTACCGTGATCGTCGACAGATTCTTGTCCAGCTGGTGCGCTTCGCTGCGGGCGCTCGCCCAGTTGAGGACGAGGTTGGTAGTAGGCACCATCTCGACCTTCAGGATATATGGATTGATCGGGTATTTCCCCGGACCTAGCGGCTCCGCCCATACGCCCTTGCTGCCGCGGGCAACGATATTGCCGTGTTTGAATTCCACACCGCTGAGGTCTTCGCCGTCGCTACCGACAAAAGAGATGACCACGCCCACATAGCCGATTGGTATCTCCGTCATTTTGACCATATCCACCTTAAGGAACCAGGGATTGAAGAAATAAGAACCGGCGAGTATCACCTGTTCCTGGAGACCCTTGAAGCCTCCATTGGTAAGAAACAGGTCTGCGTCCTGGAATTTATTGTGCTCGCCGATGATCCGGCCGGCGATCTGTCCTTCTTCCAGCGGACGGCCTTCGAGCGTCGTCACGATGCCGACGGCATTGTCCGGAACGCTGATCATATCGGATGTCTCTATTTCGAACAAAAAGGTATTGATACGATACGAACCCGGTGTAATGATCGCGGTCTGACGGCCTTTGCGACCACCATTCCGGAGAAAGGCCTCTGCATCCTGGAAAGAGTCGCAGGGTACCTTACGGGCGAGTATGGCCCCCGTCTCCAGCTCAGCGCCGTCGCGGGCGAGCACGAGACCGATCTTTCCGGTGGGAATGACGGTAAACGGCTCGAATTTGATCACATACTGCCAGAACCATTTCCCGAAATAGACACCGGGCGCCAGGGTCTGCGCCTGGTATCCGGCCTCGCCATTGGTAGCGATAATCCGCCCTTCCGGCAGGGATTGACGGCCTACGAGTACAAATTTCTTGGTTACGAGACCAATGCGGTCCTCGGGCACGATAATAACGCCAAAGAAGACGCGCAGGATAAGACGGTAAAGAATAGCACAGAGTACGGGAATACCGATGATCAATATCCACTTGATCATCACGGAAGAAGAGTCCATAATATAGAAGTTTAGGTGTTAGCCGGTCCGAATATAATACACCGGATCGACCCCGCAAAGTTTGCATACCGCTGTCTGTCCCGCTATAGAAATGGGGCGAACGGCAAACTATCGGGAATTAGGGTCCCACGCCAGGACAATCAATTGACGACCAGCACTCTCGTAGGCGTGAGGAGAGAGACGTTGACCACCGCACGACCCGTCACGTCTACTTGCTGTGTGGTCATGCCGATGGCGGAGACGGCAAGCGCCTTTGTGTTCGCGGGAGCATTAATGGAGTAGCTGCCGTCAGCCTGCGAGTGGTGCCTACTAATTTCCGGAGTATATTACTAAAAAAATCGCCGGATAAGCATTTACTTGTAGAGCAATTCGTAGTATTCATGCGCCATACGACCCGCATCGAACTGGTAGCGAACGTCGCGCATGCCATTTTTTGCGATCTGACGCCAGGTGTCGTATTTGTCGTAATAGAGCGGCAGTATCTCCTGCTGCAGTATCATCAGGAGCTTTTCGTAGTCGTAGTCGTCCTGCTGCTCGACGTGCATATTGGCGTAGTCCGCCTTGGGTACGACGAAACCGTTGTTGCCGTGGTTGATGAACTCGGGTATCCACCCGTCGTCGGTAGAGAAGTTGACCGCGCCGTTCATGGCTGCTGTCATACCGCTGGTGCCCGAAGCTTCGCGAGGCACGCGGGGGTTGTTGAGCCAGCAGTCGGCCGCCTGTTTGAGGCGTTTGGACAAAGACATCTCATAGCCGATAAGCACGGCGACATTCTTATATCCCTTGCTCAGGTGGACGAGGTGGTTGAATTCGTTGATCGCGGGATAGTCCATCGGGTATGGCTTACCGGCCCAGATGATCTGGACAGGATATTTGGCGTCGTTCACCAGCTGGTTGAACCGGTCCATATTCCTCGTCAGGAAACTTGCGCGCTTATAGCCGGCAAAGCGACGCGCCCAGACGATAGTAAAGACATTCGGGTCAAAGATCTTCCCCGTCTGATCGGCGACGATCTCAAAGCTTCTTTTCTTCATGTACTTCTTGCGGTCGTCCCACCAATAGTCATTGCCTTCCTCCATTTTCCGGTAGAGCTCCTTGTCGGCCCAGTAACGCCAGTTCTGTGCGTTGGTGATCGAGATGATCGGACAGATATCTTTATACTTGCTCCACATCGTGCGCGACACGTTGCCGTGCAGCTGGGACACGCCGTTGGCCAGATGGGCGAATCGCAATGCCACCAGCGAGTGATTGAAAGCGTCGTCTTCCAGTCCGGTGAGCTTCTTGACCTCTTCAACCGAGAGGCCGCAGAAATAGCTCATCTTATGACAGAGATAGATATCGTGCTTCTCGTTGCCGGCCTCCTCGGGAGTATGGGTTGTGAAAACCATTCTCTTGCGGACCTCTTCCAGGTTGTTGTTGTATTTCTTGTAGAGCCAGAAAGCCGAGCTGATGGCGTGGGCCTCGTTGAGGTGATAGAGCTCGGGTTTAAAGCCCAGCTCGTCGACCAGCTGCGCCCCTCCTACTCCCAGGAGAATGAACTGCGCCACCTTGGTCGCGATGTTGGCATCATACAGACGGTGGGTGATCGTCTGTGAAACATAGTCGTTCTCGGGCACGTCGGTGCTCATCAGGAACAGGGGCGCGCTTTTGAACGTCTCGGGGTTGAGATAATAGACCTTGACCCATACAGGATGGTCGTGAATATTCACCTGGAATTTGATACCCGTATCTTCGAGAAAGCTGTATTGCTTTTCCATCCAGGTGACCTGCAGAGTCTGATCCTGGTTGCGGGCCTGATCATAATAGCCATATTTCCACAGGATCCCTATATTGATCATATTCTGGCGTAATTCGTAGGCGCTGCGCAGGTGCGATCCCGCCAAAAAGCCCAGACCACCGCTGTATATCTTCAAAGGCTGGTGCACGGCAAACTCCATCGAGAAATAAGCGACCTTCTTCGAATACCGATCGTCCACGGCGTAAGGCACAACATAATTTTTAAAGCTCATAACAAATCCAAATAATAGTTAAACTATATGTAAAAACTACGCAATATAACGTGTTTTCTCCTTTTCAATTGTCTGACGGACATTTAGTGGCTCCCGGGGCCCTCTTTAGGCCTTGCTGGTCTTAATTGCCTGCTTCGGGGCCGTCTTTTGTTTTGTCTCCCCTTTTCGCCTTTCGAAAAATCCTTCAAAAAAACATTTGATGTCCCGGTGTACGCCACAGCCGCCCAGCTCTTTCAGCGTGACCCCGCTGGCGCCGAAACTAAATTCGATCGCACAAGGGTCGGAATAGGACTTATAGCGGGCAATGCCGGGCGATACGAATCTGGCTTCGCCCTTGAGCTCGCCGTTGCAGGTAGCGTCGTCCTTCTCGAAATGGATAAAGAACAGTATCCGGGTAGCGTCCCTTCCATCACGGATGGCAACAATATTCCGCTTGTTCTGGGCATAGTCGCCCGAGAACTTGTGCTTGCGGGGCAGGGTGTCGATGGGATTAAAGATCGGAGGTATTTTGGATTTGGATTCATTTGACTCCGTCAGGATGAGCACAAAGCCGCTCTCTTCGCTAAAGATGTAGGCGTCCCGCTTGTACAGCAGCTGGCCGCCGACCTTGCGCTGATGGGAGACCGTGAGCGTATACTTATTATCCATTCCCGCTATGCCGGTGACCCCGGGCTCGTTGTCGGCATACAGTATGGGGCGGGCGGCGGAGAAATGGTTCTTCTTGTCAAAACAGAGCACATAGAGTATCCGCCGGTCTTTGGTCGTGCCCTTCACGAACAGATAGGTCTCCTTTTTGGGCACTTTGACCTTGCCCACAGCATAGAGATGGGGATGCGCGTCCTTTCCAAACCAGCGGGTCAGCACGGAATCAGGAATGAGACGGGAGAACAGCTTGTTGTTGATGACAGCAGTTGCCGGCTCTTTATGCCGGAATATCGTATCGGTGACCTGATAGGGCAATTTAAGGGGAGAGACCAGTTCGAGGAACTCAGGGATGCCAACCTCCTCATCGTTCTCACCCAGGGACGCCTTTTTGCTTTTGCACGAGAAGAATAACACCGACAAGAAGATCAGCAACAGGTATTTATTCATAACTCCATTTTGTTCGTTCCCCATCCGGTTTCAGCTCTAAAAGTAAACATTCGGGGCAAAGATCGGGCCGTGCCGGGTATTTTTTTCCAAAAAATTAATTTAGATTTGTCTAAATTTAATTTTCGACGAACCAAAATGGACATTCGCGCGCTTTGCGCTTATTAGTTATGATCTCGGTCAGTAAAGAGAACCATCTCAAAGCCATCTTCCACCTCCAGCAGGAGAAAGGTCTCGTTACGACAAACGAGCTGGCGGCGGCCTTGCAGACCCGTCCTGCCTCCGTAACGGACATGCTGAAAAAGCTGAAAGACCAGAAGCTGCTGATCTACGAGCGCTACAAGGGTTTCCGGCTGAGCGGCGAAGGGAAGAAGGCCGCGGTGCAGGTCATCCGGAAACACCGCCTCTGGGAGTATTTCCTGGTGGAAAAGCTTCAGTTCGGCTGGGAAGAGGTGCACGAGATAGCAGAAGAGCTGGAGCACATCAGCAGCAAGAAGCTGATCGACCGGCTGGATGCATTCCTTGGCCATCCCGATACCGATCCCCACGGCGACCCCATTCCGGACGGTCAGGGCCGCATCCATTCCCGCCGGCAGATATGCCTGGCCGAGCTACCGCTCAATAAGGAGGTGCAGGTCTCGGGTATCGCGAGCCAGACCTCAGAAATGCTCGAAATACTACAGCACAACCATATCCGGCTGGGCACCCGGCTGGAGATCAGAAAAAAATTCCCATTTGACGAATCCCTGGAAGTCAAGATCCGTAACCGGCCACCGGTGACGATCAGCGCCCAGGTGGCAAAAAATGTACTGGTAAAAGATGACGAACCACTGGCAGAAAAACGTTAGCCTTAGCGAGGTGCACGGCAGCATCGATACGACCGCCCGGAAAGGTCCCTGGTGGAGACAGCTTTTTGTATTCTTCGGACCGGCCTACCTGGTGAGCGTGGGCTATATGGATCCCGGCAACTGGGCGACAGACCTGGCGGGCGGCAGTCGATTCGGCTACTCGCTGATCTGGGTGCTCCTGATGAGCAACGGCATCGCGATCTTATTGCAAAACCTTTCGGCGCGTCTCGGCATCGTGCGGGGGCGGGACTTGGCCCAGGCCAACCGGGAAGTTTACCCGGCGTATATCAATATCCCGCTGTACGTCCTGGCGGAGATCGCCATCGCGGCCTGTGACCTGGCCGAGGTCCTCGGCATGGCTATCGGCCTGCAGTTACTGACCGGACTTCCGCTGGTATATGGCGTCTGTATCACCGTGCTGGATACCTTTCTGCTGCTTTTCCTTCAGCGGCTGGGTATGCGCCGCATGGAGGCCTTTGTCATCGGCCTGATCGCCGTAGTGGGCGGTTCCTTCCTGGTGGAGATCCTGCTGGCCCGGCCCGTGCTGAAAGACGTCGTCACCGGCTTTGTCCCCAGGCTCCAGGGCAGGGAAGCGCTGTATATCGCCATCGGCATCATCGGCGCTACGGTCATGCCGCATAACCTCTACCTGCACTCCGCCCTCGTACAAACGCGGAAGATCAAGCCGGGCGCCGAACACATTCGCAAGGCCTTAAAGATCAACTTTCTCGACAGCGCCGTCGCCCTCAACCTCGCCTTTTTCGTGAACGCAGCGATCCTCATACTGGCGGCTACCGTCTTTTTCAAATCGGGTAACACCAACGTTGCCTCCATCCGGGACGCCTACCGCCTCCTGCCCATGCTGGGGTCCCAGCTGGCGCCTAAACTCTTCGCCATCGCCCTTATCGCAGCGGGTCAGAGCTCGACGCTTACCGGCACGCTTGCGGGTCAGATCGTCATGGAAGGCTATCTGCAGCTGAGGATCAACCCCTGGGTCAGACGGCTGCTGACCCGGCTGCTGGCCATCGTACCCGCCGTCATCGTCATCCTGATCTTTGGAGAGAACGAAGTGGACGACCTGCTGGTGCTAAGCCAGGTCTTTCTCAGCGTCCAGCTGGGATTCGCCGTCATTCCCCTGATACATTTCGTCAGCGACCGCAAGACCATGGGCGAATTTACCGCCAGTCCCGCGATCAGGACCCTCGCCTGGGCCGCGGCAGCCCTGCTGGTATACCTCAATATCCGGCTGGTGATCGAAGAGACAGCGCCCTTCATGGCAGCCCCCGGCCATTTCATCGTGAAGGTGCTGATCTCCCTGGCCAGTCTGGGAGCCATACTCCTGCTGGCCTATATCAGCCTGCACCCCTGGATCGTCCGCCGGATCCGCCACGCTCAGCTGCGCGTACATCCCCAGGCCGATAGCTGGAACGACTGGTCCGCACCGACATTCCGTCACATCGCCATCGCCATGGACTTCAGCGAGCACGACCAGAAGCTGCTCGCCTACGCCATAGGCCAGGGAGGCAGCACCGCCCGATATCTGCTGATCCACGTCGTGGAAAGCGCCTCGGCCCGGATGCTGGGGAAAGAGAGCGACGATTTCGAGACCCGCCAGGACCAGCAGCGGCTGGACCAGTACCAGCTGCTGTTGCGCCAGAAAGGCATCGAGGCGCATACGGCCCTGGGCTTCCGCCACCGGAGCCAGGAGATCGCCCGGCTGGTCAAAGAGCAGGGCGCAGACATGCTGGTGATCGGCTCGCACGGACACCGGGGACTAAAAGACTTTATCTATGGGGAGACCGTGAATGCAGTGAGACATGAGCTTAAAATTCCTGTTCTCGTCGTTAGCCTGTAGGTTTACCCTTTCCTTTTATCAAATGCTTCAGCCGGCTGAAGGTCTCGGGCTTGATATTCAGAAAAGAGGCCAGGTACTTCTGCGGCACCCGCTGCATCATCTGGGGATGCTTGCTGACATAGTCCAGGAAGCGTTCGCGCGTGCTCTTGTTCAGCTGATCGAAATACCTCCGGTCCTTCTTGACAAAGAGCTGGGAGATCAGCAGCCGGCCCATCCGCTCGAACTTGGGAATTTTTTCATAAAGCTCCTCGAGGCTATCGTAGGAGATAGAAAAGAAGATGGTAGGCTCGATCGTCTCCACAACCGAGCCGGAGGGCAGGCGGTTGTGAAAGGACAGTTCCGAATGGATGATATGTCCCTCGGTCGCCAGCTGAATGGTTACCTCTTCACTATTACGCAGCCGAAGATATTTACGCGCCAGCCCACGCGCAACGATGTTCAGATATCGTTCCGTCTCTCCTTCGCGGATCACTTTGACCTTTTTATCGAATTCCCGGATCTCGATATACGGCAGCAGGAGACCAAACTCCTGTTTCGTCAGCGGAGCATAGGCCGAAAGATAGTGGTGCAGCCTGTCGAGAGCGGTCTTATGGAAATTGTTGCTCCTGGTCATGGTTGGAAGGATTTGATCACGCCGGGACGTTTTCTGAGGAGGTGCTTGAGGCGACTGAAGGTCTCCGGCTTCATATTGAGATAGGAGGCCAGGTATTTCTGTGGCACCCGCTGCATCAGGTCGGGATTGTTCTCTACAAAACGCAGGAAACGTTCGCGTGCCTCCAGGCGCATACACTCCAGCTCCCACTCCTCTTTCTGGAGGACAAATTGAGTCGTGATCAGCCGGCCCAGCCGTTCGACGGAGGAGCTCTGCTGGTATAGCTCATCCAGGTGCTCCCTGCTAATAGAGAGCATCATCGTGGGTTCCAGCGTCTCGACAAAATAGCAGGAAGGGGCTCCGGACAGAAAAGAGGCGGACGAGCTGATCAGCTCTCCCTCCTTTGCGATATTGGTGATCACTTCTGTCCTGCCCTTTAAGAAATACATCCGCACCAGCCCTTTGACCACAAAGTTCATAAACTGTTCGACCTCGCCGACCCGGACCAGCAGCTGTCGCTTGTCAAAGCTTCTGACCACAATCTTCTCCGCCAAAAAAGTAAATTCTTCATTGGTCAACGCTACGTATCTCGACACATATTGGCGCAACATGTCTAACATAGTGGTACAAACATACTAAAACATACTAAAAATGTATAACTGTCCTGTCCCTGACGCAGGACGGCTGGCGAAAAAAACCATGCCGCAGGGGAGGGAAATCTGGGCATTATCCCTTACGTTTGTAAGTTTTTGAAAGTAAACAAGCAGAAATATGGCCAAAAAAATTAAAGTAGCAAATCCGGTAGTTGAACTGGATGGGGATGAAATGACCAGGATAATCTGGAAATTTATTAAAGACAAGCTTATTTTACCTTATCTCGACATCGACATC
>Ga0105239_10001874_pt1 | contig 27535 bp, 17 predicted proteins | sample KBSC44metaG_FD_92761 | JGI IMG/M metagenome (GOLD analysis project Ga0105239, IMG submission 92761) | Corn rhizosphere microbial communities from Kellogg Biological Station, Michigan, USA - KBS C4-4 metaG | ecosystem: Host-associated > Plants > Roots > Rhizosphere > Soil | place: Michigan, USA...
AAAGAAAGAAAAAGAATTATAAATAATAATAGATTGTGCTGGCAGTCGTGGGGGGGGGTGTTGGTGGTGTAGGTTGAGGGAGGGGGGGGGGGGGGGGGGGGGGGGGGGGGTCCCTGAAGAAAGAAAGCGGGTAAAAGCTTCTCGACGGTCATCATCTTGACATCTTGGCTTCCATATAACCGCGCTCGCTCAGGTTTCGTCGTTTTTCGTCTAGACGTCGCCTTCCCTGCTCGACCAGATCGTGCTGGGGGCACTAAACGTTCACAACTCATCCTTCCCCTGCCCCTTGTCCAACCCATCAAGCCGAGTAGAGCCCCCAACCGAATCCTTAACCATCAGCGCCAAAATATCTACCAGCAAATCACTGGCCGCAACGCTTGTGACCTCGGCAACGGTATCATAGGGCGGGCTGACCTCGACAACATCGGCACCTACCAACCTCACGCCCTCCAGCCCTTTGATAAACCGCTTGACTTCCCGCGTGGTCCAACCACCACTCTCAGGCGTGCCCGTCGCAGGTGCAATACTAGGATCCAGGACATCGATATCGATGCTTAGATAAACCGGGGTGTCGCCCACGACACCCCGCACTTTCTCAACAATGCCCGCGACCCCGATATCGTCGATCTCATGTGCCTCGATGAGCGTGAAGCCAACGTCGTCGCGGTCGATGACATAATCGTTCGGGCTGAACAGCTTGGTGCGCAGCCCGCCGTGCACGGAGGTGCCCTTCGCGATGCAGCCCTCGCGCGATGCGTGCCAGAAGAACGTGCCGTGCGTGATGGCGGACTGCTCGGAGACAATGCCCGTATAGCCCGCATAGGGATCCCAGGTGTCGAGGTGCGAGTCTAGGTGGATGACGGAGATGGGGCCATAGACCTCCTTTAGGCTGCGCAGGATGGGTAGCACGATGCTGTGGTCGCCACCGAGGCTGAGAATGCGGGGCTGGGGCCACGCTGCGCCAGACGCGGGCGTCGTGTTGTGGAATAGGATTTGTCGGTAGCCTTGCTCCATCTGGATGAAGGCGTGCTGCGCGTCGAACGGCGTGATGGGGATGTCGCCGCAGTCAACGATGCTAAGGTTCCCGGCCGTAAGAGGGTCGATGTCCCAGATCGTGTTAAAGCTACGTCCTTTCTTCTCGCGCGAGCTGGCTGCCCGGATACCTCGTGGTCCGAAGCGTGCGCCTGGTCGATATGACGTCGAGGTGTCGTATGGAAATCCTACGATCGCAATATCGAGAGGATGAGAATGTGCTGCAGAGAAGCACCGTTGCCATGGTAAGTGCGCGAATGTCACAGGTTGAGAGAAGGGTAGGTCTTTGTCGAGGTCTTCAAGTGGATGTGCATAGTTGGGTCCGATGTTGATGGAATCGAGTGATGGTGTGTGGCTATGAGCAGCAGCACCTGTTTGAGCCAAGAATAGAATAAGAGAAGCCTTCAACCAAGTCATTACTCCCCGTGCCATCTTAACTGTACTCAAGTCTGTCTAGATCAGGCTGATGCTGCGAAATACACTTGTAGAGCCTTACGTGAGCCTCGACCAGATCTCCGCTTTCTGCTTGTGAGGCTGAGGGTGAAAAGGTGCCCACTGGACCTCAGGCAGTTCATCGCGGCAACGACAAGCTTTATAGCCCAGCAGCTGCTCTGGCGCAATGAAAAGTCCCATTGCCCGCGTGCAGCTGAATTGGCATCCAAGCGGAGGTATTCGAACGGGGATCTCCATATCGCTCTAATATGGTGCCTCATCTGCAGCTAAAAGGAGTGAGCATCTCCGTCTTCTCCACGCCAAGCGCCTGGATCGTACTGTTGATCCATCTTACATGGGACGTTGGGATAATTGTGCGATATCCATGTTGCGATATCGTGTAGAGTAAGTAGAATACAAGCTTCCGGGATCGCTGATTCCGTATCCTAAAATAAGATCAGTCATCGTCCACGCATGTCACCATAGGCAACAGTACATAGGTATGGAAGATCTAGGAAATTGCTCTGGACATCAAGCCCTTGGGAGTCCAGCTTGCTGAGCGACTGTTCAGAAGCGAGAGATGTCGTTTCACGGAGCCCTAACATGGGATGGTCTCTGATCTTGGCGAGGAAAACTGTGCAGTCGAGGAGATGTTGGATGGAAGTAACACGTCATCACTTACATATGCAGATTCGTGCGTGAGCCTTCTGGCTTAGAACACTGACACACGAAATACAAAGGCCGCCGAGCGTTGGAGCGAGCCAAGAAGCAGAGGAAACCAAATGATAGAATCTCAGATTTCTGTAAGATGTGCTGCTATTCGTAACCTCACATATCGGCCAGTGAGTGGCACCAGATGGAGGCAACCTCTCCGGGTATCATGAATCGTTTGTACACCGTTTAAATTCAAATCCCCAATGCCATTCATTCGCCCCGTTATCCCATCATCGACACATCCATGTGAGTTTCGTGGTAGAGAGTGTTCCACTCGACTCGGCCTTTGTTTTGGACAGTGGTTGTGCACAAATAAAGGGGGCTGGGTTCTGTCTCGATAGTTGTTCCAAAAGCAACGTATGAATCGTGGCCGTTGTCTACCGTGCATTGAAACTTTGTACCCGGGTCTTAGACGGGAATTGCGAGACAGTCTGCCAGCACCGAATCGAGCCTGGGTCTATCCTGAGCGCCCGCTCCTTCCCAGCCATAGTTATCAGCATTGTCAATGTCCATGGGATCGTTAGGCTCGTCGACATTGCCCTCTTGGGTTTCATGTTCTTGGCCGGCGTACCACTCATCGTAGTCGTAACCGGTAGAAGCATTGCTCACATTCCACGCTACCATCGGGCTTCCGTTCCACGGCAGCGGGCCAACCTGGCTAGAAAGTTGAAGGTCGACCATGGCCAAAGGCCGCCTGGAATATGCCGCTTCAGCCTCGCAAGGCAACAAATCATCATCTCTAGTGCGCTGCAGCTTTCCGGCTTTGACCTGTGTCTCTTCCCTCTCGATCTTCTTTTTGTAAGACGTGGTAAGAATACCTCCACCGGCACCATTTTCATATCTTGGCCCGTTTGACCGAGTTCTATTAAATACCTCGCTCAGGATGTTCTTCAGGAATATTTCTGACGCTATTCCCACCAGGTCTGCACATTGTGTAGAACAGCCAGAAGCAATGGATTCCTCGTAGCATATGGGCACCATCCTCGCGTGTAGAGTAGTGACATCCGGGAATTCAAGCGTTTCAGCAAATAATGGCTGGACGTATCTCTTCCTGATTTCTAAATCCCAATTCGTCTTTGTCACGCCAGCGACGGGGCCGGTAATGGTCTCCGGCGCTTTGATTCGCCCAGCCTGGTAATAATCTTCGTAATGGCTCTTCCGAGCAGCAGCCTCCTCTTCGGCTTTGTCGATTGCAACGCCCTTGAACCTTCGCCGCTCCCTCGGTGGTAGAGCCATCACTTCGGCCTTGAGTCTTTGCTCGCCTGCATCGCTGGTGACAGCAGGTTTGGAAGCGGCAGCCAGAGATGCCTTTTCTGTCGTCGCGCTGACCCATGCGGCAAGGCCAGGTTCAGGGGCATCTTTGCTTGCATTACACAGCACAGCTACTATTAACGAGTTGTGCGCATGCTCGGTCTGGGGAGAGGCATATATGAAGGCGTCGCATAGATCACCAAACTCTCGGGCGTTCAGCTCGCCTGTTATGCACTTATTAGCCGAGTTTCCACAGGGCCCGTGGACTCTAATTTACCTCGTATGAAGTGTGTGAGCGCATCATAATATGTTTCCCAGTTGTGGCTGATCAGGGATTTGAGTTCGGTGTAGAGGGGTTCAAGGTCGATCCGAGGATAATTTTGGGCGGGCTTGGGGGTTTTGGTGGCAGAGCCCGGGGGTGCCTTTGCAACAGTGGCTGTGGAAGTGATTGTATCTGAGCGAGCGAGCGCAGCAGGATTGAAGGTCTCGTCGAAAGTCGCCATGGCGATCACAGATGACTGGGGGAATCAGGACATGCGCATGCGCACTGGAAGCGCGGTCGCATCGAGATGTTGTTCATCCAGTCAAACAAAGGGTGGGCTAATCGTGTGCGCACATGATGTTTTCGGTTCGTTGTGATCGAAAGTGAAAGATGGGTGAAGTGAACTTTCAGGCGCACATAAATTGTTTGATTAAATTATATCTCGTAGATGGATTTGTTGAAGATGGGGTCTCGTTTGCAGTTGCATCCCCGACGACGTCGTAGTCAGTGAATCTCCTATTTGGGGAGGATCTCTTGCCGCCCGAAGTCCAGCCACTCAGCCGCCCATCATGATTTTGCCCTCATCCACCATCATACTCCATGTTGAATACTCCATGCTGTTACCGGTATTCTCTACACACGGGGAATCCACGGCGTTCAGATGTAGACAAATTCACCGCATCCAGTTATCGAATAATGACAAACTTGAAAATAGCCCCAGTCCATAGCTCTCCCCTCTACTTTGACAGTTCACTTCGACCCATTCTTACGTGCCTTTACACCCTCGATTTCATCATCCTCATTCAACTCGAGATGCTTCCGCTTTTTCTTATCCATCTCCTTACCCTCCATACCCTCTTCAAACTTAACCAGGACATTCTCGTCGTCGTCGAGCAAATCACTCTGGTTATCGAGGCCCTGCCATTTGACTACGCCATCGCCACGAAACTCGGCCACTCGCTGGGGATAGAACATATGACACGTGGGTTTGAAGGCTTCCCTTGCTTTTTTGGTGTTGATATTCTTGATCAAGGGTGGGAACAGCAGAATCATGTTCCGCCCTTCATCCATGATCGGCGAGCGGCAATAGGCACACGACACTTTGCAAGGTAGGTGATGTGATATGTCTTTGTTCGTGGGATCGTACCATCCGAGGTCATGGTGGCCGTGGGTAAAGTTTATATCGCCCTTGTGGAATATTGCTGCCCATTGAAAAGGAGACTGCCTGGTCTGTCAGCAGTGGTCTCTATGGACCACTCTCTGGGAAGTATCACTCACGCCATGTAATCTCTGACAGGTCGTGCAATGGCAGTACTTCGCAGCCAGGGGCTTCTCCCTGCTAAGCTGATACTGCACTTTTCCGCAATGACATTGTCCCTCCCACTTCACATCGAAATTCTCCGCCTTATCGCGCACCCGATAGGGCTCTCGGTGTTTCCATTGATCGATGTCCCTCTCTGTGGAACTGCCAGCCTGGTATTGATGAGCCTCTTGCTTCTTGGTCATTTTCGACAGTGCTCTACGTTGACTCGATCGCCCTTGGACAGACCCAACCTCACAGAAAGCCAGTTGGAGTGGGTGCACAGAGCCGTAATGCCGGATACTCAAGGACTTGCTCGCCTCAAGAGATTGCCAACACTGGTGAGAGAGCGATCGAATCGAGCGCAACGTGTGCATGGGAAATCAAGTCCCAACACCCGGAAGCCAGAGGAAATACAGCCAAACTCACCGCATCAAGCAATCCGGGGTCGGCTCCTTCGGCCATCTCGCGGCGCAACGCCCTCGACTTATGGCAAGCAGATAGCTTTACCAGTGGAGACACGGCAACGGAGAGTCAGTCAATAAGATATTGCGTGGATCAAGTCCCATGCGGGTTTCACAAAAACATAAGCGTAAAATTGCTGCTGAACCTGAAAGTGGCATTGAATACTATGCCTATCCAAGCAGACGATGAGTCTTTGATTGTCACTAGATGACCGCATCATCTTTGTATACGGTGTGCGGTTTCCTGCAGGTGAACAAACTAGTTCAGCCGTGGAGCTTTCCCCAGATCTGATGTCAAACCCAATCTGGTGATGACATCACGAGGTGGGAGACACGACAGACGCCTGCGAATCCGGACTTTGCTTCCCTTCATTTGCCAGCCAGTAGATGGAAATGGTATCTCCTCCCACGCGAGTGGCCAGAGTTGAGTGAAGCTTTGCGGGTACCTGACAAGCCATCTGTAGGCCATAATCTTTGATGACTGCACGCTAGGAAGCCGTCGTCACAAATTACGAGCGTTGACTGGAACCGGTATGAAGCACAGCAAGACGTATATACTGAAATTGCAATGTCTGTATGCTTGCTGCTAGCTGCAGGCCTTTAAAATCATCCAGCGGGACCCAAACTACCTGCAGGAACCCGCGAATCTGCGGTCTTGAGATGTGCCCTGCTGCCCCTAAACAAGCTCTGCCAGATAAACGCCTCAGATAGCAACAGCTCGATATCCTTCTCGGTCCATTCCTTGGTAGGAAGCGCTTGCAAGAACATCAGAATTTCTTGGAAGTTCATTTTCAGCAGTTGGTCACTCCACTTCACCAGGAAAGCTGCACAGACGTAAAGGTGGAATTGGGAAAAGCCATTCTCTTCGGCCTGGAAGTGGTCAGCATGGGCTCTGGATGGGGGTTTCGATCGTCTCAATAAATACCATATAAGTATCCCACATTCGAATCACGCTTCGAATATTCAACTCGCGCATAAGTAAGCAATTCATCCATCGGAAGCTAAATTGCATATATTCGATATGCTCCTCTTCAAAATGTTTGGCAAGTCCAGCGTCGATTCTCGTAGTAAGGTCTCTTAATGATGCAACTTGCCTGTGAATGCCTGGTTGCGCAACAATATAATTATCTTGTATACCGTCGAGTAATTTAGTAAGACACCAGAATGTGTCGGCCTCGACGGCGTCGAGCACTGGGCGAGGCAGCTGGCCTGGGTCCATGCCGCTTTCAACGTTCAAGTCTGTGATATATGTGCCTAAAAATACTTGCCAAAACGGGGTTGCCAGGTCATTGATACCCTGCACATAGCCGCTGGCCGGGTGCCGTATGGCCCAAACGTAGAGGATCCGCTCCAGGGACCTTTGCGTGGCTTCGTAGGCGTAAAGGGGGATGTGAGGATTTGTTCTAGGTACATCAATGCTAACTTGATGCCAAACTGCCTCATCTAAGCCACGACCTTTGCCTGTCGTGGCAGGTGGTTGTGATGCTAGTCCGACTAGTCCTGTCTGAGAGCCATTCCGGCTGGCCATCGTTCCAGTATTGAAAGCTAGGCGCACAGCGTCCAAATACTCTTTGCGTTTCCGCTCGAGCGTTGCGACACGACGTTCACTGTTCGTGGGTACATGTCCTAGCAGAAGTTGCCAGGTGATTGCTCGAACCTCCTCAGGTATTCCTGACCAGGCCGCTGCCCGTAGATCTGGTAGCGACACAGAACTATTCTGAAGTATCCGTTTAAATTTGTTGATTCGTGATATCCGTGTCGAGTGTGCATCGGTCTCCTTTGGAGTAGCATTTGGCGGTAAGACAGGATGATTGATTAGGTGTAGTGAGTTCGCTGGATCTCGTAAAATATCCTTGTACTGAGGACGCAGGATCTTATCCCCTTTCTTCGCACTGGGGTAGGAGAGCGGGTTTCGTTCTTCTGCGATATCGAAACTATTCGATCGCGCGCGGGTGAGTCTCGGCGACGGAGCTACTGCTGGAGCAGAAGATGTCTGCGAAAGACTCGGATATTGTATTTGTTGTGTCTTCGCATTCTTCTTTTTCAGGCTTCGTTTCCGACGCATGCTAGCGATGCTCGGCAGTCCGAACTCATCTTCCTCGTCATCGTATACTAGCTCATCATCGTCCCCATCCACATCACTCCCGCCCAGGGCATCCCAAGCGTTGCTTCCTAAGGCCGAGGAGGAGTAGGCTTGATGTGGCCGTCTATCAGGGGAATGGAAACTCGTTCTTTCGGATGGCGGGGTCTGTGTCTGTCGGCTGGAAGACACTGGTGGCGTTCTCGGTCTCGAGTTGGATCCTAGGGATCTGTACTCGAATTAGCCGGCATCGGACTCCGAGTCATATCAATCATACAAGGTGTCGAATTTGAGCAGATCAGCATGTGAATATGATGCACCGATCACTTTCGTAGGCTTTGCTGAATTCTGACGCGAGGCGGATGTTCTACTTCGCCAGAAGGGAGAAGACGGTCGCCTGAATAGGTCAGCTTAATCTTGTTTCGTATCCAACGTCATGGACGTACATACTCGGGTCGGTCTGAGGTTGGGCAGGAAATCAGCGAAAGCTTCTAGCAATATGCCCGGAAGGACAGTAAACATTGTGGATAAGGGCACGAACCGACCTGGACCATCTCCTGGGAATATTAGCCCAACTCTGAGGGGTCATTTTGCACGGAGAACAGTACCTGCTGCGGCGGCTTCTTCTGAGCCATGGTGGGCTGATTTGGGCACAAGACCCCGCCACGTGGAAGTGGTTATGACTTTCTCTTGAGTTCCTTTGCGTGGACAGGAGAGAACATGCTGATTGAAATGTTCCCTGCCTGAAACAGCGCGTCTGGGAATCAAGAACAAGAGTGTAGAGAGATATGTCGGGTGGGCGTTGCCGCAGGCTTCGTCTGTTGCCAACATCATCATACACGCCAAGAGTCCAAGACACAGAAAATCCACTCTCGGATCATCCCGTTTTAGATGTATCTCCTGCCGCCCTGTTTCCGAGCACTTTACCCCCCTGTAACACAGCCTTACCTCTCTCTACAGGACCCGTCGACAAAAGAGCGATGATGGATATTATCCTATGATTAACCGGCAAGGTTACATATCTTGGAGCGGCTAGAACAACACCAGATCCCGGTTACGTGGAATGTACAAGTCTACAAACCGAAAAGAGGTGGCAATGATCCGTTGATATTGATGTCCAACCAGAATCGTAACTATGTAACCCGACCCTCCAGCTCTCCATGTGATATTTCCCGCAAACTCCCTGGACGCCAGTGCCTAATATATTTCGGGTCGCCGCTCGAGAGACTCGGTAATGCCGTCGAGGCAAGGGTACAAGGAACTCGGAATCACTCCCATCAGGCACTGTCAAGACCGATCCCCGAATCTCGCGAGGTATCGCTATCTGATCTCTTGGTTTTGGTAGGAGACGTCTCCACGCTCACAGCTACAGAATGCCCTCGCCCATTGTCTGGAGTTCCTTGTTGCTGAACTGGTTCTGGCAATCTGTCAGTCTTCCACAATTCACAATTACGCTTGGATAAACAATGATGAAAGATCCGGCATACCAGAATATTGACGAAACTTCGCACTCTGCAAGCTCTGCAAGGTCTCTAGGGAGTCCTTCAGAGTGGAGAGCTGTTTCTCAAATTCTTCTCTGTTTGCAATAGTGTCGTCGGATTCCGAAGCAATTTTTGCGATCGTTGCATCGTCAAGACTACGAATCACTTCATGAGTGAAAACGGAGGGAACTTTTGAAAGGAGGGACGCTTCAACAGCGTACATCCCAAATGTGTCAATTACAGTTTTCAATGCCACCTGTTTCACGTCAGCAACAAGGCGATGTCTAGGAATATGTCGAATTTTATGCATACCTCGTAGTACGCCTCCATTGCATTGGTGGCCTCGATACAAGCAAATCGATCAAATTCTACTTCCGTCTTGAGTGCGAGTGAAGCAAAGAGATCCCTCACATCGAATTTTCCCTCATGAATCCTAGCGGCATCCGACTTCGCCTCCGGGTCTTTCCCGAAAAAGGCAGCAATTTGCTTAGCCAGTGCCTCGCGTGTCTGCTCTCTTCGTTTTTCTTGGATGGTCTTGATGAAAGATTGATTAAATGTCAGGGGACGCCCTTGGAGGTGAGGTCTGAGAACCTCATCGACTTTTTCAGAAAGAGAACATGACACCGTCTTCATCTTTGGCCGAATGAGATAAAGCTGAATGGCTTGAGCAGTGGTTTCGTCGACAACATGTTTGAGAAGTAAATCGATGGTCATCTCTGTGCTTTTCAACAGTTGCTCTCTAGCAAGTTGCATGATTGGTTCCCACCGCTTGGCTTGATCGTGAAAGAGGTCGCCAATGATATCTGGGTTGAACGTTCCAGGAAGCTCTTGACCGCGATTAAGAATCATGCGCCGTTCAACTAGCTTTAGGAACTCGTCTCTGCTGATCAAGTTCAGATCTGTATTCTGACCTTTTCCTTGGTCGGGCGGCTGATCAACGATTGTCAAAACATGGCCTCGTAGTCGCATTTCCTGGGCAAATTGCATCAAGATGTTCTGCACGACGGCTCGGAGCCGTTTGTTCTGACCTTCTTCGGAGTCGGAAGTGCCAAAGAAAGCGGCGTGATACTTTCCATCGATGGAGGCCTGCATCAGGGTTGTAAACGCCTCGCTGGCCTGGAAGAGATAACTCCGTTGCGATTCAAGTGTGCTTCTCGATGAACCAAGATTCGCGAGTCGTTCTTCGCATTCGGCGATTCCATGCTCAACCTCTTGTAGCAGTTGAGGGAATTCTTTCAGAATATGGGTAAAAAGTACACTACTCAAGCGTTTTCTCAGCGAGTAGACTCCGACTCGGTCCTTCGAAACTCGCCGCCAGTCATCGTTTTGGAAGAAAATTTCTTCTGCATTGTCTCTTTCTTCCGTTGTATAATTCCTTGTCTTGAAGTCCCGATTCCGCAGTACATGCCAACCAAGTTTGAAGTTGGTTCCTGGGTCAGTGATCAGTGACTTGAAATGGGCCAGGGTATGTGATCCGCTATGTAGGGTATCCGGTTTGGTGATAATACCCAGTGTACGATTGCCTTCTGGATCAGCGTCTTGCGCATACTCGGTGACGATTTGAAGATTATAGTCACTCATAGCAGAGACGACAGCTAGAATGATACTCCTCTTCTTATTCATGTACGACTTGACAAGCGAATGTATGACTTGTTTTTCATCTCGAGACTGATCCTTGCTGCCTGCATGGTAGAGACCAGGAAGATCGACTAGCGTTAGATGTGGTTGTTTTGGGCCGTATAGCTCAACCCTGAGGACATCTTTGCTAAACGATTTCTTGTCACCGTCTATGCCCATTGCTTTGGCAGCGGCGTCGATGATTTGGGGGAACGCATCCATCGATGCAGTGGGCGGTTTAAATTTTGCCAGGGAGTCCTTTTCCGGCTTCGAGCGTTCTCCATCCGGGATGATTGTAATATTGACGTGCGAAGCTGGACTCCGCCGTAAGATGAGTTCAATGGCAAATCGGGTGCATAATGAGTCCTTCGTGGGAAATCGTAGCCCCCCAGAGATTGCTTCGAGAACACTTGATTTGCCAGAGCTCTGGTCCCCGCAGACAATCAGTTGTGGCAAATCGATGTAATGATTGATACCTTGAGATCTTAAGGTATCAACAAGGTCGATAAGCTCATCTTGCTGAGGGGTTTGCAATAGCACCAATGGTTGGTTAGGGTCTGGATCGTCAGAAGCCGACACCTTCTGAACAGGTTTGGTTATGGACACGGGTGGAGTAGCTGCCATGATGAGGTGATCTGATTTTTGAGAAGTTGGAAACAGCAATGGCTAGAGCCATGGTTTTATATTCGACCCTCTCTCTGATGTGCTTTGGAGACGAAGCCTGGTACCGATTATGCCCAGGTTCCTCGAGGGCACTAAAAGGCGGCGGAAATGTTCAGAACGGGCCAAGGCTTATTGACTGGAATCTGCCTGACGAATTCCTCATGCCATGGGTGAAGGAAGCGCATGCACTAAGCGTAAAGAAGACAAGAGCACTCCGTACCATGCCTGGCCAGAAGACCGAAGAGCGCGACGAAGGAAGTTTCGAAGTTGACGACGCTGGCCCTGTGGCGCAGACCAAACGAACACCATTCGAGTAGACCTACCATAACCTTATTTTCTCGAAGCATTGCAGGGGAAACAGTAGCTTCTACTGCTTAGTATGTTTGCCAATGGCTGCATGCTGAGACATTCGAAGGTCGTGCTATTGTGACCCGTCATGCGGTCTCCTTGCCCTGGGTACTTGGGGCCGACGCCACAGGCAAGGGTAGTTCACAGAGCAGCCAAAGCCAGTAACAGATCGGATGCTACCACCTGAGTTGGTGCAGAGCGGTGGTAAGGTGTATCTGAGCTGTTCATTGTCAAGGGGTTCAATATGCCACTCGTACGTATGGATAAACGTAAGGCAAAGTGCTTTCGACGGGACCAAATCATGATAAGACTGTGCGTTTCTTGAAGCAAGAAGACTTCAAGACATACGAGTACAACAAGAATGGCAGTATCGCCGTCCAATGTGAGTTTCAGCTGCCAGCGGGGGTATCCTTGAGGTGAGGGAAGATGTCCAAGGAGAATGGCTAGTGCGTCGGGCCGCTGGGCCTGCCGCGCGTCTCACGAGGGGTACGAGCTGTGTCTCGCTTAGGCTGTACATATCTTCATGAACGCCACACCCTAGACGAGCGAAGAGACAGCATGGGATACCCGCAGAACTTAGGCTCTGGAAATCCGTAGACCGACTTCTCGGTTTGTATCATTGCGGGGTGTATTCTTTTTGTGCATGTATGGTAAGGAGGGGAGCCCGAACAGTGGTTAGATGCGTGCAATTACAGATAGCATGGGCCTTTCGCATGGACATAGCATGGATTGAGAGCAAGAATCAACTCAAAGGTGAAAATGCCTGTCGAGCAGCCAGGCTTCGTCGCAGTGTGGTTGCAGTGAATGCAGGGGGAGAGCCACTTCAAACTTGGGGGCCAACTTCTGGGTCCTGGATGGGATGTACTCCGTGCACAATCAGTGTCAAGCGACCAAGTCCTGTATTATGCATGTCTAAGTGCAGCTGACTTGTAAAGGTCAGAACTTGGGATACTAGTGTTTTTCTAAGCCATAATTTCACTCCGAAGAATTGGGTCATGACCCATGGGTCGCCAGGCGTTTCCTTCTCAGCAGCAGGGCTCGAAAACTAAGCGGGGTTTCACTCACAGGTCTTGCGTAACGCCCACCTATGGCTTGGGTGATAAGATTCAGTGGCACGATTCTTTGCATAGCCAACATCAGAAGTAGAAGGCGGTGCCTGGTACCCGGTGGGCTGTGAGGCAATGAGGCGAGCAATAGCTAGGAGTGTATTGGCGTCACTCGTGAAGAAGGGCCGAGACGTTGCAATGCCCCCCAACGACGTCCAAAGCCCTGCCAAACCTATTCCTGTGCCCAGTCCTGAGTTGGTGAGGATGGTTTCTCTTATGTCTCGAATTTTATCATATCGAAGGACTATCTATCGTCCTTCCATTCAATCCTGCTTCGGAGGTACCAGTCTGTAGCCTCGATCAGTCTTCAGCCACTGTACGTGCAGTCTTTCTGCCTCCCTTTGCATTTCCCGCGGACCATCAATGGCACTGATCTTGTCCCGCATGTCTCCTGCCAAGGGGTGTGCAAAGGCCGCCAAAGTATTACCCTTCCAGAGAATTGTCTTTTCCTTCGTTGTGGTCCAAATAGTCCCTAGGAGTAAGATCAGGGAAAGGCCTAGGAGGGTGCTGGGGAAGGCTATCCATGCCCAACGGACGTGCACATGAGGCCGGTCCTGGTATGAAATACCAACCGCGCTCCAGCTCATTCCCGGCTCGGCGTAGATCTCGGCATATGGGCTGCTGCGCATGCTATCCGTCATTGACTTGGCTATTGAGGCAAACAGATCCGTAAAATTGCCAAATTCCATATCAGCCGAGATAACGGCGAAGTCGGAGTCGCTGGAAGTGACAGAGTAGACGGTGCTGTTTTTCTGGCCGCTGAACTCTTTGTTGAAGAACTCCCTAAATCCCCCGACAGCCGCTGCCACGTAAATATTCGCACTGCCGTTCTCACTGATATTGGTCCAAGAGGGCTGTGGGTGGAAGACAATCGCTGCGGTCCTTTCTGCATCCACAAAATTATCAACGTAGATGTCAATTAATTTTTCCGTCAGGGCACCTCGCAAGACCGATGTGTTGAACTTTTGGATACAATATGACAAGCCACACTCCGTAGCCTTGACTTCATAGGGCGCTGTCGCATATATCATACCACTGTTGAGTTGCTGCCATTCGGAAGGATTTGATGTCCACTTCGATTGAATGGAGGAGAGAACCCCGATAGTATTGTTCTTGTTGGAGAAATGGACCGAGTTGTTCCAGTTGCCAGAATTCAAAATGCCCGTACCCATGTCACTCTCGATTCCGCCCAGTTTAAGCCCATTAGGTAATGTATAGTTGCAATAAGATACTGAGGCCGTGCTGTTGGAAGATCCATCGCCACTTGGAGAGACATACTCAACGTCCGCTGTTCCGCATGATTTTTCCAGAGAATCTGTGACGTTGAAGCACTGGCTACATACTCCAAGTGTTGTAAAGCCCTCGGGCCACGTACAATTACCAGAAGGACAGTTGTACTTCATCTGCGAGGGGTCACTGGACTGGAAGATGCCCCTTAAAGTTGCACCGAGCATATCTGCGGACATCTGATAAGGAAGCCCATCATCAGTCCCGTAATATACGTTCGTTCTGCCGATGCTGGCTGGATCCGTCGCCACCGGCCTGAGAGGGTAGATGATAAGCGACTGGATAGAAAACCCAATCCCTAGTGCTGCAACTACAATTATTGCTCCCACGCACGCAAGGCGTCGCCCCTTCAGAGTCCACAACAGGATGACTGAGCCCAATGGTCCTCTGGCGGCTGATTCAAAGGCTTGGTAATGTGAGAGTGGATGTCCTTGTTGAAACCAAACCCACTTCAACTGGCTCATGCTTGCTGCGACTGGAATGAGCAGGCCGGAAGTGAAAGTGGTAGTGAAGATGGAGATGATGGCATTGATATTTAACACGAATGTCTTCCGGTATTTGCCTGCGCCGACTGGAAGTTTCCACTCTGGCGACACTCGGCCATCATACACATGGAGGAAGGCAAACACTGCTAACAGGGAGCCCAAGGCAAGGGCGAAGCCAAAGAATTCGAATAGCCAGAATTTCTCAACAGCTCCCCAGACGCGAACTGAGAACCCTGGCCGCTCCTCGGCAGTTGAGGTCATTTGGGACTCATGATCACTTGTTGGGTTTTCCGTGATGTCCACGTTTGAGGTTTCCTTCGTGGGTGCGTTGAACCCTTCTGAAGGGTAAACCGACATCATGCCCACTTGGTAACGCGTTCGGCGTGGGTAGAGGTTCCATCCAGCATTGGACGGCATCTGGGGTGTTAATATGTCATCCAGGAGACCCCCGATTTGGGTCCGAGGCCCACAGCAAACGTGGAGCTCGCTGCAAAATCCATTTTGCAAGGGCTGAGAAGCAGTCCTGCCCCAATCCCACGGAGAGAGAAAACGCTAAGAACTCTCAACAGTTGAACGTGCTAAGGACTCCAGTGTTGGTGGCTTGATGAGGTCTCGCCCAAAAAGTGGTCGGTTTGACGAAACAAGCCTTTTCACAGAAACCAGTTGTGGTCTAGAAACTGATGAAAAGGCTTAGCGCCCTTAGTGGTACCTAAACCAGCAATGCATTCCAAGCGGAGGACGCTGGTGGCGCAATGTACCGGCTGTGATAAGCGACCTCGGTATAGGGGCTTCTGTGTCTCCAGCCAGCGACCCACTAAGCAACGAAGTTAAATAATTAGTACGCTATTGTTCGCCTGTCATTGTCAAACTATTGTCAGGCAAACATCAGGCGCGGTGGAAATTAGTTTTAAGTTTTTCTTCAGAGTCATAATGAGCTCCACGCGAGAAGCCACCACAGCGTCCAGATCTCAATCTTTGAAAGGGCATGTCACTGGAAGATGGAGCAACTCCTCCACTGGGATCACAGCCGAAGCTCCTGCACTACTAGCAGCCTGGTGAGCAGCCCTAGTAGGGCTATTGGGGAGAACATAGATAATCAGGCCTATTCCAAAAACAAGCTTGTTGGTAAATGCTCAATAACGACTTCTTCCGGAGAAAACAAAGGATATATTGAGCAAAAAATTAGGTCAGCCAAGGATAGTTGCAGGAATCTCTTCCACTTCTCGAAGCACTCTCCTCCCCAGCGATTCAACGGTTGCCTTACCATCCGCCGCCGTTGCAACAGTCGACTTCTGTGTTAAGGACAGGTTAGTTCGAGCACCCATGAATTGAACCTTGGTCTGTCTAGCAAGGCTTTCCATCTCCAAGTTCGTCTTCGTTGTTCCTGACTCTGCTCCAGTCCCTGGACCATGGAACCAGGGAACCAAGCTCGAAGCCCTCCACCTGGGTATATCAGAGCTTTTCGAGATAACCACTGTGCCAAGAATGAAGATATAGGTAAGTAGCTCCAATCCAAATGGTAAGGCGAGCCACTCCCATCTCACATGAATGTACGGCTGGCTTCCCGTAGCAGCGCCGACTGCTAGCTCGGACGGAGAAGCCAATCTCATGTAATTTGTCAGTCCTTCCGCTACTTGTGCTATCGATTCAGGGAAGTTTCTGGCTCCATTTTCCCACAGTGCAAGGACTTGGTCCGACGTCGCGCCCTGTGCTGGGTCGTAAGCGAATGTCCCATCTTCCTGGATGTTACCTAAGGCTCGTTCGTTCTGATTGCTGCCAAAATTATTCTGAAGATTCGTCGAAACGACGGAGAGAGCGTCGTAATCAAAGCTGATAAGCTCATCCTGTCTGGACATCAGATCATGCCCAAGGACCACGGTGGTCAGGTTGGCGCTGAGCCCGGGGATATGTGCACTCGGTACAAATGGGAATTGTGGTAAAGTTTGGTTCCAGTAAGTTTTCACTACTTTTTCGGTCAGATGCCCGTTCGTAACCGAAGCCGTGTACTTCTTTGCGCAACCATATAGGACACAATCGTAGCTAACAAAATCGGTAGGGCTCATCATCGCCACCATGCTGATGTTGGCCATGCTGGTGTACGTGTAGCCGTTCAGTAGGTAAGCACTCTGGTCGAATGATGTCACATTTATCACTGCGGTTGCAACACCACCATCCCACCTGACAGAAACTTGATCATTTGGAGTTGTGACGTCGTAGGGACAATTGGACATTACGCCGTGTTCACGACAAGAATTTTCCTCTTCAGTGTTATTGGGATAATCCATTCTCAAGCGACTTGTTATGTCAACACACTGTGAGCAGACCCCGACGGAGGTGTACTCATCCCAGTGGCAGTTGGCAGTTGGGCAGTCGGCCCTGATAGTGGAATCGACAGCAGGAGTGCCAAGTCCGACAATATTATCATATATCGCTATTTTGAGAGCCGCATTGTACCGAGATGATGCGCTAAATGGGGTATTATAGTAGCTCGATCGAGGCAAGAAGGCCTGTCCAACTACTACGTCTCGGGATGGGTATGACACCCCTTGCTGTGCGAAAGGTTCGAATGCGGCTGCAACTGCCACCACCAAGGCGCCCAATGAGGCAAATGAGGCGTAGGAAGGACGTACAAGGAGCTTGACGGCACCCCAAACACCACGAGATGCCTCGTCGTAGTGCTGGAGGCTGATTAATGGTTGCTCGTGCATTCTCAAGCTCATCCACTTCCATTGTGAGATCCCATTGGTGAGAGGAAAGATTAGCGACGATCGAGCGACGGTTGCCAGTATTGAAACGACAGCATTAAGGGAGACAGGTCCATTCCAGTCCGATGCTGCGCGCCCGTTAAAGATGGTGAGGACGGCCGTTAGTGAGAGTAAAGAAGAGGTTGAGACCAGCAGAGCAAAGGCTTCAAGAATCCACCATTTGGACATTCTCGGCTCTCGAAGCAAATGCTTGGATGCGTCACTGGTTTTTACCAGTGCGACAGGAGGCTTCACAGATCCTGCTTGTTGTTTGAGCACGGTCATGATTGCGCTGGCGGTGTAGATCATGCGGTTCTGAAGATAATGAAATTGTCTGCGCGCCAACAATAGTGTGACAGAGCCAGGGCATCATCGTTGGCGCTTGGTGAGCTCGCTCTTCTCAAGGCACTAAGTATTCACCGACCGCGTCAAAACTATTCAGAGGGCATGAGATAGAACTAAACCAGTTCTAACCAAAGAAATCCCTTTGCCATGACAATGTCACAAGTTGAAATTTGCAAGTCATCTCCTAACATAGCAAAGGCAGTGGCTAGCTTCGTTACCAAGAGAGCACCGTTATGCAGTGCTATTTAAGCGGAGCTAGGCCGTTCATGTGGTTGACTTGCCCTCCAACTAATGAGAACGACAAGATAAGTGATATACGCGCCGATCATACCATATCGCTGTTGCCACCCAAATTACTCCTCAGTAGTCGACTCCCACGTTGAGCGACATGGAGACAATCAGATTTCAGGCCACCAGTGCAGCGATCGTCGTGAATCGCAATGTTCCGTATGGCTGCCTCAAGGTGGAAGGGAGAGCAAGCGGCCCCGAGATGCCGCTTTTTGGATGCCGGATTACGGATTGGTCTTCGTTCATGCAGCCTGTACATGATGACTCACGAGGAGGTTGCTTACTCGTATCCTGATGAGGCAGTGTTGACAATCTGGCCGCTCATAAGGACGTGTAAAGATCGCCGTAGGTATGCCAACGCTAAAACCTTCTTTTTCATCCGATAGTCGTATTCAGCAGCCCTGGACACCATTCAAGTGCCACTTGTATATAACTCTTGCCTTGTTGCCTAAAGGAAGGGATGTGGCGAGGTATTGTCAGAAGTGATTACTTAATCTTAAAATATGTTACAGATTAAATCTGTGGGCCCTCTGCCTACAGCTGGAGCGGATCAGGAAGTAATCACCTTTCTGTGAAATTTGAGAACGTAGACAGGAGTAGGAGATATATCGGCTCTTCATCTTGGTCCTCACCGCTTGATGTCAAGTAGACAAGGTCCCAAGGAAATAATCTGAGGGGTTATACCGTCATCGTATGCTGTCGATATCATGATAATGCGCCGTTCACGACGTCGGACGAAGGAGTTGGTCGCAAGAACCGGCTGGCAATGGCAGATGCACGTCTGAGAAAGTTTCAACCTCGAGAATCTTCGGATCCTCGCGTGACACAGCGCGCGCTGCCATCCCCGTAGTTAATTTATATGCAGTCGTGAGGATTCTGTAACCTAGCATACTGCGTACTGTGATGGACTAACAGAGACTCTGCGCGACCTAACCTTTCCAACTTCTCCAATAACGGTTGGTTCATTTCAATATCGCGAATCACTATTTTTATCATCCATACTGCCCGCGCCGAGCTTAGGTTTCGTTACAATTCTCAGATCTAGGAAAGCAGGATAGAAATGAATGGAATGCATTCAAAGATGGAGCGATTTCAGGGATAGGCGGCGGGCGCAGCAACGAAACAGACCAGCGAAAGTATGAATAGTCCGTTGTGGCATGACGAACGGGTTTATTGTGTCAGGCTTATGGCTCACGCCCATCACCAGTGAAGTCATGCTGGCAAGCGTCAATGCTTACCAAAATGATCCTAGTGACCTGACCCAGAACTTTTCTTCATCGCGCCCAATACTAAACATGCAGTCCTACTTCGTTTATGCCACGAGCCAAAACACCGGCGATATCAGACCCCCACATATCGGTATAGACCAGTCGAGATGGAGGGGATGGAAAAACCGGTCTTTCCATAGGGCGGCGTTTCAAATCCTTGAGGATGGCTTAAAAGGAAGCAGCAACCCTAGAAATGATAAGGCGGCCCTTTGCCGTCGAGCGAATCGTAGACGGCTGATAGCTCTTGAGCAAGCTCATCTGGAAGCGGGCCAGCCTCCAAGGCATCGAGGGTGGAAGGAAGCTGCTCCATCTTGGAGACTGCAAAGATCACGGCATCGCCAAATTTCCCGTCCAACACACTGTGGAACGCTGTCCAACGCAACCCAGCTGAATGCCCGCTTATGTTATGTTTTTTGGCTGCTGCTTTCACTCTGTCCACTGATGCTGCCACAGAAGGATCACCGTAAATGGCGCTATACAGTTGGCCGACCATGTTCTCGATTTCTGTTAGTCTTTTGAATCTTGAATTGAACTTTGATCACTTACTTTGTCACTCCATCGCGCCGAATTGGCATTTGGAGAGTTGCCGGAGAAGAGTCCACCTGCTGCAGGGCTGATATCAAGATGAGCATCAGGGCGTCATCTTCATACGCTAGGTCGCTTACCTATAGGCAAAGAAGGCGATGTTATACTTTCGCAAAAGTGGAAAGAGTTCCTTTTCACCACCTCTCACAATGGCGTTGTATTGTCCCTGAAACACGGCGGGCTTAGGGTATGCATTTCGCTCACATATGTCGATGATCTCCTTCACCTCCGCCGCGGAATAGTTGGAGAGTCCATACTGCTTGAACTTTCCTTCCTTCAAAGCATCATTCATGGCCTCTATCGATTCCTCCAATGGTGTCTGTCGATCAGGGACATGGATGAACATCGTCTCGATCGTGGAAGTCTGAAGGGCGTCAAGTGACTTTGTGATGCTTAGTTGGATCTTCTCAGACGTGAGGTCCCCAGGTTGGCCGCTCAGAACTTTTGAATGGACAACAAATCGAGAAGGAGCACCAGCCGCTCCCAAGCGGATCTCTGACCCTGGGTAGTTGGAGGCGGTATCAATCTCTCGATAGCCACGTTCATAAAATGCATTTAAAAGTGCTTGGACATCTTTCTTGTTATCGAAATGGGTGATACCGGGGAGTGTGGCAGGATCTCCAATCTTGGGTCTTTGAGTTAGATTTCATCATTTATCGCGGCTGAGGGATAGTGATACGTACTGTATGAGTACCAAGAAGAATCTTGACTGGCGTTGCAGGAGGCATTTTGAACGCTGAGACTCAGGTCACGTTGTCTATGGCACTTTAAATGTTTCAATAAGCGACTACTCTGTTGTTTTTGTTTGAATGTTGAAGGAGGTGCCTCTTGGTTCTTATGTATCCATCGGATGGGCGCTTTTTCCACCAGTTGCGGACTCTACCAAGGTTGGCTTGTCATTCGACATTTGTTAGCCCGCGTCCTTACCTAATGAGGCTTCAGTTTCTCCGCAGGTATGATGAAACTCCTCAACTGTCTACCCAGTATTGTAGGTTACCATGAACAAAAGTATCTTCTGAGGTGTGGGTCTTGGGCGCTCCCGGATATCCTCTCCGCAAACTTCCGCAAAGTTTCCGCAGATTTTCCACTTTTGTCCGCAGGTTGTCCCCATCGCTATTAGTATGAGGAGACGAGCCTTTTAGAACCTCTCTTTTTTTGGAGATAGAAGGTTGAATCTTGCAGGGTTAAGCAGGCTGCAAATTTCTCGCGTGGTTTCCTTTGTCCACCCAGGATTGAACCTTATCTGGCCCCAGAATAAACGTCCAAAATATTTTCACGAAGTCATCGAACTCCGCTGCAGGATATTGAGAGATCAGATTCCCAATTCCTAGGGATGGCACGAGCAGTGGTGATCTCTTATTCGACAATTCGGACCATTCGACGGCCGATTCTGCCTCCCAGAGGCCTCGGCGTGCTGTAACCATTACGACGCCAGTGCATTCACCCCATCCCCTGGTCATACTTTCATATGCATTGGCGACAGCGTGAATGGTGATCTGGGTGCGGCGCACACTCTCTGTCAAGAGCCAGACCTTCCACAGCTCCGAGGATGCCCTGTACTCGCTGTCGAAATCGTGCTCAAGCCATTCAATTCCATGGTGGTAGATAGTGGCATCATCGCCTTTGTACCGTTTCACTGCTTCCCACATTTGAGCGGTCCAATTGCGCAGGGTGGGAAGCTTGTGCTCTGCGGAGATTCGTAGACGAGGAGACCCATCGAACAAGCCAATGAATTCGTAGACAAATAAAGCCTGGACGCGAGCCAAGTGATGCAATATGCTCTGCGTATCAACCGTATTCGGTATGTACTGGTGGACGATTGTAGATAAGCGTTCGTCGGTAATTTGCAGGACAGTCTCCTTCACCGCTGGAGTGCAATTGGTATACGCAGCATACGTCGTGAAGGCATCCTGGATACATGTCGGCATGCCATTATGATATAGTCTCCGATGAATGAAGCCGTTATAGCCATTCTTGACCCAAGCTTTCAGCATTTGTTCAACGTCTCCAATGAACTTCTGCAAATCCATATCAGCCACACGCTCTAGTTCGTGGGTGGTGTGCTGCATGGTCCACGTCTCTTCTTGAAGGAACCAAGGAAGTATTGCCTCGAATGGCGTGCTGCTGGGGTTATAAGTAGCCCCCCGTGGTAGAATGCTGGTATCGGCGGATGAGCTTTGAGGGTGTGTCACTGTCCCCTCGGACATGGTTGCAACGGGATTGGTAGGAGCTGTTGGTTCCCACTGTCCGATATCCATGTTGACCTCCGGAGGCTGCGCACCATTTCCCTCCAAAAGCCGTATCTCATCATGGCTTTCTAGACTTGGCAGATTTGCTAGCCCGCCGTCCCGAACACTGAAGGTTTTCACGCGGGTTTTGCGCTGGGGATAGACACAATCCTCATCTCGATCCAAGCAGCGCTGACAATGTGGAAGTTGTTTGTCGCATCGACGCTTGGAGGCCGCACAAGCGATGCAAGCTTTCTGGCGGAAGCTGGGGGCCATGGTGGAAGTGATTGATTTCAACAACTACGAGTAACTAATCATTCGAATCATTTGCATGTAGGTGTGGTCGTGGATAGGCATACCATTTCGTTTACTTCGATGGCTGCATTACTAATTCAGAATTGCGAAGGATGACTAAGAAGCTTAACTGGAAAGCTGTGATCTGCACAAAGATGGTGTTGAGATACCTTGGTTGATCACTCCGCCCATTTGAGCCTATCCAAGCTCGTATCCTTCTGGATTTCTGGAGGTGCTTATCTGGTAGGTCCTGCAAGGGACAAAGTTACTTGCAATTAAGTTGAAAATCCACACTGTCACGCTCTGGGGGATTCAACCGAGGTTTTCGTTTCGATCGTCTCCCACACCTATTCTGTCCTCCGTACCCCGTACGTACCCCGTACATACCACGTTCGCCTCGAGTCTCAATTGCACAATCGGTACTATACCCCGTATCCGTCTCCCATCTCGCTGCAGATAGTCGGACCACATGGTTGGATCGGCTCGAGCACGGAGCCAGCCTACCGGACAGCACGAGCCACATCGCCCACAGACCAGATTGGCTGCTCCCTACTCAGACCGTGAAGGATCAGGCTGTGCCGGCCCTCCAAGAGGAATACGGTAAGGGGCCGGGCTGGAAGATGCAGCTGAACGAGCCTAGCGCACATCCGAGAGCGGGCATCAGCAGGTATTATTAGTCAAATTAAGCTCGCCTTCAGCTGGAAGCTTATCGTACGCAAACGTTGAACGCTTCATATCCGAGTGAATCTTGGTGTGCTTAAGCCAGACCCTTCGAGCGGTTCATCACTCCTAAGTACTGTTCACTGCCTCAAACGTGGAGGCAGTTCGCTTGGCTGCTACTTAATACTTATCTACTTTCATTGTATAATTTTCAAGTCAGGCAAGCGACAACAACAGACCAGGATTTCTTCTGTACACCCCCACGGCCCCACCAGCGATCAATATGGCAACAACAGCAACTGAGCACAAGACATCGTCAACATGCCCAACAATCCTGGGCAAGGTATCCGTGCACCTGGATTATCTCGCCGAAGGGGCAGCCAACATCATCTACAGCGTGTCCGTAGTGCAGCCAGAGGAACTACGCGAACACTCGCATTGCTGCGTGATGCGACTGCGCAAGAACCTATCCTTCACCAAGCCGTGCAAGGAGGTGATCGCGGACTTTGAGAACTCGATCGTCCCGCTGTTCAGCCACGACCCGAGCTTACTACTGGTTCACTCGCTGTACAATCTCACCCCAGAGCTGGTCGAGACGCTGAACGCGAACCTGCACGAGATGGACGGGGTGGACGTCTCAGCCCTGGGTGCCAACGAGGTCCGCACGCGCGGCAAGGCGATCCGCCACCTCCACCGGCGCCACGTCTACCTTCCCTCCTACGAGGACGAGCAGCACGGCATCCTAATGCAAAACCTGCAAGGCCCAGGCATCGACTGGTTGGTCGAGTTCAAGCCGAAGTGGCTCCTCCAGAGCCCCAGCGCACCGCCCGACGCGCGAAATTGCCGCACCTGTGCATTGAATGCCATGCGCCGCAAAGCAGGCAAAGCGCAGGGCCGCGGCGACTCGGGCTTCTGCCCCATGGACCTCCTCTCGGACGACGACACAATCCTCGAAAGCGCACTGACGCGCATCTGGCCCCCGGAAGCCGGTATCGAGCTCGCCGCATTCCGCGAGAAGGTCCAGCCGGCGCTCCAGCACCTGCTCACGCTGCAACGAAAAGTGAACAACGTTGGCGTCGAGGACTTCAAGAACCCGGACGCCAACCAGTTTGGTGTCGCCATGGCATTGCGGGACTGCAGCGTGTTCATGGCGCTGACGCGATCAGCTTCACCCCCGCCTTCGTCCTCGTCTGGATCAGTGGAGATCAGCGACGTGAAATTCGCAGACCTGGACCTCAAGTCCACGGAGGGCGGCAAGGTGCAGAAGTGGGCCGCCATGGAACAGGAGCTGATTGACGGTGGCTGGTATTACCATACCGCACAGGGGGTCGAGTGTGCGCTCAGTCGTGGTCGAGCAGAGTGACGTCGACTGGTGAATACGGATGTTTCAAAATGGTTAAAATGCCCTTGGGATAAACAGAACATGAATGGAGGTATGGAGTTATTGGAATTTATTGACGGAATGTGACGAGAACGTGTGATGGGACAGATGACAGACATACAACTTCCTTCCTTCCTTGCTTGCTTCCGTGGGATAACCAGCTAGCCAGCCTTGCTGATCCCAGATATTCCCCCCCCGAACGAACCGCAACATCAGGGCCGAGATTCACTACAAGAGATATAGTAGTAGTGTTCGTTAGATTGGTACTTAGTTCGAATTTCGAACCCAACTTTCCAGAATCCACCCCGCTCGACTATTTCTAGATACTAATCGTGGCTTCATCAATCATATCCTCCCTATTCTTCAAAAATTCAATTCTTTTAGCAAGATCACGCGAGATGTTTTAGTTAATTACACACTGTCTGAGTACACCAGCAGACAGCGCCGGCAGGCAAAACGACAGGCAGTACAGGACCAAAACACATATTGGAGGAGGTGATTCCATCTTATTGTCTATATTCTATAATTTGACAGCCATGTCAGTCGCGTGGGGGATTAGTTTAACTAGTCATCAGAGTCATAGTCGTCGTCATCCGGGAGGAGACTGCGGTATCGACGACTGGCTAAATCCTCCTCTAGACCGCCTTCGCTTTCGGGGTCGACGTATCCTGATTGTCAAAGTCAGCTCGATCCAGAGGCAGGGGTTAGAGGCTTACCTTCACCACCAAAGAAACTCAAGGCCACCGGCAAGAAGACCAGGGCGTGTGAGCTCGCGAGGATGACAAGGGCCAGCCAGATACGGAAATAGTAGACTTCGAAGATCTTGCTCCTCGTGAATGCCAGAACTGTAACACCTAGAAACTTTGTGATAGTGATGCCACTGAAGACACTTCCTCCCACGTTGACGAGGGCGGTCCAAGCACGCAGGTCTTTACCTCGGAACTTATGTCTTGCTCTTTCCATGACGGATTTGCTTGGAAACATGAATGCTCTGGCTATGTGAGCGCAGAATTCAACGCCGATACCTACACAGATGACCAGGTTGACGAGAGATACAGCATTCAAGGATACGCCTGCGACTGCCATGACGCCAATGATGTCGACAACAATCATGATAACTGTGACAGCCACGACTGCTCCGGTCAAAAGCGAGCCCAACAAAGATGAACTCAAAATGAAAATAATTGCAACTGCCACCGAGAGTAGAGTGCTAGTTAAGCGAATGATGCTGCTATACTGGTCGAAGAAAATATAGTGTTTGCTGTAGGGGAAAATATCGATGTTGTGACGCTTTGAAATGTCATTCGCGATTCTTCTAGCGGAAGCGAACGACTTGATGAAATCGCTCTGTCCTTGGAGCGGTGTGTGGAATGTACGGAAATGACTTGCAGGGATATCGGTATGGTTTTTATCGATGACCACGGCGTTCGAATATGCTGCTTGTCCACCATTTGGGCATTCTTCGTCTGTTGGTGCATGAATCCACTTGGAAGCATAGTCGATGAACATCTCACCCTCTGGCATGCCCGATAAAGTGATGTTCCATTCACCATCTGCGAAGCATGTATCTCCATTTTCGTCCTTGCAACAGTCCGAAATCGGGTTTAACCAGTAGAAGAAATCATCAATCCAGCTGGCTGTGGCCGAGTTAATGTAGCTCACTTCTGGTCGCTTCGACTCTTGCTCGAGAATGTATGACAATGAATACTCGTCACAAGTAGTGAATCTGCCGCAGACTTCCTGTTGGTGAACCCTCTCCGTGATATTCAAATTGCGTGCGACAAAATAGACCGGAGGACCCGAGCCAAAATAGGCATAAAGGTCATTGAAATATGGTATCATATAAGAATCTGATGGGATTGCGATACGCTGATCCAATCCAAGCTCAACCCTGGGAAGTAAAGCAATGGCAGCCGCAAAGATAGTGACAAAAACGGTCAAAATTAGGGTTTTGATCTTGTTGTCCAAGACACTCGGCGCATATGTTTTCCGGATAAAGCGTTGCAACCAACCCTCTTCATCACTACCAAAGAAATGGCCGGGAAGATTTGCGGCATTTGCGTTTCTCACTGTTATGCAAGGAAAGCAATCTGCTCTTAAACTTTCGACGCGGTGTTGGTTGAGGGCCAAAACCGAGACGAACATGGTAACTTGCAAAACGGCGTTAATGAAAACTGCGCCAGCCGCGTATGCAGCAAAATTCTTAACAGCAGGCATTCCAACAAATGCGCCCATCGCGAAGGCAATTGTCTCTGTGGATGCCGATAACAAGATGCTTGGGCCCATGCGACCCATCGCTTTGGCAATGCGCTCATCTATTTCTTCGTCAGGGTGACTGACATTGACGCGTTCAAATTCGTGTACAATAAGGAAAATGTTATCAACACCAACTGCTAGAACCAAAAATGGGATAACCTCTGCAATGATCAAAGTCACCTTAACACCAGCGGCGGAAAACAGGCCCACCGAACCGGAGACGGACATTAGAACGATGATGATTCCGACCACACCCAAGGTGAATTTGGATTGCACCAACGCGTTGGACGGATTGTTGAGAAGTGACTTGATAGAGAGACTTGCAGAGCCCAGTGCCAAAGAGGCATAGACGAACATAACCACGTAACTGATGGCGACGATCTTCGCATCTGTGTTTGTAGATTTGTTAAGTTCTTCTTCCAAACTTCTCTCCGTATTGAATGAGAGTCTCAAACCACGATTCTTGGCTTGATCCTGGAGAATGAGCAACTCATGCTTGAGAGCACTCTCCCATTCTTCGGCTCGAGCTTCAGTTTCGGTCCCAGGTTGGCCATTGTTGACAACCCACGTTGTTATCAACGCCTTTGCTTTGGCAATATCGCCGATGCTGTCGTAGCCACCAAGAACTCGCCCTGGTTGAAGAGGATCCATAAATTCTGGGAGGCACCTTTGATCCCCTGGATGGGCAGCACATAGTTCAATCTGCTCCTGCCAGTATTCATCAAGGCCAGCTCCAAACCAGCCACTGATGGACTGCACTACGCAGGCCGAACCGGTAGGTTTGAAGCAGATATCAGAGAGTGTGATACTGTTTTCACGAGACATCATACGGGAAATCTGTGCTTCGACGTCGAACCACCATTTCAGATTTTCGTACGACAGAACGCTACTGTTGACAGCAGAAGAGTCAGAGTCATTGACCAGGAATGCTTGCTCCGTCCTGTAAAATGGCCCAAAGTTCGCA
>Ga0105239_10001875_pt1 | contig 27531 bp, 23 predicted proteins | sample KBSC44metaG_FD_92761 | JGI IMG/M metagenome (GOLD analysis project Ga0105239, IMG submission 92761) | Corn rhizosphere microbial communities from Kellogg Biological Station, Michigan, USA - KBS C4-4 metaG | ecosystem: Host-associated > Plants > Roots > Rhizosphere > Soil | place: Michigan, USA...
CACCAGTGCGCGGTAGTGAAAGGCGTTGACAACCGTGTTGACCGGTCGCATCTCATAGCCGTCGCGCTCACCCGCAGGCCAGTCTACGATGTCGCGCAGGGGTTCGCCGTGGATGGAGGCGATCACCTCTTTCGATACGGCCGGGTTCACGGTGGAGATCAGGCCATCCGGACGTGACAGGGCGTCGAGGGTTCTGGCTTTCAGATCGGGATAGAAGGTGCGCAGGCTGCGATCGTCTCCGGTGTAGAGGTAGTCGGTCCAGGCCATCAGCACGGAGTGCAGGATCCATTCGGTAGGCCAGGTCGGATGCTGGATCAGATACTCGTGGCTATAGCGCGCCAGTGTGAACTCGCGATCGATGGAATAGTGACCCAGTTGGTCGATATAGGCATCCGCCTCGTAGGGCTTGCGCTCCCGGTCCCCATCCACATAGACGCCGGCATAGGTCGTCGCCGCGATACTGTAGCGGCAGAGTTCCCACACTGCATTGAGCGTGGGATCGGACGAAGTGAAACGGGCCGCATTCTCGTTGAAGGGATAGCGCACCGCGATCTGCCGGACGTCATCCTTGTACAACGGATGCGGACAGTTCTCAATCTCGACATAGCGAAACGGCATCACCGGGCCGATGTCGGCAGGCATCCGGCGCGCGTCGTTCGGAGTGAGGGGCACGATGTAGCGACGCCCCCCTTCGATGGTGATATGCAGGGGGATCTCCGCCCTCTGATACCGCACCGATCCGCCGGGTTTGCGATTGACACTGGGGCCGACGCCCACCGCCTCCCCGACATGCACGACGATTTTGCGTCCCTGTTCCCAGTTGCGCAGATTCAGTTCCAGTGCAGCGAAAGCGTCCCGCCCAAAATCCAGAAAGTAGTGTCCTCGCTCCAACTCCTGTATCTTCACGGGATTGATCGCACTCTGTTCGACCGAATAGCGCGCTGTGGTAAAGCGTTCCTGCGTCTTTGCGTCGGGGAGAGGCTGCGGCAGGCGTCCGAGGTGAAAATACTGCGGATCCGACCAGTCGCTCGCATGTCCCTGTCTGTTCCAGGCCTGCACCTGCCAGACATAGCCATGCTCCGCTTTCAGATCCGGCCCTGCATACGCGACCGCTGTGCTGCGGTCCGAATCCACCTTACCGCTATCCCAAAGACAGGTTTCCGGCTGCGTCAGCGCCGCGCCGCTCTCCGCGACTCGAATCCGATAAGCCGTCTGCCTCTCCTCTCGGCCCGATCCGGGAACGATCCACGAGAAGTGCGGCGTCCGGTTCACAAGATCCACATCGGCAGGATGCGCCAGCAGATCGCACATCAGACCCTCCGGAGAAGGATCGGCGCTGAGGGGCGAGAGTAAAAACGCATGCTGTTTGCCCTGATACATACCGCCGCCTACGATCTGCCCGCGATCGTTGATCCCATTGGCTTTCGAGAGCACCCAGCCGCTCTCCGCAGGAATGAGGTCATTGAGATCGACAGCCTTATGATCTCGGTATAAAAACGCACGGGAGTTGGGATCATAGAGGTGCTGCTCTCCGGACCACCCTACAATATCTCCCTGGCTGTTAATGCCATGCGCTTCGCTCAATTTTCGTTTCGGCAGTCCGTCCAGAGCGATCCATTTGCCTTGCGAGAACAGGAGAGCACGGCTTCCCGAATATCCTACAATTTGCCCTTGATTATTGATGCCGAACGCATCGCTCCATCCTTCTGTTCCCCCCAGATCTTTGAAAGCGCCCAGGTACGAAAAGGCATGAATTCCCTCCTGAGTGTGGCACGTACCAACATACTGACCGGCATCATTTATTCCAGCGATCCAGGCAGCGACAACCCCCTCCGGCACTGGAACCTTGAGCACACTCATCTTCCCATCCTTGTAGACGAAGGAGCGGGTATCGATAATGTGCGGCCCACCGCTTGGACCAATACCGACGATCACTCCCTGGTTATTAATGCCGGTCGCATGACTGCCAAAGCATTCGGGGAGCATCCCCAGATCCGTCATTTTGCCGTTTTCATAGAGAAAGGCATGCCATGTCTGATTCCCGCGCAGCGCGGAATCTCCTACAATCTGCCCCTTGTTATTGATGCCACTGGCTTCACTATAGGAGCCGCCCAGCGTGCCAAGATCGGTGATGCGATAACGTACTGGTATACTCGTTCGTGCCGGAGCCGACGCCGGTTTGCTTGCTTTCAGTTCCGGTACATTCGAGGCATGGGCAGACGCATGGGTCTGGGCGTTAGTGCTCCTTCCCCACAAAGAAACCAGCGCAACCAGCGCGCCGCACGCGTAGACGAGGGAGTAAGAGGTTTTCTGGAGTTTCATAGCGCCTCGATCGTTTGTGCATAGTTCGCGGCATCTGCGGCCCGGTGTCGGACGAGAGCGGCGAGTTTGGCGGTGAAGTGATGGTAGCGCGCTTGAATATCCGGCAGCGCCTGTTGCAGCCAGACTTCCGGCAGGCCGGAAGCGCCCCGAAAAGCGCCGCACAGTCCGCCGACCATCGTCGCGATGGTATCGGCGTCACGCCCGAAATTCGCTGCGCGGAGAATCGACTTTTCCGGATCGCCCTCAGCCATCTCAAACAGCGCGAGCGCGACCGGTACGGTCTCACGCGAGTCGCACTGCTCTTCGCGCAGACTGGTGGCGTAAAAGCGGTCCCGGAAGGCTTCGTAGCCTCCAGCCTCCTGCGCCATCGCGCGCGTCGCTTCTATGCAATGGATAATCTCCTGAGCGCTGACCGGAGGCAGATACTTGGTGGCCGCTTCGACGATCGTGGCGACGGTCGCCTGCGGGTGAAAGGCTTCGGCAACGGCGGCAGCCATCGCGCAGGCGGCGTCCCGGCAGAATCCGGAGGGGCCGCCATGCAGGAAGCTGGCGACGCCGAACGTCTCCAGCGCGGCCTGTCGGGGCTGCGCCGCGTTCAGGATGCCCATCGGAGAGATCGCCATCGCGGAACTGGAACTCGGCGCGTTGCCCCACCCGGTATCGATAGGCAGGGTGACCTTGCTGTCGAACTTATGAAACGCGTTACGGACCGGCACCCACCACTGGCCATAGTTCGCCTGTCGAAAACGCTGGAAGCTCGCGGCAAACGCATCGCAGGTGACGAAGCCTTCCTCCCGCAAAATCGCATCGATGAGCTGTTCACGGATCGCCGTATCGTCCGTGCCGACCCCTTGAAATGCGGTGATGCCCTCCGGCCCATACCGCTCCTGGATCTGCCGGAATGTCTTGCCTTCGGCCGGTGCGCCCATCGCGTCGCCGATCATGCCGCCAAGCAGACAGCCGTAGATTCGATCTTCCAGTGGTGAGTATGCAGACGGTTCTTCCGACATCGTACGCTCCCTCTCTGTGTAGCCCTGTCTTCCTGTCATACACTCCTGGTGCGGATCAACGCGACACGATAGAAAAGACTGCGGCGCAGTTGGAAATCCCGCCCCTCACGCAGTCCCAGCGATTGCGGCATGGAACGATACTCCGGCAGGGAGTAAGCCCGCAGGATAGAGGCCGGCCCATCGTGGCGCGTCAGACGATTCATACGGGCGAGCGTGGAGACGGCGCGAAAAAGCAGCCAGGCCGACCAGGCCCGCCGTAGATCATTGACCAGCCACCCGTGCCGCGCCACCCGCTCCATCTCCCGCAACGCGACCACACTCTGCTCGAAGCCGAAATGATGAAAGGCGAGGGAACAGAGCACATAGTCCACACTCGCGTCGGCAAACGGCAGCCGAAATGCATCACCGCGCACCAATCGTATGTCGTTTTCCGCTCCGACCTCTTCCCGCGCAAACCGCAAAATCGGCGAACTGAAATCCAACCCGAGAATACGCACAGGAACCCCTTCCCGGCGTGCCAGCGCTACGATCGCTTTGGGCAGATCTCCGGACCCTGTGGCGACATCCAGAAACGTGACCGGGCGTTTTGCGAATTGGGGATCGGATTTCGCAGCGCGCAGCCAGATCTTCGCCTGCCGCGTCACGACTGGAGTGCCGCCCAGAAAGCGATTGGCGTGCTGCACATCGGTCATGCTGGCGCGAAAATCGGCGTAGGGCTGGTTGTCGTCATCGATCAGTTCCGGTTCATCGATGCGCTCCGGCGTATCCCAATGCAACAGCGTTTTCAAAGAGTGGTTCTGCTCCTCCATTGCCATCTATCGAAATGTCTATTTCCTACGCGCAGTATCCGCTACAAAGAGTTCTCCTGAACTTTCGACATTCCATCCCCGTACACCTGTATATCGAGACAAATAAAAGCACTACTGAGCGGAGGCGAAAGTGCAGACATTCGGGAACGCAACAGGGCGACGGCGGGTCGTGGTGACCGGGATCGGGGCGATCACGCCGATCGGGGTCGGGGTCGATGGATTGCGGACGGGCCTGCGCTCAGGACAGTCGGCAGTGCATACCATTACCGCCTTCGATACCTCTCCTTTTGTGACCCATATCGCGGCGTCGGTGGACGATTTCGACCCCGCGCCCTATCTCCACGGTAAGAAACTGAAGCGGCTGGACAAGTTCTCGCAGTTCGCGGTGGCGGCGGCAAAGATGGCCGTCGCGGACGCCTGTCTGGATCTGGAGCGGGAAGATCGTGAGCGTATCGGCGTCTGTCTCGGTACTGCGTTGGGCGGCATCTCGTTCGCCGAGGAGCAGTATCCTAAATTTTTGGCGCAGGGGCCGCACGGTGTCAATCCCATGCTCGCTCTGAGTGTCTTCAATGGGGCGGGATCGTGCAATGTGGCGATCGAGTTGGGTGTCAGCGGTCCCGCGACGGCCAACGGCGACTCCTGTGCTTCGTCTCCGATTGCGATCGGCCACGCGGTCGATATGATCCGCGCGGGCCGCACGGATATGATGCTGGCGGGTGGGTCGGAGGCCCCGCTCTCGCCGCTCTGTTTCGGCGCGTTCGCCATCATTCGGGCGATGAGCCAGCGCAACGACGATCCGGCAGCGGCCTCTCGCCCCTTCGATGGCGGCCGGGACGGCTTCGTCATGGCGGAAGGAGCGGCGATGCTGGTTCTGGAGGAGTTCGGCCATGCGCAGGCGCGCGGCGCGCGGATCTACGGCGAGATCCTGGGGCACGCCTGCACCAACGACGCGTTCCACATGACCCAGCCCCGACCGGACGGCGCCCAGACGGCGCGCTGTATGCGTGACTGTCTGCGGGAAGGCGGCATCCCGGCGGATCAGGTCGATTACATCAACGCACACGGCTCCAGCACCCCGCTGAACGACAGTTCGGAGACCGCCGCGATCAAGACGGTTTTCGGCGAACACGCCGCGCATATTCCCATCAGCGGCACCAAGGGCGCGCATGGTCATGCGCTCGGAGCGACCGGCGCGTGGGAAGCGGCGATCAGTCTGCTGGCCCTCCACGATGACTGGCTCCCGCCCACCCTCAACCAGACCACCCCGGACCCGGCCTGCGATCTCGACTATATCCCCGAAACGACGGGGCGCGCCCAACGCGTGCACTATGTCCTGTCCAACTCCTTCGGCTTCGGAGGCATCAACGCCTGCCTGCTCTTCGGGCGCGTGTAGCGATGGGATCCGCCACGATGACGCGTTCCTTACCGCCGCACAACGTCGCTCCTCCCACCCATCCGATTTTCGGGCATCTGCTCGCATTCCGCAAAGATGCGCTGGGATTCCTCACGCACTGTGCGCGCCACTACGGCCCGGTCGTTCCGCTGCGGATGCTGCACCGACGCGCCTTCCTGCTGCTCGATTCCGCGGACATCGAACGCGTGCTCGTCACCGACCAGAAGGATTTCAAAAAGCCGGAATGGCTCCATACCGCCGCCGTGCGCCGCGCCCTCGGAGAGGGCCTGGTCACGGCCGATGGCGAAGCGTGGCGGCGACAGCGCCATGCCTGCCAACCCGCCTTCCAGCCTCGCCGCATGGAACACTACGGCGCCCTGATCGCCGCCCTTGCGGAGCGCACCCTCGCAGACTGGCAACCCGGCCAGAGCCGCCTGCTCCAGCAGGACATGGCGCATCTCGCGCTGCAGGTCGTCGCCCAAACACTTCTGGAGGTGGATGAGACAGGCTGGGCGGAGGAGGCGAGCGCAGCCGTGGATACCCTGATGGCCCGCTTCACCGCACAGCGCAGCCTCTTCGGCATGATCCCCCTGCCCGCCAGCCCTGCCGAAAGACAGGCGGCACGCCAACTGAACGCCGTCGTGGAGACTCTCCTGCGTCGCCATGCCGAACGCGCACAGACAGGACCGATCGATCCAAAGCAGGCAGATATGCTATCAGTATTGCGAGGATCGGCGGCAATGGGCGGAGAAGGCATGAGCGGAATTCCCCTGCGCGAACAGATCAAAACCTTTCTCTCAGCAGGCCACGAGAGTTCCGCCCTGACCCTCGTCTGGGCGTTCCTGCTCCTCGCCCGCAATCCTCCCGCAGAAGCGACGCTCAACCAGGAACTGGAAACAACCCTTTGTGGTCGCCCCCCTGCCTATGCCGACCTCCCACATCTGCCTTACACGCGGGCGATCGTGCAGGAGACCCTGCGCCTCTATCCGCCCGTCTGGATGACCGGGCGACAGTCCCTGCGCCCCTGCGAAATCGGCGGTTTACAAGTGCCGACCGGCGCGTTCCTTATGACCAGTCAGTGGGCAGTTCAGCGCCTCCCGCAGTACTTCTCCTGCCCCGACGACTTTCGCCCCGAACGCTGGCTCAACGGCGAAACGACCGACCTGCCCCGCTTCGCCTACTTCCCCTTTGGCGGTGGCCCCCGAATCTGCATCGGTCAGAACTTCGCCCTCGTCGAGGCTATTCTCCTCCTTGCCACCATCGCCCAACGCTTCCACCTGGAACCCGAACCCAACTCCGAACTCCACCCCTGGCCCAGCATGACCCTCCGCCCCCCAACCGGAATCCGGATGCGGTTGACTGCCCGTAAATAGCCCACGAAGTTCTCACGGATATTCCGCCTCTACCTTTGCCTTGATACAGCGTAGCGTCTTCCCTGCAATATTTTCGACGAACAGTTTCCCGACGATATATTTCGCGAAGACGGGTCCGAGCAGAGGCACCGGATAGCGCAGTTCGTGGTAGATCGTGACATGCACGCTATTAGGCCGCGGCTCCAGCCTCCACTCCACCCACATCCCCTTGGTAACCCCGGCCGTATGTGCAAAGGTGATCCGATTCGTCTCCGGAAATAACTCCTGCCGCGCGCTCCATTTCACCGGAATGCCGTCCCGTGAAGCCCCATAATCCGCCTGCTTATGCCGCTCGGATCTTTCCCGAATATGCATGTAGCGGTAGTGGGGAAGCAGACTCGGCCAGTCCTGAATGTCGGCGGCAAGCTGAAAAATGCGTGGGGTTATCTGCGCTGGATCCCCCATAATCTCGATCTCGTTAACGGTCTCCATACGCTCTTTACGTTGCCTGCATTGCTTTGTTCCTACCTCAAACTCCTGGCGACCCCTCCGCGCTACCTAACCCCCCGTCCCCCTTCCCGACTTCGTTCGCTGCGCTCACCGGGAAGGGGGTGCCCGCCTCCCACTTTGCTGCATCATGTCCTACCTTATTCCCGGTGTTTCACACCTTGTCCACGAGGCAAAAGTTCCTCTTAACCCTTCCTCTTCCACCCAAAATCGAGTGGAAGGGGACCAGCAAAGGAAGAGACGGGCACCCCCCTTCCCTGTGAGCGAAGCGAACGAAGCAGGGAAGGCGGGGTCGGGGGGGTTAGGTCGCCCGGTAAAGTGCGGAGCAGTCGATGGATAGTTTATGGTTGGGGCCGTAGTTCAGTCCGGCAAGCTGATAGGATCTCCGAAGAGGGGCGGCAGCGGGTGCGGACGGACCAGGGCTCCCCCCTGCTCATAGGATTCGATGACGGCCCAGGTGTACTCCAGAGCGGCGAGGGCGTCGCGGCCGGAGGCGCGGACGTCTTCGCGGGGGACACCGTTGGTGATGTCTTCCAGAAAGGCGTGGATGCGGCGGGGAAAGGTCTGGCCGAAGTCGGTGATGCCGGAACTGGTCACTTCAGGGCCGCCGGAGCCGCCGCCCGACATCTTCGCCGGATCGCCGGCTTTGTTGGGACTGGGCGCGGGCCAGAAGGTCACCTTCTCGATGCAGTTCTCGATGCAGAAGGTACCGTGCGTACCCGCGACTTCCAGGCTCCACCAGCCGCCCAGGCCGTAGGTCGCGTCGCCACGCTGGCTGAGCAGATAGCCGACGCAGTCGTTGGCGAAGCGGACATGGATGCTGACGGTGGAGAGCATGACATCTCCGACCCGCCGTCGGAAGCCCGGACGATTGACGAACGCCTGCACATGCGTGATGTCGCCGCAGAAGTGGCGCATGACGCTGAAGGGATGGGAGAGGAAGGCTTTGAGGTGTCCGTAAGGGAAGCCTTTGAAGCGGGAGGAGGTCGGAGGACTATACGCCTCTTCGCCTGCCGAGAAACCCATCTTGTGCAGGCAGTAGACCAGCTCGCCGATCTGCCCGGAATTGATATACTCCTGTGCCTTCTCGGCGGGAGGCGTGAAGTAGTGGTTCAGATTGCAGCCGAGAATGACCTTCTTCTCCGCCGCCTTCGCCACCATCTGCCGCGCCTGCAATACATCGTTGGAGAGCGGCTTCTCTACCAGAACGTGCTTGCCCGCCTCCATCGCCTGCATGGCGGGTTCGTAGTGCCAACTGCCGTTCTCGAAGCCGCCCGTCGTCACATCGACGATGTCCAGAGGCTCATTGCGCAGCATCTCGTCGAGGCTATAGTAGGCTTTTACCCCGAACTTCTCCGCCGCAGTATCGGCCCGCTCCTTGACCACATCGCAGACCGCCACCAGATCGCCGAGCGGTTCGTCTTTGTAGGCGTTGGCATGGCCCGTTCCGATGCCCCGCATCCCCACCAATCCGACTTTCAACGCCATGATTTCTCTCCTCCGCCCGAAAATTTGTCGGATACCGACACACCCTCGCTCTCTTTGAGACACGCCCACGCGCTACTTGACGCGATGCCACTTCGCTCCCTTGGACGCCTCCAGAGCCTCCTCCCACCGCCGACACCACTCCGGATAGTCGTTCATGACGGAGGCAGGATCTTTGCGGCTGCGCACGACGAAATCCGGATGGAACGGCCTGCCGGTCGGAACGCCGGTCGGCTGATAGCGCAGGTCGAGGCTCCAGCGGACATGGTCGCTGAAGTTGGGTGTGGAGCGGTGCGGCGTGTAGCGATGCATAAAGACGATGCCGCCTTTACGCACGGGAACCGCGCGGGGCGCCACCTCCGGCAGCAGGTCCGGACGGATCGTCGTGCCGCCTTCGGCCTGATGCTCGCGGTAGCCCTCTTTCCAGACGTGCGGCATCACCTCCATACAGCCGTTCTCAACGGTCGCATCGACCAACGGCAGCCAGCAGGTCACGATATTCGAATCGTCCGCCTCTTGCCACGTCACGCCCGCGTCCTGATGCCAGGGCACATTGTAGAAACCCGCTCCGGTACCGGACGCAGAGGCAGGTGGCTTGGCGCGAATATGCTGGATCGGATTGCAGGTGATCTCCGGCCCCACCAGTTGCTCTACGGCATCCAGCAGATGCGGGTTGTGCAGAAAGGCGAACGAGGCCGGGCCGCGCACCATCATGATGTCGAGGCCGCTCGCGATCTCCGGCGTCTGTTCGTAGAGACAGGCCAGCCGCTTCTCGAACGGCGCGTCCTCACACAGGTCGGTCAGTTTGCCTTCCGCATGCAGCGCCTGCGCCCGCCTGTCGATCCACTCCGTATACTCCGCGATCACAGGGGCCAGGTCGGCGTCGGTCAGCACATTCCCTGCCACCAGCACGCCGTCCTCTTGAAACTGCTGTACCTGTTCTGGCGTTAGACTCATCGGATACTCCTCCCCTTCGAGGGCGTTTAGCCACCGGATTACGGGTTGTCCGGCCCCTGCCCTTTTGCTTTTTTGTCGATCAGGTCCGCGATCTCCTGAACCGTCGTATTTCCGATAAACACGAGATTGGAGGGGATGTCTTCGAGATCGTCTTCCGGAACCTCGAAGTCGAGTTCCAGAGCCATCATAAGCTCCACGATGTCCATGGAGTCCGGGGGCGTTCCCCGTTTCTCCCAGTAGAGATCGTCGAGCGTAGACTCCGGCTTGATGATCGGCTCCGGTATGTTCAGGGAGTCGGCAAGCCGCTTGGTCAATCGCTGCATAGTATCCATAGTGTGTTAGGCTTTCATTTTCAGTAGACGTGCATGGAGCCGTCGGCGCGGCGAACGAGGGGCATATAGGCGCGTTTGTAGGGATACTGCGCCGCTTTCTCCTCGTCGATATCCAGGCCCAGGCCGGGCGCTTCATTGGGATAGACGAAGCCATGCTCCATCTTGCAGATGCCGGAGACGACCTCGTAGGCCGCTTCCGGATATCGGGTCCACTCCTGGACGCCGAAGTTGGGGATGACCGACTGCAGGGCGACACTGCCGGCCTGCGCGATCGGGCCTATATCGCCTGCGCCATGAAAGGCGCTGCGCACATTGTAGGGCTCGGCCAGCACCATGATCTTGCGCGCCTCGGTCAGTCCGCCGACATGTAAGGGTTTAATACGAATAAAGTCGATCCATTTGTTGACGAAGAGCGGCAGGCAGTCCCAGCGCGAGGTGATGATCTCGCCGATCGCGAGAGGCGTGGTGGAGGCAGCGCGCAGGATCGGCCAGCTCTCGCGATGCTCCGGCATCATGGGATCTTCCAGAAAGAAGAGCCGATAGGGTTCCAGGGACTTCGCCAGTCGGGCCGCCTCGATCGGCTGCAACTGCTCGTGCGCGTCGTGGAACAGCTCGATATCCATGCCGAGTTTGTCCCGCATGTGCTCGAAGATCTTCGGGACTGAGAGCAGATAGGGAGTCGGCTCGTAGATCTGCTCCGGCGGCGTGCCCGGTGAGAGCGGCGGGTTCGAACCCTGAACGCCCGCGCCGCCATAGACGCCGACCTGACAGCGCACCACCTTGAAACCGCGCTCGATCAGTTTGCGCGCGCTGTCCTCGCACTCGATGACGTCGCGCCCGCTCGCATGACTGTAGCACATGACGCCGTCCCGCGCCTTGCCGCCCAGCAGTTGGTAGACCGGCAGACCGGCCTGTTTGCCCTTGATATCCCAGAGCGCGAAATCGATCGCCGCGATCGCCGCCATAAAGATCGGCCCGCCCCGCCAATAACCCTGCCGATAGAGCAGTTGCCAGGTGTCCTCGATCTTCTGCGGATCGCGCCCGATGAGCAGATGGCTCATGTGGCGAATGGCCTCCGCCACGATCGGCTCACTGCCGTTCAGCGTACCTTCGCCTACGCCGTAGAGCCCAGGTACATCCGTCATCACCTTCACAAATACGTAGTTCCGCCCCGGACACGTCTCGATCACCCTGACATCGGTTATCTTCATCCACACACTCCTCGTAACCTTTGCCCTTTCATTTCGCGACGCTTCGCCCGTTCCCCTGCATGAGATGCCACGAACGAAACAACAAAACGTGGAAACAGGAACCGAATTTCGACGCAGGGAGAAGAGCCCTCTGCATCGAACATCTCTTTCAGAGGAGACCTGCCATGCTGACCCAATCCCGATACACGCTCTTTGCCCTGCTGCTGCTCTGCGTTTGCGCCGGCGTTCCGAACGCGATTGCCCAGGAGTTGAACGTTCTGGTGATGAACGGAGGCCAGGAACAGGACCCGGATGTGGGTGACGTGAAGTTCGACAAGCCTTTTGGAATCGGCTTCGACGCCCGAGGGAACTACTACACGGTGATGATGGAGGGCAATCAGGTCTGCCGCCACACGCCCGAAAACTCCAAGCACAAGTATTTTACGGTGCTGGCGGGCAACGGGACCCAGGGCAATTCGGGCGACAATGGAGACAGCCGCAAAGCCCTGCTCAACAATCCGCATCATCTGCTGGTCCTGCCGAACGGGGATCTCTATGTGGCGGACACCATGAATAACCGGGTGCGCAAGATCGATGCCCACACGGGACGCATCACCGCGTTCGCGGGCACTGGAACCAGAGGCTATAGCGGCGATGGCGGCCCTGCGCTGAAGGCGACCTTCGGGAATATCTTCTGCCTCGCCTTCGACGCCGCCCGCCAGAATCTCTATCTTGACGACCTCAGCAATCACCGCATTCGCAAAGTCTCTCTGAAGACCGGGATCGTCTCGACCGTCGCCGGAAACGGCAAGGCAGGTATTCCTCAAGACGGCGCGGATGCGCTCACCAGCCCCCTGCAAGATCCACGCGCCATCGCCCTGGACAGCAAAGGCAATCTCTACATCCTGGAGCGTAGCGGCAACGTCCTGCGCGTCGTAAACCCGCAGGGGAAGATTCATACCGTCGTCGGAACCGGCGAAGCCGGCCCTCTGGCGGACGATGTCCCCGCACTGCAAGCCACCCTGCGCAGCCCCAAACATATCTGCGTCGATCCCGCCGACAACGTCTATATCGCCGACTCCGACAACCACGCCGTCCGCAAATATATCCCGAGCACCGGTCGTCTCGTCCGTATCGCAGGCACCGGCACACCGGGCAGGGAAGGCACGGATGGCCCGCCCCTTAAAGCGCAACTCGATCAACCCCACGGCGTCTACGTAAATGCCAAAGGCATCCTCTACATCGCCGATAGCTGGAACGACCGTCTCGTAAAGATTACGCCCTAACGTGCTTCAAGCCGACTATCAGGTCACGAGTCCGCGCAGGCGGACCTTCGGCCGAAGGCCCCTAGCGAAGGAATTCATTCCATCGCGCCCGTCTCGTCAAAATCACGCCTTAATGTGCTTCGACAATCCTGTTCGAGGAGAACCCTTTTGGAACGAATCCCTGTTTTGCTCGATACCGACATCGGTTCCGATATCGATGATGCGGTCGCGCTCGCCTATCTGCTGCGTCAGCCCGCGTGCGAACTGCTCGGGATCACCACCGTCAGCGGCGAACCTGCGCGCCGCGCCAGTCTCGCCGACGCCGTCTGTCGGGCGGGAGGGCGAACCGATGTCCCGATCCATGTCGGGGTCGAGAACCCGCTGCTCGTCAAGCAGCATCAGCCCCGCGCCCCCCAGGCCGAAGCGCTCTCCGAAGCCATTCCACATCGCCCCTTCACTCCGGAGAACACTGCCCTCACCTTCCTGCGCGACACGATCCGCGCACGCCCCGGCGAGATCACCCTCCTGACGATCGGCCCTCTGACCAATATCGCCCTGCTCTTCGCCCTCGATCCGGAGCTGCCCGGCATGCTCAAGCAGTTGGTGATGATGGGCGGGCGCTTCCATACCCGCGCCGGGAACGGCGGACTCTCCGAATGGAACATCCTCTGCGACCCTCACGCCGCCTCGATGGTCTTCGCCGCGCCCGTGCCCCGCCTGGTCGCCGTCGGCCTGGATGTGACCGAACCCTGCCGGATGCTGCGCGACGAGTGCCGCGCCCGCTTCACCGCCGCCGCAGGCCCGCTCGCCCCTGTCGTCGCGATGGCCGAAGTCTGGTTCCGGCATGTGCCGCACATCACCTTCCACGACCCCCTCGCCGCCGCCCTGATCTTCGAGCCCTCGCTCTGCGCTCTCGAACCCTATCACATCGCCGTCGAACTGGCCAATCCCCATCTCTCGGGCCTGACCCTGCCGCTCCCCGGTGATCCCAAACCGCATCTGGTCGCCGCCCGCGTCGATCCCACCGCCTTCTTCGCCCACTACTTCGGCGTTGTTGGAGGTTGAATGCAAAACGTTGTTATTCACTGTAATGAATTCCAAAAGTCCGGGGGTTTTCTCTGCGCTTAACCGGGTTGCCTAACCCCCCCGCCCCCCTTCCCTAAAAGGAAGGGGGGTGCCCTAACAAAATTCAGCCTCGCCGTACTTGACCCTATCAATTATCGAAGAGACCATTTTGCGATATGTTTTGTCTTCTGAAACAAGGCAGGGAAACGAGAAACAAAGTGAGGCGCAACGAGGTTGGTACGTGTTCGGGCACCCCCTTCCTTTTAGGGAAGGGGGCGGGGGGTTAGGCAACCCGGTTAAGCGCAGAGAGATGGCGGAAAGGAGCCGATCTCTTATGTTTAACGCATCACGTTTTCAGCGCATTCTGATCTGTCCTAATGCGTTCAAAGAGAGCCTTACGGCGAGTGAGGCGGCGCGGGCGATGGCGGAGGGGGTAGCGCGGGCGGGCGCTTATGAAGTTGTCTGTTTGCCGCTGGCGGATGGGGGGGACGGGACGCTGGAGACGCTGGTGGAGGCCACGGGAGGCACGATCCATGAGGCGGTGGTGCAGGATCCGCTGGGGCGACCGGTCACGGCGGCGTGGGGGAGGCTTGGAGGTGCGCAGAGCGATACGGCGGTCATCGAGATGGCGCAGGCGTCGGGGCTGCGTTTGCTGCGCCTGGAGGAGCGGGATCCGCTGCATGCCTCCACGTTTGGGACCGGGGAGCTGATGCTGTGCGCATTGCAGGCGGGCTGCCGCAAACTGCTGGTGGGCATTGGGGGCAGCGCGACCAATGATGGGGGCGCGGGCATGGCGCAGGCGCTTGGATTTCGCCTGCTCGATGGGGAGAGTAAAGAGTTGCCGCGGGGGGGACGTGCGCTGGCGCGTCTCGCTCGGATAGAGAGCGGCGGCAGTCGGCTTCCGGAGGATCTGGAGGTCGTTGTCGCCTGTGATGTGGACAATCCGCTGGTGGGGCCGGAGGGGGCTGTCGCGGTCTATGGACCGCAGAAAGGCGCGACACCGGCGCAGGTGCTGGAACTCGATGCGGCGTTGGCGCACTATGCGGACGTGCTGCGGGAGAAATTTGGCCGCACGGTTGCGGAGATGCCTGGCGCAGGAGCGGCGGGGGGGCTTGGCGCGGGGCTGCTGGCTTTCTGCGCGGCCCGACTTCAGCCCGGCACTGAGATGGCGCTGGAGACAACCGGTTTCGACGGGCTCCTGGCGGACTGCGATCTCGTATTGACAGGAGAGGGCCGCATCGATGGTCAGACGGCGCGGGGCAAGGTCATCGCAGGCGTCGCGCGGAGAGCACGGGCGGCAGGCATCCCGGTGGTCGCGCTGGCAGGCAGTGTGGCGGAGGGGGCGGAGGCGCAGTTACGCCCGGAAGGGCTGACCGCGGCGCTGAGCATCGTCCATGGCCCCCTCACCGTCGAAGAGGCCATGCAAGCGGGCTACCGTCTGTTGAGTCAGGCGACGGAACGTACAATGCGAATATTGGAGATCGGAAGCGCGGGGTGAGAATGAGGCGCAGGAGCGGGATGGGTTCTCGCGACCGCATGTCGCTTATGTGCGGCGGCACGGGACGGCACGATCAGCATCAAAGCCCAGAGGCCGACCAGAGTCAGGGCGATGGCGAGTTGGCCTGCGCGCAGACCCGTGCGTTTGCCCTGCTCAAACTCCGCGACGATCGCAGAGCGGCGCATCCAAAACACGGTCCACGCCGCCAGCAGCAGCATCGCGCCCACGCCGCCCGGTGAGGCGGCAAAGAAATTGAGGCTGGCTTGCAGACCATCCGAGCCTGTCACGTGCGCCAGACGCGCGCCTACCAGGCAGACGACCAGAACGGTCGCACTCATGCCGAGCAGCGCCAGGCGTCCCCAGCGTTTCCGCTCCAGCGTCGCCCATACCATGAGCAGCGCCATCGGGCCTACCACCATAAATCGCACGGAATGCGTCACAAACACACCATGCAGCAACTGATACGCTGCCAGCAGCCCCCAGGCAACTGCGAAAAAGGTCGTTCCGGGGTTGGAGGCGATCGACGTACCACGTTGGGCCGGCGCCATTCTCTCCGACATTTCTGATCCAGGCTTCCTTTCTTCAGAATCCTTCGCTTGAGATGCACGGTACGAACGAGCAACAGGGCAGATCCTGTGAGACGGCAGAGACAAAGAGTAACAACGAGGACAGGCAAGATAGCTTTGAGAACCTGTCGAACACTATTATACCAGAACGCAAACGACTTTGGGGACGGAAACGCTGTTGCGCCCCTCCCCGCTACCCAAACGACCATTTGTTAGAACGTTCTAAGATAGCCACTGCGAAAAACTAATCGGCAGGGGCTATTGAGGGGCGCAGTCAGGCTCTTATGCGGCTAAAACACCTTGCGGACGAAATTCATGACGCGCGCGGCGACCAGCACGCCGGTCAGGGCAGCACCGACGCTGCGCGCCTTGCTGGTGACCTGGAAGCCGGTGCTGTTGGCATTGCCGATCAGGTTCTGGGTATGCACATGAACGATGTTGGCGGTATTCGACGCTTTCATGGCCACGCCTTTGGCCTGATTACTCACCCGCTTCACCTGCACACGCGCCTCCGTCACCACAGGCATCACCTTTTTATAGAGCATAAACATTCCGACTACCAGCACGACCGACCAGATGATACTGACGACGAAGTAGATGGCGGATGCCCAAAACCAATAGGCCGGTACTTCCAACATGGTTGTCTCCTTTACACTGCCTTAGAATTACAGGAATCTGCAAACAACAGCGCGCCAGGAAAAGCCTCTCCCGACGCGCTGTGTAGATGTTCACCGGAACCGAAACCGTTCCGACCGGCCTTAACCGGCGTTGTTGACTCCGGCGTGCGCCTTGTCGGCAGCGGCATCGATCGCGTCATGGGCTTTGGACTGTCCGCGGCTAAGAACCGTCTGTGCCTGATCTGCGACCTGGCCCCATTTGTCCTTGGCGGTCTGCGCGACATTGGACGCTACATCAGACGCTTTATCGCGATATTCACTGGATTTGTCCACGATCAAGCGGCGCGTGGATTCGCCGTCCTGGGGTGCATACAGAAGCGCGACCGCCGCCCCCGTTGCCGCACCGAGCAGGAAAAATACGAGATTGCTTCCGAAGTTATCTTTGTTCATTGCTTTCGCTCCTCATTCGAAACTTGTGCAGGGCGGGGAAATTTCATTCTACTGTCCGCTCGCCATATTGTCTAGTCTCTGGTATTGACGCACAGGCGAACGAGTTTGTTCCTGAAAGAGTCGGGTTCGGAAGGTTTCTTATCGAAGCCGCCGAACAATGGCATCGACATCGTAGACGCAGCCGCCCCAGGTCCCTCCGCCGACCGCCTGTAGTGCCGCCCAGAGGCGAGTATCGTCGGGCAGATCAGGGTCTGCTGCGAGATCCGTACGGCTCTGACGCTGCTCCAGTATCTGTTTGCCCTCCTCTGCGCCGAACACGGTGTCGCCCTGACCGACGAGGTTGACGCTGCCCTCCAGCCGGTTGCGATCGATGATGATTTCGAGCAGGTCGTCGTCGAGCACTTTGCCGATCGGCCCTCCCGCCAGCGCTTCCGGCCCGATATGGCCGATACAGGCCCCGGTCGAAACCCCGGAGAAACGCGCATCCGTCAGCACGGTGATGGTTTTCCCCCAGGGGATAAACTTCAGCGCAGAGGTGATCTGGTAGATCTCCTCCATGCCCGCGCCGATCGGCCCGCGGCAGATCAGCACCAGCACATCGCCGGGCTTGATGCGCGTCCCGGTCGCAGCAGCATCCTCGCGTTGTTCTTCCGGATCGTTATGAGCGGCTTTGATGGCGGCGATGGCGGCGCGCTCGGTGGTGAAGACCCGTGCCCGCCCCCGCTTCCGATAGACGCCGTCGGCGTCCACCACGGAGGGGTCGATGGAGGTGCTTTTGATGACCGCCCCATCCGGACAGAGGTTGCCGACCGGAAAGGTCACGGTCGAAGTCAATCCGCGCTCCCGCGCGCGTGTCGGAGAGAGGATCACGTCATCCGGGTCTACTCCGTCCTGCTCCCGCAGGCGTTCGCGTAGACGCTCGCGGCGTTCGGAACCTTCCCAAGCCTCCAGGTTCTCGCCCAGCGTCTTGCCGGTCACGGTGAGGCAGTCGAGATCCAGCAGACCGCGGTCGCGCAGATGCAGCATCACCTCGGGCACGCCGCCCGCCAGGAACAGCCGCACGGTCGGGTGATCGGTCGGGCCGTTCGGCAGGACATCCACGATACGCGGGACCGAGAGATTGATACGATGCCAGTCCTCCGCGACCGGCCGGCGCAGTCCGGCGGCATGGGCGATGGCCGGGATATGCAGCAGCAGGTTGGTCGAGCCGCCGCAGGCGGCATGGACCATCATGGCGTTGCGCACGGCGGCATCCGTCACGATGTCGCGGGTGGTGATGCCGCGCGCGTGCAGCGCCATCAGGGCGACCGCCGAACGGCGCGCGGCGTCGAGCCAGATCGGCTGACCGGAGGGAGCGAGCGCGGAGTGCGGCAGCGAGAGCCCCAACGCTTCCCCGACGACCTGCGCGGTCGCCGCCGTCCCGAAGAACTGGCAGCCGCCTCCGGGCGTGGCGCAGGCACGGCAGCCCAGTTCCGCCGCCTCTTTCAGAGTGATCTGCCCATGCGCGAACCGCGCCCCGACGCTCTGGATCTTCCCCGCATCCTCTCCATGCGCTGCGGGCAGGGTCACTCCGCCCGGCACCAGCACGCTCGGCAGGAAGGGCACCCCGGCGAGAGCGATCAGCATCGCGGGCAGCCCTTTATCACAGGTAGCTACCCCCAGCACACCGCGCCGGTTCGGCAGCGAGCGGATGAGCCGCCGAAAAACGATCGCCGCGTCGTTGCGGTAGGGCAGGCTGTCCATCATCCCGGTCGTGCCCTGAGAGCGCCCATCGCAGGGATCGGAGACGTAGCCCGCGAAGGGCAGGCCGCCCTGTGCGGAGATCTCCTTCGCCGCCGCGTGCGTGAGCAGCCCGACCTCCCAGTGGCCGGTATGATAGCCCAGCGCGACCGGCTTGCCGTCGGCGTCGCGGATGCCGCCCTGCGTACTGAGCAGCAGATACTCGTCGCGATTCAGCTCTTTCGGGTTCCAGCCCATCCCGGCGTTCTGGGAGAGGGCGAACACATCGCCGCTCGGTCGGGAGATCAGCATCTCCGGCGTCAGCGGCAGTTCCCCTACCGGCCCATGGGCCTTCGTCTGCACTTCATAAAGATCGGTCTCAGTCGTTTCTGTCTGCGTCATAAGTTCATACCAGGAGCCCCCTGCCTGCCGGAGGGCTTCTCCCGTTTCCTTTCCAAAAAAATCTTGCTCTCAGTTCTCCGGTTTTGTGTGTCCGTTCGTAGTGAGAGAGTATGAAAGCGACATTGCGCTTAAAACTTGCGATGGATGAGGCAACCCGCGCTCTTTTGTTGGAGACGATGCTCCAGTCCACCGAGTGCTTCAACGCTGTGTGTCGCTATGGCTGGGAGAGCCACGACTTCAATGGCGTCTCCCTCCACCACGCTACTTATAGCAGTCTGTGTCGCCTTCATCCGGACATGCCTTCCCAACTGATTATCTCCGCTCGCATGAAAGCAGTCGAAGCGCTCAAGTCAGGGGAAACACGATTGTCCCAGCGAAAGAAGGCATCCTGCCCGCAATCTTCTCTCTGCTCTATCCGGTACGATGCTCGCTCGTATTGGGCGAAGTTAGAGAAGGGTGAGGCATCTCTGTCAACCACCGGTGGGAGAGTGAAGGTGATTTTCTCCCTTCCCAAGTGCTACGAAACCTATCTCTCCTGGCAGACTGCCTCTGCCGATCTGTGCTACAATCCTCACAAGAAACGCTTCTATCTGCACGTCGTTGTTAAGCAGGATGCTCTTGTCGCCGAACCAACTGGTCGTGTGGTGGGTTGTGACCTGGGGATTGCACGCATTGCTGTGACCTCTTCTCCTCAGTTCTTCTCCTCCCAGAGCTTGCGCCATCGAGTTCGGCAGTACGAACATCTGCGCTCTCTCCTCCAAGCCAAAGGCACACGAAGCGCCAAAAGACATTTGAAGAAGATGTCAAAACGCTGGACACGGTTTCAGGCTGGACAAAACCATATGATTGCAAACGCTATTCTGGCTTCCCTCTCTGCGGGAGATGTGTTGGTGCTCGAAGACCTCACGGGAATTCGAGACGGATGCCGACACCAAAAGAAACAACGCGGTCCCTTCCATCGGTGGAGTTTTGCTCAACTGCGAGCCTTTCTCCTCTACAAAGCCGAGCGCAAGGGTATCACTATTGTTTTGGTCGATCCTGCCTACTCTTCTCGCACCTGTCACCAGTGTGGACACTGTGAGAAGAAGAACCGAAAGAGTCAGAGGCGTTTCCATTGTCAGAAATGCGGCTATCGAGCCAATGCCGATTACAATGCCGCTCAAGTTCTACGACAGAGGGGTATAGCCTCTCTGTCAAGGCTGATGTCAGACAGCCAATCGCAGCCGACTGCTCCGCTTCTTGATTCGCCCAAGCCCCCAGAAAGGCTACCTACGACCAAAGCAGAGGAGAAACACAGCGAGCCGCAAGCCCACAGGCTTTAGCCGCGGGGCACTGACTTAATAAACATTCCTATCATCATCGCGGCGGCCTCATCGCAGGCCGTATCCGCGCCGCCTCCCGCCTGGTTGGTGGCGGCGACGACGGCGAAATCACGGCGCGGAGCGATCCAGACGGTCGCATAGTTCATATTGTTGCTGCCGCCGTGCATCAGCACGGTTCCTCGGCCCCAGTCCCGCTGCGTCAGGATCCAGCCGAAGGCGTAGTCGCCTCCGAACTGAGGCGTGTGGAGGTATTTGTAGCTCTCTGCCGAAAGCAGGGAACTGCCGCCCGTCTCCCCCCGCGCATGGGCCGCCGCGTACTTCAGCCAGTCTTTGATAGAGCAGTGCACGGTGCCTGCGGGGCCGATGGCCTCAGGATTGTCGCTATATTTGCCCGGTTCGATCGGGGTGCGCTTCCCGGCGTCCATCCGATGCTGCCAGGGCGCATCGATCTTGCCGGGGGCGCCCATCGCCTGAAAACCGGCCGTCTGCATCCCGAGCGGTTTGAACAAGCGCCGTGTCATCAACTCTTCCCATGGCTCCTTCGCCACACGCTCGGCCACGACGCCCAGCAGCGCGTAGTTCCGGTTCGAGTAGATAAACTTCGCGCCCAACTCCGCGACTGGACCTTCCTTCAGGATATGCTGGGCGTAGATCTGCCGCTGCTCCCGAAAGCTGCCGGGCAGATCGTGCAGCGCCTGAAAGCCCAGGTCTTTCGGCCAGCTCTCCCCGCTCATCCCGCTGCGATGGCAGGCCAGGTGCGCCAGGGTCACCTTCCGCAGCGCGGGCGCCATCGTGGCCTTCATCTCCGGGAAATAGGTCGTCAACGGCGCTTTCCAGTCGAGTTTCTGCTCCTGCACCAGCATCGCGACCAGCGTCGCCGTCATCGACTTGGTGCAGGAGCCTAGGTGAAACGGGTCGTCGATCGTCACGGGAGTCGCGTCGCCATATTTCCGCACTCCCGTCACCCCGACCGCGACGGTCTGTCCCCGATAGTAGGCCGCTCCCGCCAGCGCGGGCAGATCGTATTTGGCGCGGATCGGCGCAAGCTGTCGCCACACATCCTGCGTCCCCTCGGCTTTCGGCTCTGCGCCCGCCGCCCCGCCTCCCGCCGCCATCGCTACGCCTCCCGCCCACAGCGTTTTCACAAAATCGCGTCTATCCTGTAACATCGGCGCTCCCCCTACTCCGCAATACACCAGACCCCGCCCGGAATCCTGCACTCCTCCCACCGAAATGCCACTCCCTTCCCCGAATGCTCCGAAGAACCATCCCGGTTTGTTTCACAAGATTCCGGGATATATCAGCGTTCCTTAATGCAATCTTAACATGCGAGCGGGTATTATCAGGGTCTACAGATCTACACAGGCGATTCCAAAGACGGCTGAGCCTTTTTAGCAACACAGAGGAGCACTATCTTACATGATGAAGTCGGTATTATTAACGGCCGCCGGACTCGCCATCCTGTCTATGGGAGATCTTGGAGCCCATGCACAGGTTCTCTACTCCACGGCTGGTGGGAACTACGGCCAGAACTTCGACACACTCTTGACCAGTCCGGAAGGTACGGACACCACCTGGACAGACAACACGACACTTACGGGATGGTATGCCACGAAAGGCACTCCCGCTGTCACCCAGACGGCCTACCGTCCAGGCACAGGATCTTCGAACACCGGGGCGCTTTACGCCTTCGGATCCACTGGATCGACCGATCGCGCCCTGGGCTCGCTCGCTTCGGGAGGCACCGGAACGGAAGTCTACGGTGTCCGGATTACGAACACCACGGGCCAGACTCTCACTTCGTTCGATCTCAGCTACGCTGGTGAGCAGTGGCGTGACGGTGGAATCAATGGATCCACCCAGAGTGTGCCCAACACACTCGCTTTCGACTATAGCCTGAACGCCACCAGCCTTTCCACCGGAACCTACACCGCGAATGCAGGGCTGAGTTTCACGAGTCTCATCAACGCCAACGGCTCCGCATCCGCCCTGAACGGGAACTTGCCTGCGAACCGTACTTCGATCACCGGCACAATCAGCAACCTTGTCTGGCTCAACGGCACCGACCTCTGGCTGCGCTGGTCCGATATCAATGACGGCGGCAACGACCACGGCATCGCCCTGGACGACCTGGTCTTCAAGGCCAAGCCATCCGGAGCGCCCACCGCAACACCGGAACCCGGAGCCATCGCTCTCTTGACCGCGTTCGGCCTCTCCGGCACCGCCCTCCTGCGCCGTCGCCGCGCCTCCGGCAAATAGGCTGCCGACAATACGAACCGGATACTTTCAGAACCTAACACATTCCGAACGGAACCGAAAAGTGGGCAGGGAGATTTCCCCCTGCCCACTTTTCCTTTTCCCGCTCTGGGGATATAGTAAAGGAATGCGACAGCAGTCTGGCGAACTGAATGCCACTTTGTACTGGAAGTCACCACAGACCGATACAACGGTCATCTTCTTTCGGAGAAGTTCCGAGGACTGACCTTGCTGGAGCGTCAACGTCGTGTTTTCGCACTGCTTCGTAAGGCACTGGGAGCGGAGACACAATCTATCTCGATGCTGTTCACCTACACACCTGATGAATACGAGGAACTCAAGGCCGCATGACCCAGGACGCGACGGATATTAAATTGAATAGGTGGGCAGAACAGGCGCGACAGGCGGACCTACCCGACCGGGAAGCGTTGACGGAATTTGTAATCGATAACGCCGAGCTGGAGCAGTTAGAGGAGAAACTGCGACAATTCAACATCTTTGAAGCGATCGGAATGCAGTATCAAGAGATACGCCATTCCACCTTTCTCGCCTTCCTGCTCGATCCACAACAAGTTCATGGCCTCGGCGAAGACTTCTTGAAGAAAGTTCTGCAACGCGCCCTTCTGTCCAACAAGTCCATGTCGCTTCCCATAAACGCTATCGATCTCTACCTCATGAGCCTCACGGAAACCGTCGTCAAGCGCGAGTGGAGCAACATCGATGTCCTGTTGCTCAATGCCGATCATCACCTGGCGGTCATCATCGAAAACAAACTTCAGAGCGGGGAACATGACAATCAACTCGACCGCTATTTTCACCTCGTGCAACGACAGCATCCGGGCTGGCGTATTCTCGCTCTTTACCTGACGATCGATGGAACCCCACCTTCGCATAGCCACTATCTGCCTCTCAGCTTCGCCGATATAGCAGACATATTAGGCGCGTTGGTGGTCAGCCGAGAAACCGTGCTTGGCCCAGACGTCCGGACACTCATGCATCACTACGTACAGATGCTCAGGAGAAACATCGTGAGCGATGCCGAACTGGATAACCTCTGTCTCCAGATCTACGAGAAGCACAAGCGGGCGATCGATCTGATTGTTTCCCGCATACCCGACAAAGACACCCAGATTATCGACTACTGCAAGACACTTATCGGAGTCTATGAGGAGTTGAAAATCCGTCACTCTGTGAAACGCGCAGTCGGATTCTATCCCATAGATTGGGAGGTGCCGGCGCTCCAATTTCATGCAGACGAATCTCCCTCTCAACGCCTGATCCTGGAGTTCTATTTCTTCTACGATGCGGATGGGAGCATGCGCCTATCCTTACTCGTCGAAGCCAAACGACCGGATATTTACAGTAAACTGATCGCTATAGCCCAGAATCATCCAAAACTGTTTACAGTCCGAGCGACGCCGAACGCACGCCAGGAAACCTCCAAGCGCATCTATTCGACGCGCATTTTAACGGCGAAAGACATCAAAGATGTTGAACTTTCGATGATCCATTCCACGATCAGCGTTCAATTTGGCCAGTTCATGAATGGCGACTATCTTCAGATCAAAAAGGCTTTCGCTCAAACCGACTGGATCTGGGAGGATGCTATGCCTGCAAGCGCGGCGGCCCTGAATGAGACGGAGATCCTTGAGGAATTGGAGGAAGAGGAAGACAATGAGCCATGAGGGTTTCGCTCAAGACGAAACCCAACTGGGCAGAGCGGCGCAATATCCCTGCCCTGTTTGTGGTTTTCTGGTTTTTGACGAGGGATCGGGGAGTTTTGCCATCTGTCCTATTTGTGGCTGGGAAGACGATGACGTGCAGTTGCGTTACCCTGGCATGACCGGCGGAGCAAATCGTTCCTCTCTCTGGCAGGAGCAGCAACGGATATTGGAACATTATCCACTCACGGTTCGAGCGACACAGGGGATAGAACGTGATCCGCATTGGCGCCCCCTCAAACCGGACGAACTCGACACGTCAGGCATTCCGCAAAACGGGCAGGAGTATTTTGATGCGTTCGGGGCGGAGCCACCTCCTTACTACTGGCTGAAAGAGGAATCAGAGACGGAACTTCCACAGTGAGGGAAATAGGTTATAGGACACCTGGAGTACTTGAAATAACGGGGGGTCTACGATGCCGAGCATCAAGGTGATTCTGGCAGACGACCATCGGATCGTCCGACAGGGATTGCGGGCGCTGCTGGAAGCGGAAGCGGATATGGAAGTGGTGGGGGAAGCATCCGATGGACTGACAGTCGCGGATATGGTGGCCAAACTGGCGCCGGATGTGCTGGTACTCGACCTGATGATGCCCGGCCTCAACGGGCTGGAAGTGACCCGTAAAGTCCATCAGCGCTCACCGTTTGTCCGAATTATTATTCTCTCCATGAATGCCAACGAAGACTATGTTCAGGAAGCCCTGCGGAACGGCGCTGCGGCCTGCCTGCTGAAAGAGTCGTGCATAGAGACCCTGGTGCCGACCATCCGCACCACTATGGAGGGCCAACCCATACTCCAGTATCTCCGCACGCTGAAGAAGGGAAAGAGATTTTACGAGCAGTGACTACTCCGTCCGCGTAAACGCGACGGCTTCTGTCGGTCTGTGCCGAGCGGTGTGTAATCCCACACCGATGTTGTCTTGGAGGATGGCGGAATTCCGGCAAGCCGTGGGGAGGTTCACTCTGCATCCTTCGCACGCAGAAGCTGTTCCGGCGGTTCCGTAGCGCGTTGCCCCGTTACCGGGCGGAGCAGGTTCTCGGAAGAGTATCCTGCTCCTCCATCGGCTGCACGTAAGAGCGTCGTCCTCACCTCTTCACGGGCGATACGTTCCTTAAGGATCGGCAGCAGTTCCCGAGCCTCCTCCCGGAGGTCTCTGTTTCGAGTATAGTCCTGAGCCAGTTTTTCCACGGCGGACAGAATGCGTGCATCACCGACTTTTCGGAATACTTGCAGAATAGCCTGCGTCAAAAAATGGTCTTTCCGACGCAAGAGCACCGCGAGTTCCGTGAGGCCATTGGGGCCAAGCGCGTCGGCATTGCCCTCTTGCAGGGAATCGCCCTTCTGGAGCAGTGCCATCAGGGCATTATGCCCCGATTTCGCAACCTCTCTTTCTCTATCTTGCGCCAGACGCGCAAGCGCTCCAACTGCACGGAGGTCTCCAAGCCGAACCAGAGATTTTGTCGCCTGCAACCGCAGTCGGAGATCATCCGAAGTTTCACAGGCAAAACAGCCGCAGTCACCGCCGCCTGCAGCACAAATACTGCAGTCTGTCACCGCTGCCAGGAGAACAAGAAGCCCGATTACGAGGGTGACAAGGGCGACGGTACCGACTTTCTTACGCGTCCGATCTCCTCTGTCTCGGTGGATCGCGAGAATCAACGCGTCTAAAGCGCGCGGATCCCCCCACTCACCCAGATAGGTTACCGCGGCAAGCCGCTGATCCCCTTTACCTTCCGTTGCTGTCTGCAGAAGATGTTGAAATGCCGGATCACCGAACCCACGTAAGGTCTCAAAGGCGGCCTTACGGGTATTGAGACTGGGTGCGCTCAGCGCCTGAACCAAAAGCGGGATGCCGGCCACCCCGTACTGTGTCGACACCAGATCGACGCCGGTGACTGTCGAAATTTTCCCCTTCTTAAACAGCCGTTCCATACGTTCTGGACTGGAAGGTTCTCCTGTTTCTGACACAGGCTCTGACTTCGCATCGTGGGAAGGATCGCTCATGTGCTCCTCAAGCCGGAACCAAAGCAAGGATCGTATTTTCATCGTTCTCGATTCTTTACGTGTCCTTTTCTTGAGGCGTTTCGTCAGAGCTATTCGGCGAATCCGAACATCCCCTGAGTTTTACAAAACGGACTACAGTGGCGCGGCGAGCGCCTGGCAGGGCGGAGGGGAGCAGAGACTATACCGTTTCCTTCGAGAAAATCCGATCAATGACCCCTGTGCCGCCAATCAGCAGAACACGCATCGGTTTTGTTTGCTTCAGGTGTTGTCTTTTTCCGGAGAGCGGCGGCGCTGGATTGTTATTCAGACAGGAGAAGGAAGCGCCGCCATAGCCGGAGTTTGCCTTGCGGAGAGCGATGGCTCTGGTTGAGATCCCCAAGTTGGTGGAGATGAGGTAGAAGGAAGAACCTCCATAGCCGCAAGGCAAATCGAGGATGGTGGAACAGAGTGACCGCGCAGACGCCGGAGAATCGGCGCGGTCAGAGCGGGGCATCAGAGCAGATAGCCGGAGGCGATCTCGTCCTGTTTGAACTGGAAGCCGTCCTCCACCAGGAAGGTCGTCTCCGCCTCTTCACGTGACCAGACCAACTCTCCGCGGGCGGCGGCATGGAGCAGGAACAGGTCGTAGAGATTGGTCTTGTTGAGATGCGTGAGCGCCTGCAAGGTCACGGCGATACCGCTCAGGTTGCCGTGCACGTTGTTCTCCCAGTCCGGATCACGACGCAGAGCCATGTCACACCAGATCACCTCGCCCGCCTCGACGTCGATGATCAACGGAACTGCGATCTGAGTCTCTGCCGTCAGGTCCAGGCGATCCTGCACCGTCTTCGGCTCGTAGATCTCTCCCGATTCCGGCTCCTGACGTGCCATCCAGCCCGCAAAGCACTCCGGCAGATCGCAGAAAGGCTGTTGCGTGTAGCTGTTCAGGGTCATCACCACATAACGAACGCCCTGTTCCCGCACCTTCTCCAGCGTCAGGTCGATGAACTCGCTGGCGCCGGTCGGGGCATCTACGATGTCCCCGCTATGGCAGCCTCCGTATCCTGTCAGATTGTAGTAGCTCACGATATCTTTGTAACAGAACTCCGCATCGAAGAGCGTCGCCGAAAGGTCGATATCCGTCCTATAATCGCCGTTCTTCCACCAGAGGAAGAAGCGCAGCACCTGGCAGTTCTGCGGAAGCGGCAGGCGACTTCCTCGCGTGATCGTTCGGAACGACTTCGAGGCAGAGCGCGCGGCGAATGGAACGAGATAGCGTGCCAGTTCTGCATCCACATAGACCTTCCCA
>Ga0105239_10001876_pt1 | contig 27527 bp, 26 predicted proteins | sample KBSC44metaG_FD_92761 | JGI IMG/M metagenome (GOLD analysis project Ga0105239, IMG submission 92761) | Corn rhizosphere microbial communities from Kellogg Biological Station, Michigan, USA - KBS C4-4 metaG | ecosystem: Host-associated > Plants > Roots > Rhizosphere > Soil | place: Michigan, USA...
ACTTACGAAGTTTTAAAAACTTCGTAAGTCTGATCATTTATATTCTTTAATTTATTTCTCTACCCTGATCAACATAACACCGTGCGGTGCTACTTTGGCGCTGAAATCTTTACCGGTGGTAACCACATACTTTTGCTGCCATACATCTCTGAATTTAGTGTATCCTTTTAAAGCAGGATCATTTTTATCCAGGCTGATGGTTTGGTATTTGTCTGACAGGTTGAATAAGCCAATTGCTTTACCGCCGTCTTTAAGCTCTTTTACCCAGATCTGGTAATCGTCCTTTTTCAGGTACTGACTCGCTCCTTTGCCTAAAGCATCCTGATCAATGGCCAGCACTTCATCGTTGGTGAGCAAATTAAGTGTAAACCTGTCCAGGTGGCCCATATCGCAACCTATTAATAATGGTGATGATAACAAGCTCCACAAGCTGATGTGGGTGTATTGCTCATCATAAGTCAAACGGGTATTATGCAGACTTGGCCCCCAGCCTACTTTACCAACCACCAGCATATCGGGGTCGTTAAAGTTACCGGGTTGCGAAAACGGCGCCGCTTTATCCTGGTTAAAACCTATTGACGATAAACTGCGCCAGGTATCCTGGATGTCGCCGGTAGTACGCCAGCTATTACCGCCTATTTCGGCGCCCCACTCCCATACTTTACCCCAACCGTACTGGCAAAGACTGTACATGATATCGCGGTTTATTTTATCCAGAGAGCTGCGCATTACCTGGTAAGGTTTTTTCAATGCAGGCAGATCGGGATTCGCTGGCGTAACTTCAGAGTATGAACACCAGTCATATTTCAGGTAATCAATACCCCAGTCGCCATAAGTTTGCGCGTCCTGGTCTTCATGCTGCCAGCTACCCAAGAACCCACCGCAGGTACGTGGCCCTGGCGATGAATAGATCCCCATACGCAAACCCAGGCCATGTACATAGCCGGTAAGCCCTTTCATATCCGGGAATTTGCTGTTAGCGGCTATTTTGCCATCGGCCTGGCGTTGTTCAGCCTCCCAGCCATCATCAATGTTAATATAAGCCCAACCGTGCGCGCTCAGCCTATCAGCCATAGCCTTTGCCGATGTTCGTACTTTTTTATCATCCACGCTTAAACCCCAGGCGTTCCAGCTATTCCAGCCCAGTGCCGGTGCCAAACCAATTTTATCACCTATAATAATGGTGAAGGCCTTGGTTTTGCTACCTAGCTTGTTGCTCACTGTAAAAGTTACGGGGTAAGAACCCTTTTGACCTACCGCACCGGTAATAATACCTGTAGCTGCATCCAGCTTTAAACCATCGGGTAAGCCCTGTGCTTTATAAGTTAAAGGCTTTTGACCAGTCGCCGGTATCAGGTATAAGAAAGGGTGACCCGGACGCGCGCCAAAAACCTCGGCCCCATTTATTTTTGGTTTGGCCGATGGATACGGGGTAAGTAGATAGGGTGTAGTTTCGGTATGGCTGAGTTCTTTACCCGATTTTTCGTCGGTAAAGGTGTAAACAATGGTGTATGATTTTTTCTCTAAACGGGCTATTACAAACGAATAGATGAACGGCTTGCCCGCTGTAAACGCGGCATCATTTGTTTTTTCGTATAAAACGGTGTTGGTTTCCGGGTCGGTAACTTTAAAGGCCAACTTACCTTTGTAATCATAATGATTGGTGGTGAGCAGTTTTACTGATTTGCTCAGACTGTTGCGCTCGCCATATTCAAAATCGCCTTCGGCATTTACGGTTACATGATCCATCACATCGGCCATGCCTATGCTAAAGTTGGTGCCATAAATGCCGCCATCACCACCGGTATCAAAAATACGTACGGCCAAAACATTTTCCTTATCCCACAAAATAGCTGGATTATTTGCCGCGATAGTATACGTACGCGGGCCATAAAAAGCACCGGTTTTGATGTCGCCGGTTTTACCGCCGAACCTGCCGATCAGTTTACCGTTCAGATAAACCTCGTCATTATCATCAACACTACCCAGGTTAATGCGCAGGCTATCTTTTAAAAATGCTTTTTCTTTTAATGATGTGGGGATAACCACATGAATACGGTACCAGCCAAAGCCGTCATAACCGGGATGCCCTTCCTGCTCCCAGCTTTGGGTCACATTAACAGCCTTCCAATGCTGATCATTATAAGTTGGCGACGACCATTGCGTCGAATCGCCAACGGCTAATTTCCATCCCTTGGTAAGGGATAAATCCTGCGCACGGACGCTCGAAAAGCCCGCAGCAAGCAATGCAAGTAAAAATAGTTTTCTCATTCAAGGTAATTTAACAGGTTTAACAGTTCTCTCTTTTTGAAAATTCAGGAGCAACTAAGATACAGGATTAAGCGATAAAATGTATGCTTAACAATTATTGTTTTAACAATTATATAGCACTGAATACATTGAAATTTAACCTGTTGTTCACCATGAGTTATAATTGGGATTTTACCTTTAAGTATTGAAAAACAACAACATGAAAAGGACAATTTTAACGACCGCCTTATTAATTTGCTGCTTTTTAGTCAGCTTTGCAGCTATCGCCGATTTTTCGGGGGTGTGGACAGGCACCTTAAAAGTTGAAACCGGTGAGGTATATCCACTGCTTTACGATTTTAAAATTGATGGTGATAAATTAACCGGAACTGCCAAAACCCCCAAAGGCGATTTGCCTATTGACGACGGCAAAATAACCGGCAACGATTTTAAGTTTACCGTAACATTGGGCGACATGGAAATAACCCATACAGGTAAATTCTATGCTGATTCTATCGGGGTTGATATTGCTGTGGGTGATACCAAAGCACATACAACGCTGTTGAGGAAAAAGTAACACCCCACCCAACCCTCCCCTTGGGGAGGTCTTTGAGAAGCATGGGGTTCTTTACTATATATTAAAAGCCCTCCCCAAGGGGAGGGTTGGGTGGGGTTATTCCCCCGTCGTATCCCGTTCCACCAGATCCATACCGCATTTGGAACAAACACCGGGCTTGTCGAAACTCAGGTCGGGGTGCATGGTGCAGGTGTACTTACTTTTCTTTCGATGGCTTTTGGCGACTTTATCGCCATTGCTGCAAGCCGTGATGGCGCCTAATGACCATACAGCTAAACACAAAATAATGATTGATCTTTTCATAATTATTTATTCTTGATAAAAGCGGCAAAGCCAAATAGCGATACTACCAGCACACCCAATGCGGCCAACATACTTACAATATCGCGGATATCCTTACCGGCCCAGCTCATACCAAAATATTTATGCAGGAAAATGAACGATAGTCCCTCGGCCCTGTCGATACCGGCAACTTTGGTAGCCAGTTTTGATGAGGTGGTTTCGATATACCAGTTATCGCCGTTGGGGTAACTTACCCGGGCAACCGGCAGGCGTTTGTTGATAAAGCCGTATTCGTTATTAAACTGCTTGATCACATCTACCTTTACCCTGCCTTTAAATGTTTTTAAACCCGAGGCTTCGGTGTGATAATAGGTACTTAAAAAACGGGCATAATCCTCGTCGGCCAATTCACGTTCCTTGCCAGTTTGGGTATCAAAATAAAGCACCTCTTTTTTGTTGTCAACCACCTGGTAAAAGGTATTGCCGTTAAAGCTTACCAGGCCGGTTTGTTTTATCGTGCTATCGGCAATAGGTAAGATTAAGTTTGATGTAACCAATTGCTTGCGGGGAATTATCTGCCCGTAATCAGCTTTAGCGGGTTCGTTATGATACAGTTTTACCACCAGGTGAAAAGCCCCGCTTATCACAAAAGTGAACATCACAAAAGATACAATGAGCCCTATCTGCCGGTGAAAGCGGTGAACAAAACGTTTGTCTTCGCTGCCTTTGGCTTTTCGGTTTTGTTGGATGGTTTTAAACTTTTTCCAGAACAGGCCGTAGATGGTTAAGCCGCTGATGAGCGAAAACAGCATCACACACATAATAGCCAACAGGAACGCGTTACGAAAAGTATCGCCGGCAATATCGGCCAGGAACTGCCAGGTATGGAGCTGCTCAAATACCCACAAAAATGCTTTGCGGTTGTTGTTGTTAAAAGTACCCATGCGGTTATGGCCTGTTTCGATATAAACATCCATGCCATCGGGGCGGTTAAAGGAAACTTTCCAAACAGGCAGCAAGTGATTGATGGGCTGATATTGCGCGTCGAAAGTGGTTTGCAGCAGGATGCTTTTCAGGGTAGATGTAGAGTCCTGTGTAAAAAAACGGGCGAGATATTCGGCATACTGCACATCGCCGTTGGGCTGCAGTATACCGTCAATAGCTGAATAATATTGGTAAACACTGTCGCGCCCAAGCACCTGGTAAAAAGTGCCTTTGTTAAAATGGATAAGATTAAAATTCCGCAGCTCGTGCAGGTTGTTCTTGTCCATCACTTGTTGGAGGGACAGCCCCGGTTGCATTTTACTTTGCGACAAAGGTTTAAAAACCTCCTTCGCGATAGACGGCCTGAACCAGTTTGACATAAAAGGGTGCGACAGACCGCTCAATGTCCAAAAGATCATCGGTACCAGGCCTATTAAGCCCAGTACACGATGCCATTTATAAAAACTACTTTTTATTGCTGATGATGCCATGATCAATATTTTGAAAAGGAATAACTAACGCCTAATGTATAGGTACGCGGCGGCGCGGCATTATATGTATCGCCGTACTGGTTGCTGGTTACCGTAGTGGCATACAGCTTATTGGTTAAATTCAGCACGTTAAACCAGATGCCTGCCCCTTTGATCACGCTGCTTTTGATATCATAGCCCAAACGAAGGTTATAAATATCGTAACCGCTGTAAGTTTTGGTATTGGCCGGGTTGGTATAGTATTGGTTGATGTGCTGCCACTCGGTAGCTATTCGGAAACCCGGCAGATACTGCGGCTTATAGGTCAACTCGGAATTGGCTATCCAGGCTGGCGCATTGCTCATGCGGTTACCATTATAACTGATCACCGTGCTGGTTCCGTTGCTGGTGCGTACCTCGCTGTATTCTACATAAGTATGCCTGGCATTGGTACCGCTAAACCTGAAGGTTAATTCTTTAACCGGAGCTACGGTTACAGAATACTCCACACCCCGGTGACGGGTTGCACCTGCGTTTTGGTTTTGCGTAGTATTATCGGGCAACAGCTGACTAATGATCTCGTTGTGCCCTTCCATATCAAATAAACTCAGTTCAAAGTATAGCTTTTTATTGAACGCCGAAAACCATCCGCCTACCTCGTAATTATCAAAAGTGGCCTGTTTCAATGGTGTTAACTGGCGCGAGCTGTATAGGTCGCCGGTTTCTGGTGGTTGAAAACCTACGCTGTAGTTGGCATAGAAACCTTTGTTGTGACCCAGATCATACGTTAAACCCAATTTTGGCGCCAGGATATTAAAATTATTGGTTTCCTGTTCTTTGTACTTGGTTTGCCCTGCAGGAATGCTGTTTTTAAAATCATAATGTACACGGTCGTAACGCAAGCCACCTACAATGCGCAGGGCTTCCACCGGTTTTATTTCATACTGCAGGTAAGCAGCAGTATTAAACAGCTTGATGTTATAGTTATCAATATATCTGCCGGTATTGGTGAAACCTGTGTAATAGTTGTTCTGCACATCTTTATCGATGTTTAAATACTGGGCATAGTATGAGCTCGGACTATCATCCATATAAACACCGCCAATTAAACGTGAATGCAGAAAATCAATATCCACACGGTGCTGGGCCAGCAAGCCATAGCTCTGGAATTTCTGATCGTTCACCTGTCCGTTTGAGCTTAGGTATTTGCCGGTATTATCCCGTACGTCGGAGATATAATAGCTGGGCAGCTGCGCGGTGGAGTTATCGCGAAAAAACAGGGTTACAAAAGTGCTGTTCTTTTCATCCCACTGATGATCCAATCGGGTGCTGGCCCGGAAAGCCTTTACCCTACGATAAGTGAAACGTTGATTGGCGCTATACTTACGGCTGTAAAAACGGGTGCTATCCAAACTACCTGGTGTTTGGGTGTCGAGGTAATTATAAGCCGCGGCTGTGGTTAAACGGGTGGTAGCATTAAAATCATACGTGGTTTTAAAGTTAACCGAGTATTTGTCAAAATCGGAGTAATCCTGCCAGCTATCTTTCTGATGGGCTACGTAGCCGCCCACATACAGGCCAAACTTGCCCTGGCTAAAACCACCGTCGGCATCAACCCGGCGGTAATGGTAATTATCACCCTGAACAGACACGTTGCCTGCATAGCCCGTAGGCGGCCCCTGCGTAATAAAGTTAACCGCACCACCAATAGAGTTACTGCCATAAAGCGATGAAGCCGGACCTTTGATCACCTCGATATCCTTAACACCCGACATATTGATCTCATACAGCGAATTATGATTAAAGATCCCCGTAGGGCGTATCGGCAAACCATCTTCCATGTATAAATACAACGCGTTATAGGTAATAGGCTGACGGATGGCCATAGTATGCTGTTCGTTACCCAGGTTCACCATGTATACACCTGCTACCTTGTTCAATAGCTGGTATAAGGCAGTGGCTTTGGCATCTTTTATTTGGGTAGAATTTATTTTGCTGATAGCGATTGGTGCATCCTGACGCGCCTGCCCCTCTCTACTTGCTGTTACCACAACAGGCTGCAGATCCACGGTTGAAGGCTCCAGGGCAATGTCAAGATCATGCCCTTTTAAAGTGGTTACATCTACAATACGGACATTATACCCCACCATGGCAAATTTAAGTTTGGTAATGCCCTCTGCATTAATGGTAAAATGGCCCTTGGCGTTGGTTGTGGCCATCTTTACGCCGGTTGCAGCGTCGGCTTTACATACAGATGCAGCTACCAAAGCTTCATGCGTATTAGCATCTGTAATAGTTCCCTGTAAAGTGGTTTGACCGTACGACAGGGTATAAAGTGATATAAAAAGTATAAATAGACTTAGATATTTTTTCATGAATAAACAATCAGGAGCCGAAGCCCCGGTATAAAATTTAGTATAGGATGATGGGTTTCCCGGGGTGATGAATGGTTGGGTTCTATAACTAATACACTATGTCATTGCGAGCGCAGCGTGGACAACCGACTGCAGGGAGCTCATTAATGCCTTAAAAAATAATTAACTACATTAATAATCTCCTCACTATGTTTGCCAATTATGCGACGAGATTGCTTCGTCGTTCCTCCTCGCAATGACATAGTTAGTTATAGTGAATAATGACAACAAACGCTACCACACGCAAAAGCGCATAGCAAAGTCATCAATCAACAAGATCCGGGAAAATAAAAGGGAAATTATCCTAACTGGGGAGGCTGGAAGATGGCACCGTCTGGTTTAACCGGAAGGGTGCAATCATAAGGGGTCACAATAACTTGCAACAAGCTGGAGTGGAATTTAATAACCGTTGAACTGGCTACATAAACTTCCTGAAAGAGGCTCTTTTGCGACTGCCTTTCATCGCTGGCCTGCTTTTCCTCTGCCTGTTTTATCTTTTTCGCGAAATAACATTTACCATCGCAATGCAACCAGGGTTTATTCCGGTTTTCGCAAAGCTTGGTGGCAATGTAGTTCCTGTTCAGTTCAAAACCCGCGTAAATAAAGAACCGCGAGAAATTAACCGTGATCAGCGAAACGATGAGTAAATAGGCTGTAAAACGTTGCAGCATGTTGCCGCAAAGGTAGTAGCTGTACGCTTAATAAGCAATGCCCAATAAAAAATAAGTTTTAATTAGCCCGTTTGAGCACCGTGCTCAAATGCTCTCCTTTATAAACAATATGCATCTGGATAGAATCCGGGTAAATTTTACCGGTATGCGGGGCATTACCATCGGGCACGGGAACATTAAAGGAGAAATCGCTGCCGTTGATCATGCCATCGGTAATTTGCACATCTCCTTCGGGCATGTGGGCTGTACCGGTAAGCTTATCACTATCAACTTTAAAGGTATAGCTTAATAAAAATGTGGTATTGTTAGGCAGCTTTAGCGTGCCTGTCCATTTTCCGTTAATATCCATCACTGCGGCAAAACAGATCACAAAACATATCAATAGCATCGCCGTTACAACTATCTTTCTTTTCATGGGGGCCTTGCAGGCAGCATTATGTTCTTCCTGCTATGGATATACAAACTTTTGGTTAAATAGTTTAACCAAATAAAAAAACCTTACTTATTAGTAAGGTTTTGATAGTGAGGTTTAAGTATGAAAATACTTTAAGGCCTGTATTCCAGGGCTTGGAATATGATTTATTTCTTTTCTTCGGGTCTTTTTAACACAGAGTGTACTTTCGCGCCATTGATTTCCAGGTCGATGCCTGTTGAATCACCGTAGAATTTGCCGGTGTGCGGAATATCCATGCCGCCTGTAGTAACACTGAATGAAAAAGTAGTACCATCTGTTTTACCGTTAGCTATTTGTACATCGCCATCTGGTGTTAAAGCTGTTCCGGTTAATTTGTCGCCATCAACTTTAAAATTGTATAGTAATGGGTATTCGGAACCATCACCCAAAACTAATTTTCCTGACCATTTGCCATTCAGATCAGCAATGGCTGCAAGGCAAACCATAAAGCAACCTACCAACATCGCGGTAGTAAAAAACTTTCTTTTCATAACGTATTTTTTATTTACCTAAGATAATGTGTTTTTTGTTAAAAATCAGTTAAGTGCACATTATTTAAACCATACAAAAATTAAGACAAAATCGCGGTTTAAACAAGTTATTTACCCATTTATTTTTACATATTAACTGAATGTTATTTAGCGGTACAAATAATTGACGATTGTTTGATGACAGCATTATCTGCCCGGATATGATAAAATAACTTCATGTAGCTAACTGTTCCATTTTATTAGCCTAACAAAACACACAGCTTGTTTAACTACAATTTGAAAAATATCTTTTTCTTATAAAGAAAATAACAGAGCAGCCATTCCAACCCAAAAATGCAAATAGCAGCCACAATCATCTTAAGTAATTCACCGGCGTTGAGCCAGCTTAAAACACCATTACTGATACTGCTTATATAGCCATTGAACCAGCGGCTGCCAACAATTTCAAAAAACAGGTAAATAAAAATGGAGTTCATACCAACAATAGTAAAAAAGGTTAGGTATTTACGATGCCCCAATACATCAACCCACCAATAACAGATGGCTAAAAACCACAGGCACCAGCCTAACGAGGTAATTGTAAATGAGGTTGTTGCTATCCGCTTAATTATGGGGGTTATGTTCAATGCGTCAAGACCATAACCAATTACAAGGCAGGCGAGCCCCCAAAGCAGGAGTTGCCTTAACTTATGATTACCGTTTAACAGCAGCTTACCCGCCAGTGCCCCTGCAATGGTATGTACAGCGGTTGGGATACAGTTTATAGCTACCCAGCCACCTTTATTGATCTTATTCATGAGTAACAGATCGATATAATTACCAAAATTATACTGATCGGTAAATGGCTGGTCGAAACCGGGTATGTGGATAAACCGGTAGAGTGCTTCGGTAAGTAGCAGCAAACCGATGCATACACCTATTTGTGCCAGTGGGTTCCACCTTATGATCAGGAAAGCTACTAATGTGGTAAATGAAAGCTGGGTTAATACGTCCCACAGTTCAAAAGATAAGCCTTTCGGACGAACAGCATAATCCAGCACACCCCAAAAGAACAGCCAACCGCAGCGGATCAAAGTTTTTTTAAAAGTTTGGTTCCATGTAACGCCGTTACTCCATTGTTTATTTAACGAAAACGCCATAGCCACTCCCGCTATAAACATAAAAACGGGTTGTATCAGGTCCCAAAAATGAAGGCCATGCCATGGGTGGTGTGTAAATTGCTCTATAAAGCGCCCGTGCGTATGCTCGTACAAATAATCATATATCCCTGTTGACTCTATGGCAAGCAATACCATAATAAACCCGCGAAGAAGATCAAGGGAGAGCAGGCGTGTGGAGATTGGGTTAGAGGTTTGGCTTACAGGCATAAATAGTTTCAATATCAATTGAACAATATACTTTTTAAAGGTAGATAAAAAGTAATTATTTAAGCAGAATCACTATTTAAACCACATAAAAAGTTAAGCTAAAACCCTTCGTTAAAAAAATGTTTTGCCCTTTATTTTTACATATTAACTGAATGTTATTTAGCGGCACAAATAATTGTTTAATTTTGACCCGATGAAAAAGGTGGAAGTATTAAAGCTGATGGACTTGGTTGAAGACATCAAGAAACTTGATGAATTGATTGTTGCCAGTCGTAAAAAAAAGACCTCAGATTTTGTGCTGAACCAGTACGAGGCCAAAAAGATCAAGATGGTAGGTTCTATCATCAATGAGCTGGCCAATCCCCCTATTCAATCTATAGAAAGCTACCTGCTCATTAAAAAGATCCTGAACAAATACTACCCCAACATGCCCGAAGAAGAGCTGATGAGCGATACCGACATTGGTAAAATTGTGGCTGTTATTGAAGGATAAGCCTTAATAAATACCCGCCATTGGTTCTTCCATTTCGCCGCCTTTCCAGAAAGTAGTAGCTGGATGAAAATGTTTCCAGGAGCGCCAGTATTCTTGATATGCCTGTATTTTGGCCAATCGCTGCCCTTTTTGAGTCCCGGAGATACACAAGCCGTCCCAATCCCAAACCGAAGCCGTTTCCAGATCGGTCAGCAGACCATCATTGCCCAGGTTAAAATGCAGGGTTTTGCCATTTACGACAGTATTCCAGGCGTGATAAGTAAGACTATCATGCTCAATACCCAACAGCAACGAGTGGTGGTCAAACTCATCATTAAGCAAGCGCTTGTTATTTAAACGACGCCAATCATATGCCCGGGCTTTTCCATTGATAATTACCCCCACCACCCAGCTTTTGCGGATCAGCGAATCTTTATTTTTAAGGGTGCTGTCGCGATCAATAGCTTGTATGCGGTCGTAATTTTTCAGATCGGCGTAATCAGCAGCATAGAGTTTATCAGGTTGCATGATCAATGAGGTTGGATATTTCTGCAGCCATGCCCCCAGGGTTGCTTGTTCATAAGGCAACTCCTGTAGCTGATGCCCTTTCAATTCGCCCACAGCAGCATTACCTGTAGCCTGATACCACCAGGTCCTGGTACTTTCATCCTCAATAATGGCGTTATAATGCCGTGCTCCTACCAGCCTGAAATTTTGCCGGCTGCCATTAATAACCGGGTTATATACCCTGCCTGTCCGGCACATGGTACAATAGGTTACTAAAACGGGTTGTTGCCCTACCTGATCCTGTACTTTATGGTGATAGCCCAGGTAAACTACCGGATAAGCTTTAGCCACGCCATTATTCACAACTCCTATGATCACATAGTTGAGTGGTACTTTATTGGTAAGACCGTTAGCAAATTTTACAGCATCGGTTTCCTTAAACATGGTTTCGGCCTTGTAGGCCACATCTGTAAAGTAAAAGCTGCCTAAACAAAGCAGTAATACCACCACTTTTACAATTTTACTCCTTACCGTATTTTTCGCATAATGTTTAACCAGGTACCAAACAATTAGCAGGGTGCTTATAACACGCAAAGGGTTAACAATTTTTTCGAGATAATAACATATGGTAATAGCATTCAGATCCTGGCTGCCCGGAAATGGCATCAACAGGTAAGCATGTACCAGCCCTGGTATGATCAATAAGATGATACCCCACCAAAATATCTGCGATCTGTTCTTATGCTCCATTACACTTCGGGGTTTAAGGCAGCATAGCAGTTTGGTGATGGCAAAGGTATGTATGGCATATCAGTTTTAGGGTACCGGCTTGCGCCAGTCAATAAGTTTCTAATAATCGGGTTTATAATTATTCCGAATTTATTAAAAATTACTTTTATAAAGAATAGCCATCACTATAATTATTTTTAGCCAAAAGCCTGCACATCAAACAGGTACTATTGCTTTTTGCCGTTCTCTACGCTTTTGATCTCTTCTTTACGATCTTTCGCAAAATCGAAATGATCAAAATCGGTGGTTTGCGGCACATCCAGGGTAAAGCTGCTTAGCGGGTCAATTTCAACCGTAATGTCTTCGGCTATCAGATCAACCACATGTCCGCCAAAGGCTTTATCAGTCGACAAAAAGTGAAAATGGTAACCGGCAATGTGCGGACCTTCCATAAACTTGGGTATCCGGAAACCGATCAGGTCGCCGTTCATATCTGTATGGTCAAAAAAGTGTTGCCTGTCCAGCATCGAAGCCAGTGGCAAATACGGCTTTTCAACCGGCGGGAATGCCCTTGTTTTTACCAGCTTAAATTTACCACTGATGTGGATAGCATAAATCCCATTCTGATTGGTCAGCAAGCTATCCAGGTAACTGTAAAAGGCGGCTTTGTTTAATGTACCGCTATGCTTATACACTTTTGCGGCATTAAAAAAACACACTACTGCGTAAGGGGTTTTACCAGTATCAGCTATCTCAGTTGTTTTGCCGGTGGCCTGCGTTTGATATAAATGTCCTTTAAAAACCAATAATTCACCATCGAGCTGGGCCGGTGCGCCTAAACCAAAATTGCCGTGTTGTTTCAATTGTTTGTAAGGATAATACGAATCATACAAGCCGCCAATAAACGCCGAAGCTAAGCCAGCACTGAATAAATTATTAGCGTTATCAGGCTTTGCCTTTTGCTGTGCAGAAACCGTAAAGCTGCAACAAATCACAGCTATTAAGAGATAGATAGGGGTATTTTTCATCAGAATAAGTAATGTATGGTAAATGTGCCAACAAAACAATCGTTTTTTCTGCAATCCGGCAAATATTACAGGATACATTATTCCTCGGTATTACAAATTTTACTTTGCTTTTACTGCCAGGTGCAACACGTATGCTAACTTTGCACTTTCTAAAGAAAGAGAGAATATGAAAATAGAGATATGGTCTGATGTGATGTGCCCGTTTTGCTACATTGGCAAACGCAGATTTGAAGATGCGCTGCAACAATCAGGGCACCAGGAGCAGGTAGAAATTGAATGGAAAAGCTTCCAGCTTAACCCTGACATAAAAACCGATCCATCTATTAATATTAATCAGTACCTGGCCGATGCAAAAGGCTGGACGTTGGATTATGCTGCCCAATTGAACGACCACGTAACTCAAATGGCCGCAGAGGTTGGATTAACCTATAATATGGATCGTGCCATAGTAGCCAATAGTTTCAATGCGCATCGTTTTACGCATCTTGCTAAAAAGCACGGTTTAGGGGATGCCGCTGAAGAAGCCCTGTTTAAAGCGTATTTTACCGAAGGCCTGAACATGGACGATAATGATACCCTTATTAAGCTAGGAACCGACATTGGTTTAGATGTCGCCGACGTTAAACAGGTATTAGAAAGTGATGTTTATGCCGATGAGGTAAAGTACGATATTGCACAAGCCCAGCAATTAGGAATCCGTGGCGTTCCGTTTTTTGTAATGAACAATAAGTACGGCGTATCAGGCGCGCAGGCAGTACCGGTATTCCTGGAAACTATCGAAAAATCATTTACCGAATGGCAACAGGAAAACAAGAAACCATCGTTGACCATTATAGAAGGTGAATCATGCTCACCCGATGGCGATTGCGGATAATTTGATGGCGCAGGTAAATATTTATGTATCAGGTAAATCAAAAAACGATTTAGCCTATTCAAGTTGTAACATATTTGTTATACCTTTGTATATGGGAATCTTAGTGTACTAAATACACTTACATAAATATAAATGATCGACGCACCGGCTGTACCAACTTCTGTATCAAAAAAAGCACTCCGCATAGCTGTTGGAGCCATGTTTTTTATGGCGGGATTGAGTTTTTCGAGCTGGGCATCGCGTATTGCTACGGTGCAGCAAGACATGGGTCTTTCTGATGCGGCATTAGGCGCGGTACTATTTTCGCTCCCGGTAGGTTTAATGTGCTCTCTCCCTTTTTCGGGTTGGATCATCACCAAGATCGGTAGCCGCAAACTGCTTATCGGCGCTTTGTTGGTGTATTCCGTAGCCCTGGTAACTCTGGGCCTGGCCCAAAATCCTTTCCAGCTGATCATTTGTTTGATATGTTTCGGCTTCAGCAGTAACGCGGTAAATATTTCTGTGAACACCCAGGCCGTAGCAGCCGAAGAATTATATCAACGCCCCATCCTGGCTTCATTTCATGGTTTATGGAGCCTGGCAGGATTTGCTGGCGCGGGCATTGGTACATTCATGATCGCCAATCATATAGCACCCTACCGCCATTTTTTATTGATGATGGTGGTGATCATGATCGGTGTAATTATAGCTGCACGCTACCTTAAAGATGATAAGGTGGCTAATGCCGGGCCGGTTTTCGTGATGCCTGATAGTTCGCTGATCAAGCTGGGCGTTATCGCCTTTTGCTCCATGATCTGTGAAGGTGCCATGTTCGACTGGAGCGTTATTTACTTTAAAAAAGTAGTACTTGCACCAACGGCTCTTGTAGGTGTGGGTTTTACCGCTTTCATGCTTACCATGGCTGCAGGCCGGTTCTTTGCCGATAAATTCGCACATCGCTATGGCTTAAAACGCACCTTGCAGGTAAGCGGTACATTAACAGCTACTGGCTTACTTTTCGCGGTGGTATTTCCTTATATATACACAGCCATAGCAGGTTTTTTACTGGTGGGTGTTGGCGTATCATCCGTAGTGCCCATGGTTTTCAGCGCAGCCGGTAAATCAAAAACTATGCAACCGGGCGTTGCTTTGGCAGCAGTATCAACCATAGGCTTCCTGGGCTTTTTGGTAGGCCCTCCGATAATTGGGTTTATAGCTGGCTTAGCCACCTTAAGGGCTTCATTTATCCTAATAGCCTGCATGGGTGTATCTGTAGTGGTGGTATCTACCAAGGCCAAGATCTGATTATTCCCAGCTCAGATTGCCTCTTGCCGAAATTCGGAATACAAAACTTTTAATTTATTAATTTAGGAGCGATGAGGCAAAAAACCCCAATTGAAAAAATCACCGCGCCGGTAAACAAGTTCATCCACCAGGAACATACCAGTGGTATCGTGCTTTTTATCAGTGTTGTAGTGGCCATTATATGGGTTAACTCACCGCTGGAGCATTTTTATCATTATCTGTGGGATCTTAAATTTTCCTTAGGTTTTGGTGGTCATGTACTTGATCATTCCCTGCACCTGTGGATCAACGATGGCTTGATGGCTGTATTCTTTTTTGTGATAGGACTGGAGTTAAAACGGGAGTTTATGGCCGGCGAATTATCCTCTATCAAAAAAGCATCCTTACCCATGGTTGCCGCTTTGGGCGGTATGCTGGTACCTGCTCTTATTTACTTTTTCATTAACAAAGGCACCGCGTCTGAACATGGCTGGGGTATTCCAATGGCTACCGACATTGCTTTCGCGCTGGCTTTGCTCTCCATCGCCGGTAAACATATTCCATCATCGGTAAAAGTATTCCTATCCGCTCTGGCCGTTGCCGACGACCTTGGTGCGGTGCTGGTGATCGCTATATTTTACAGCTCGCACATTGCCTTAATGCCTTTAACCATTGGTGTATGGCTGCTCGTGTTATTGCTTATCGGTAATAAAATGGGTATCCGGAGCATTATTTTTTATTTAGTGATTGGTTTCGGAGTTTGGGTAGCCTTTTTACTTTCGGGTATACATGCCACCATCGCTGGCGTATTGGTAGCTTTTACTATCCCTGCACGTACCCGCATTAACGAAAAAAGCTATGCTGATAATCTCCGGAAGCTTTTACTTGATTTTGAGCAGGCCATCCCCAATAACAGCACCTTAACCACCCCCGAGCAGCATGACACTATCGAAAAAATAAAAGAACTAAGCATGGATGCCGAAACGCCGCTGCAAAAAGTGGAGTTTATGCTCCATCCATGGGTAGCTTTTGTAGTGATGCCCCTTTTTGCTTTGGCTAATGCGGGTATCGTGATCGGTGCCAACTTTTTTTCGTCGCTGGCTAACCCGGTGAGCCTGGGGGTGACTATCGGCTTACTGGCCGGTAAGTTTATTGGCGTGCTGCTGGCTACCTGGCTCATGGTAAAATTTGGCGCGCAATTGCCGGCAAAATCTACCTGGAAACAGATAGTTGGTGTCGCATTATTGGCAGGCGTGGGCTTTACCATGTCGTTGTTTATATCGGGGCTTGCTTTTAATCAACCCGAAATGGTTGATCAGGCTAAATACGGGATCCTCTTAGCTTCTCTATTGTCTGGTGTGCTTGGGGTGCTGGTACTGAGGAAGGCGTAGATAACCGAATAAGTCGACTGTAAATAGTTCAATAAACCCCTCCCTTCCATCGCACTGACAACCGCACCCCTCCCGTGGGGAGGGAATTGAAAAATAAATTTCCTACTCCCCTCCATTCGGCTTGCCATACACGCTCAGCGGTGTAAGTCTGTTCTGGAATATCACTTGCGGACTGTTATAAAACTTCACAAAATCATCGGCGCTTGCCTGTCCGGGATAGGGTACAAAATAATGGCTGGAACCACCATTTCGCCAGGCCAGCACGTAGGATAGTTTATGTTTTGCCAGCGTGGGCAGTAAAACTTTTGTCCACCAGTCGGTTTGTGGTATTTGCTCATAGCCGGTTTCGGGTAAGCAGGCTACCTTATGATGTTTGGTCGCTATAGCATCTAAAATAGTAAGACGTTTATCCAGCTTGGTTTGATAATCAACAACGTTTTTATAACAGTAATTATCAAAGCCAACAAAATCGACATAATCGTCACCGGGGTAACGCTCCATAAACTCTTCTTCTGAGTCAAAATCGGCTGTTGAATATACCATGAGCAGGTTATGCAGTTTTTTCTTTTTGCGCAGGTAATCCATAGTAAAACGCCACAGGGTTTTAAACTCATCGGGCGAACTGGTGTTTTTATCCCACCAAAACCAATTTCCAGTAAGCTCATGAAAAGGTCTGAACAGAATGGGGATGGCTTCGCCTCCTGAACCTTTCAGGTCGGCCAGGTAAGCAGCGGCTTTATCCAGCCAGGAAACATAAACATCATGATATGCTCCGCCAGGGATCAGATCTTTAATGGTGTGTTGGGTAGTATCCCAGGCCGTTTTGCCATTGGCCGGGTTATCCATGTGCCAACAGAATGTATTGATACCTCCGCGTTCATAGGCCTCTTTTACCAGTTGCTTTTGCAGTTTAAATGGGATACCGTTAATATCGTTGATACTATCGTGTTCAATTTTAGCCAGATCCCAACCATACACAGCAGGATATGAACCCGTAATACTTTTCACATCCGAACCATTGGGCTCAAACTTCCAGTTAACGCCATAGGCGGTATCGTCATGATGCCCGAACATGATCCCCGCACCCAGCAGGCGCTGCACACTGAAAAAGAGGGCGCTGGTTTCGGCACTGGCTCTTTTATCACTCGGACTATATAATTGCGCGCTGGCAAACAAATTGTAAAACAATAAAAATAAAGCCGTAATGCTTATATACCTCAAAACTACATGCATATTTCAACTGATAAGGCAAGCGACTAAATTAATATTATTAAAATTCTTGTGGCTAACCTATTCGCTTAATAATTTCTATACAAGCGCGACTGTTGTGATAGGGGCACTTCCATAACCCCGCTTTATCCTCTCCGGGGATTATACTGCCATTGGCAGCTATTCTCCAAAACCATTCACCGTTCTGCTTATCCAGTATCTTATCCTTAACAAAGTTCCAGTTATCTATAGAAAAGTTAAGATATTTAGGATTGCCACTTATTTGCCAGGCATTAAAAAAGCCAATCATCGCTTCGGCCTGTACCCACCAGTGTTTTTCATTAATAAGATGCCAGGCTGCAGGTTCGTACTCATACCCTAAGCCGCCATCGGTGTCCACCCCTTCGGATGTGGCATCAGCAATTTGCATGCAGATACTTTTTAGCTGCTTCCCGCGGATCTGATCATCGATCACTTCGGCTGCTTCCAGCAATAACCAGCTGGCTTCAATATCGTGCCCGTAGGATACAGTATCGGACTTGCGATTCCAGTCTTCATCAAAAAACAGGATAAGATGATGGGTATCCGGGTCAATAAAATGTTCCAGGAAATTATCTATCAGGGTTTCTATCTGTTTTTTCAACCCATCATCGGGCCAAATGCGGTATAGGTTAGTATAAGCCTCCAACACATGCAGATGCGTATTCATGGTCTTTTTTTCATTGGCATCCTTAGAGCTCAGGCGCAGATCATCCATAGGCTGCCAATCTCTCGTAAACGCTTCCAGATATCCGGTTTTGTCATGATCATAGCTTTTATCAACCAGCAGCTGATATAGTTCAATGGCCTGACGTTTAGCTGCCTCTATTCCAGAAGCCCGGTAATACTCACTGAGGCCGTATATGGCAAACGCGCTGGCATAAACTTGCTTTTTGGGATCCAATTGATTACCCTTTTCATCAACCAACCAATATACCCCACCAAATTCCGGATCGATAAAATAAGCGGTTATGTATGCATAGGCCTGGTGCGCCATTTGCAAAACAGCATCATCGGGTCGATGATTATAGGCTGCCGAAAAGGTCCACAAAATACGGGCATTCAGTACCGAGCCTTTTGCCGCTCCGGGAATGATTTGGTTGTTTTGATCAATTTTGCCCCAAAAACCACCGTTTACTTCATCGGGTGCGTTTTTAAGCCAATAGTTCAGGATGTTACCCAACTCGGTGTTCAGTTCATTCTTATAAGCCTGTAACTGTGGTCGAGTACTTTTGTGGTTGATCATTTTAAGTGGTAGATAATCATATTCAACTCTCCTGCGGCTGGCGCGAATTTTTATTACTGTTGATAATACCATAAACAGTATCAACTGAGGTTGAAGATCTTAAGCCATCTGCTGGAGTATTGGTCACATAATCTAATAATTTTTCTAAAGTGGTAGCGGCCACATGCATACGGGTATCCGACGATGCGTAGTAAATATAAACTGTGCCATCCTCATCGGCAATCCAACCATTGCAAAACACTACATTGGATACATCTCCCACACGCTCCTCCCCTTCCGGCGCTAAAAAATAGCCACCGGGTTTGTATATCACTTTGGTCAGGTCTTTCAGATCGGTCATAAACATGTACAACACATACCGTAGTCCCGCAGCGGTATTACGCACCCCATGTGCCAGATGCAGCCATCCTTTTTTGGTTTTAAGAGGTGTTGGCCCCTGGCCATTTTTGGCTTCATAAACCGTGTGGTAACTTTTATTGTCGATGATGGCTTCGTGGTCAACAAAGGCGTGCTCCATGGTGACACACAAGCCAAAACCTATGCCACCACCTGTACCTGCACTGATAAAACCATCCTGCGGACGAGTATACAGGGCGTATTTACCATCAACAAACTCTGGGTGCAATACCACGTTACGCTGCTGGGGCGAATTGGTTTTAAGATCAGGCAGCCGTTCCCAGGTTACCATGTCTTTGGTGCGTGCTATGCCACAAGCCGCTATCGCCATCGACTGATCATGCGCCGGTGCTGCAGGATCGCGCCTTTCGGTACAAAACAAGCCATAGATCCAGCCATCCTGATGGCGGGTAAGGCGCATATCATACACATTGGTATCGGGCTCATGTGTTTCTGGCAGATGTATGGGATAATCCCAAAAGGTGAAATTATGAATGCCATCGGCACTTTCGGCAACAGCGAAAAACGATTTACGATCAGTCCCTTCTACCCGGGCCACTACCAGGTACTTTCCATTAAATTTGATAGCCCCGGCATTAAAAACCGCGTTGATACCAAACCGCTCCATTAAATAAGGATTGGATTTGGCATCCAGGTCATAGCGCCAGTTAAGCGGGATATGTGCCGCCGTAAGCACCGGGTATTTATAGCGGTTAAATATGCCGTTGCCGGTTCCGGCTATTTCATTTGGCCTGGTTATCAGTTGTTGCTGTTCCTCCTGCAACCGGGTTAAACGGTGCTCAAATTCCTGTTTCATATAGGTAGATTTAGGCTGATATTCAATAATCTTTTAATTTATTCCACCATGTTTTTTTCAATATGATCACGATAACTGCCAGTAAGGCTATGGTTACCAGCAAAGGCAGTTTCTGATGCAATATGAGGTACATGGGTAAAATGGTAAAGCACAATTGTGCTATGGTGCCGATCACCACGTTGAACATATTCAGTTTAAAGTTTTTATTGGGTGCAAACGCGGCATCATCGGCCATCACCAATTGTTTTACAGGCCCCCAGAATCCCCAGGGACGTACCGTGCTGTAAAATGATTTTAGCACGATCATATCAGTAGGCTCAGTAGCGTACGAGCCAATAATTGAACCCGCCAATGATAGCAGGAACAGCAAAGGGAACCAGTACAACAATTCGTTAGATGGTATCAACACAGAAAATATCATAGAGGATAATATCCCGGCCAGCATTCCATAAAAAAAGCCATTAGCGTTAAAACGCCACCAATGCCATTTTAAAACATTGGATACCACATAGCCGCCATAAAGGGCCGATACGATCCACTGCAGGGCGCTGTTCACATCTTTTATAAAAAATCCCAGTATCACACCCACTGCTACCACAACTACGCCTACCAAATAATTCATGGTGATGATCTTTTTATTTGATGCTGTTGGGTTGATGTATTTGAGATAGATATCATTAACAATGTAAGCCTGCGCGGCATTCATAGTACCGCTAAACGTGCTCATAAATGCGCCCAGCAAACCGGCCAGCAGCAAACCCACCAAGCCGACGGGTAAAAAATTGTTGATCACGGCGGGCAAAATCCGTTCAAAGTCGATAGCTCCGGTAGCATCCTTCAGGTTCATTTCATGATAATACAGCAAACCCAATACGGTAAGGCTCACAATGAGCGTATAACGGATGGGCAACAGGATGATATTTACAAAGCCGCTCATTTTACTGGCCTCCTCGGGAGAGCGGGTTGACAGGATCTTTTGCATATCATAATTAGGCGCGGGCCCGGCAAGCGCGGCGAAGAAACCTTTAAAGGTCATCATCATAAAAAACAACCCGAACAGCGAATAGCCATCATCCTTTATCTTTTGATTAACCTCTGTAATGATACCTGACCAGCTTAAACCTAATTGCTTGCCAAAAAAGGGACTATACCAACCATTGGGTACATTCAAATGTTGCCCCATGAGTTTATGAGCAGCTATAAAACCAATCCAGATACAGGCTACGGTCATGATGCCGTATTTGATCATATCACCCAGCACAATGCTGTGCATGCCCCCCAAAATGGAGTAGAACATGGCAAACAAGGTGAATACAATACCATACACGTGCGGTACATATTGCGGTGCAACCCGGAAAGGTATATAAGCTTTAACCAATTCCCAGGGGACAAATATTTCGATGAATTTGCCCAGCCCTATAAAGCCATAGGCCAAAAAGCCAAAGCAACTAAGCAGCGCAAAAGCGATCACGATCATGTGCGAGCTACCCACCCCCGTACCGGTTTTTCCAAAACGGGTAGCCAGCCATTCGGCACCGGTAGCAGCGTTCGACCGGCGCAGCCAGCGGGAAAGGTACATCATCAAAAACACCTGGTTAAATACCGGCCATAGCCAGGGTATCCAGATACTTTTCATCCCATATACAAAACACAGGCTAACCATCCACATGGTTCCGCTGATGTCAAACATATCGGAGGCATCGCTTAAACCCAGTTTATACCAGGGCAGTGATTTACTGCCAAGCATATAGCTTTCCTTATTTTCGCGTGCTTTTTTACGATACCATAAGCCAATGAATATGGTGCTGAGCAGGTATAAAACGATAATGAAAACATCCAAAAAGTGAAGCTTCATTGCCCAAAAGTGTTAAAATTTGCTAAATGGATGTTTATTAAACTGGTTATCAAAAGTAACCCTATTCAGAGTTGATTTATAATACTATTTTAACCTAATTTTTACCTGATTGCTGAAAACACTAAATAAATACACGATTGCCGGTGTAGGTTTCCCGGAACTCTTTGGGGATGCAGAGCTTCTTTCTTTTAAATATACGATTAAAATTCGAGATATTATTGAAACCGCATTTATAAGCTATCTCGGCTATAGTGTTGGTACTGTCAATAAGCATACGGGAGGCGTGGCCTAGTCTGATCTCGTTCAGACTGTCTATGAAGGTTTTACCGGTGCGTTTTTTGATAAATCGGCTAAACGAAGCTTCGGGCATATTGGCTATTTTAGCCACCTCGGCAAGGGTTACCTGCTTGTGATAGTTGAGGTTCATATGTTCAAATACTTTTTCAATGCGCCTGCTGTTGTAATAGAGCTTTTCGTTACTAAAGCTGGCGTCTGACACCGTGCGCATATTACGCGATATAGAAAGATCATGCAATACAGACATCAGCTCCAATACCGAATCAAACCCGCTTTTTTGGGCCAGACCAATAATGCGGCCTTTGAGCGCCTGTATGGTCTCAGGCGAAAACACGATACCCCGCTGTGAGCGCTCCAGCATATTTTTTAAAAAACTTAACTGGTTGCGTTTCAGAAACTTCTCATCAAAAAGATCCTTATGGAATTGTATGGTAATTTCGGTGATCTCTTCACTTTGGCATTGATGCGTAAACCAGGCATGGTACAAATTCGGACCGATCAGCGCCAATTCCAGATCCTCAATAACTTCAATATTACCACCCACCACGCGCCGGGCGCCTTTGGCATTCACAATCAGGTTTAGCTCGTACTCATCATGATAATGAAGCGGAAAATCGAACTTCTTTTTAACCCTCGAAAAAATAGTAAAACAGTCGCTCGGAGTTAGCGGCGTTATTTCGCGCATTACATTATTGATCATCACAATTGGTATATAAAATTGGCTTTGGTTTTAATACGAATTTAACATAAATATAGTAGATATTTGGTTAATTCAATTTAGTAATTTATCATAACAGGCTATACAGGGACTTTTTAAAGCTTTTATTTTAACACTTTTCAACATAAAAGCAGAGCGAAACAGCTCATAAAAGCCCAAAACCGTGCACAAAACCACTCATTTTAACACTTTTTAACAAATTTTAACACGGTTTTAGCAAGGTTTAAAAAGTATAGCGAATCAGTATCCTAAAAAGAGGGGTGTCACCCTGAGCTCCGTCGAAGGGTGGAATGCAGAGGCCTGCCCACCATGGTTCGACGGGGCTCACCATGACACCCCTGTTTGAGCCTAGTCCGGCAGGCTTCCATTTATCGTCAACCCTGGATAATAAAAGTACGTCAATGAAATTTTACACTCCATCAACCATATTTTTCCGGGCGAATTATCCAATATAAATTATAACTGTTAGGTTTGCAGGCAATTGCGGTTTTAACTTTTTACCCAAACGGTCAGAAACTTAAACTCAATTTAATATGTTATTAAATTCCGCCTCCTTAACTTACGGGAGTGCGGGCTCATGGCTTTTAATTTGGCTTATTAATTGTATAATGAATTCGAATTTATCAGGCAAAAACATGAAATTGCCATATTATATATAGGCTCAAAACAATTGCCATAAGTTATTGTAGAGTAACCATAATTAATTTGTACAAATACCTACTATATCATATTTAATGGATACAGCAGAAAGCGCAACAACGGTTAAAAAGAATTCGAAGTTTAAGCAAAGCCTCATCAACTTTTTTACCGACCTGTATAAGATCAACCAGTTCATTTTACGTTTTTTCAGGGAGGCATTTGTACCTCCGTTTGAACTTAAAGAAATTGTACGCCAATGTTTTGAAGTGGGTGTGCGTTCCTTTACCCTCATATCGGTAACCGGCTTTATTGTTGGGGTGATCTTCACCAAACAATCACGCCCTTCGCTATCGGAGTTTGGGGCGCAATCATGGCTGCCATCGCTGGTATCTATCGCTATCATGCGAGCATTGGCCCCTTTGGTAACCGCGCTTATCGCATCGGGCAAGGTAGGTTCAAGTATCGGCGCCGAGCTGGGCTCTATGCGGGTAACCGAGCAAATTGACGCCATGGAAGTATCGGGCACCAAACCTTTTAAGTTTTTGGTGTGTACACGCGTATTGGCTACCACCCTCACCATCCCTATCCTATCAACCTATACGGGTTTGATAGCCATATTGGGCGGTTATTTAAATGTAAGCCAGAACGAGGGCACCAGCTGGAGTGCCTTTATACAGCAGGTGTTTGAGCCTTTAACTTTTGTTGATTTTGTGGCATCGTTAATCAAATCAATCGTATTTGGTTTTACTATAGGTATTGTAGGTTGTTACCAGGGCTATAATTCAACCAAAGGAACCGAAGGTGTTGGCAAGGCGGCCAACGGCGCGGTGGTTACGGCTATGTTCCTGGTATTTATTGAAGAAATTATTATTGTGCAGATAACCAGCTGGTTCCGTTAATATGAAAAAGACACAAACACAGGCAGATCATAGCAACCCGGTTATCAGCATCAGGGGACTAAAAAAGGCCTTTCAGGATTATGCCGTGCTCCGCGGTATCGACCTTGACCTTTACCAGGGCGAAAACCTGGTGGTGTTGGGTCGTTCGGGTACGGGTAAATCTGTATTGATCAAGATCATTTCGGGTCTGCTGAAACCTGACGCGGGCGAGATAACCGTACTGGGCCATAACATGGAGCAAATAACCGAAAAAGAACTGCAGGAGCTACGGGTAAGGATCGGTTTTTCGTTCCAGAACAGCGCTTTGTATGATAGTATGACGGTACGCAAAAACCTGGAATTCCCACTGGTGCGCAACCGCAAGGGTATTACCCGGGCCGAGATCAATACCGCCGTTGAAACAGTACTGGATGCCGTTGGTTTATCGCAAACCATTAACCAGATGCCCTCCGAACTTTCGGGCGGTCAGCGCAAGCGTATCGGTATTGCCCGGACATTGATCCTGAATCCGGAGGTGATGCTCTATGATGAGCCCACAGCCGGACTTGATCCGATAACCTGTATTGAGATCAACGACCTGATCAACGAGGTGCAGCAGCGCTACAATACCTCATCTATCATCATTACACACGATTTAACCTGCGCCAAACAAACCGGCGATAGGATTGCCATGCTGCTAGATGGGCAATTTCAGCGTACCGGTACTTTCGATGAGGTTTTTGACACGGACGATAGCCGGGTTAAACCCTTTTATGACTATAACTTTATTCACTAAGAACAGATATTATAACCATTATCATGGATGCAACAGAAAATAGAAAAGCAATTACAGTAGGCATATTTTTAGCGCTCGGCCTTATCGTATTTATACTGGGGGTATTCACGCTTGGGGGCCAGCAAAAAAGCTTTGTAAAAAACATAAAAATAAGCTCCGTTTTTAGTGACGTAGCCGGGTTAAAAAAAGGCAATAACGTATGGTTTTCCGGGGTTAAAGTGGGTACCATCAGCAATGTTAAATTCATCGGCCCGTCCCAGGTTCAGGTGTTTATGAACATTGATGAAGCTACACAGCAATATATCCACCGTAACGCGGGCGCCAAAGTAAGCTCAGATGGATTGATAGGCAACAAGATCATTGTGATTGACGGCGGTAGTCCGCAGGCACCCATAGTACAGGATGGCGATGTGCTGCAGGCCGAAAAAATGCTGTCGACCGATGATATGCTCAAAACCCTGCAGGACAATAACCAGAACCTGCTGGCCATCACCACCGATTTTAAAGTTCTGAGTCATAAAATATTGGAAGGCAAAGGCACTGTTGGCGCCTTAATGGCCGATAGCACCATGGCTATGCAACTGCGCGCCGCCATGCGTAATTTGCAGGCTGCCACACAAAGCGCGGCAACCATGGCCGTGCAGCTCAACAGTTTCAGCGCTAAAATGAATACCAAGGGTGGCTTTGCCGATAAACTATTGACCGACACCGCTACTTTTAACAAAATAAGCCAGTCGGTTGGTCAGCTACAAAAAGCGGCGGCTAATGCCTCAACGCTGACAGATAACCTCACCAAGGCCAGCAATAAGCTGAACACTACCGATAATGCTATCGGGGTATTATTGAACGATCCTAAAGGTGCCGCACAGGTACAAACTACCCTAAACTACCTGCAACAAAGCTCCGTTAAACTTAACGACGACCTGGAAGCAGTACAGCATAATTTCCTGCTGCGCGGCTTTTTCAAGAAGAAAGCAAAAGCCAAGGCTGATAGTTTAAAGGCGCAATAAACTTTAAACAGGTATGCAAAGCGGATGTATGGTATTGGGGATAATTGAGATGTGCGCTGCGGGGCTGCTTATTTTTCTGGCGTATCTTATCAAATACAAAAAAAGGGTTGAGATCATTGCCGGCTATGACGAGCGAACATGCAAAGATAAAGACGGCCTGGCTAACTGGATAGGCGGCAGCTTGCTGATCACCGGATTCATATGCCTTTTATTAGGTATTGTAGCCACCCTGATGCCCAACCATACCGATCACATGATGATCGCCTTTGGCATTATTGTACTTCTGTGGGTGGTTATAGTCAATGTAGGTGGGCGGAAGTATAAGGGGTGAACCGGCTCATCCGGTAAAGCAACAGTTCAATAAACCCCTCCCTGCCACAGCACAGTCCAACCGCAGCCCTCCCGTGGGGAGGGAACTAAAACTTTTTGCCTTCAGCCTACAACCTTTTCTCCACGCGTCATTGCGAGGAGAAACGACGTGGCAATCCCCAATAAGCAGGGCCACTCTGTACAGCATAGAGATTGCTTCGTACCTCGCAATGACGCGTGTGGGTTTGCCCCTCTTTCCGCCGCAGGCGAAGAGAGGGTGGTCGAGCGTAGCGATGACCGGGTGAGTCGACTTTACGCCACCGTATCCGGGTGCAGGATCTTGCCCGGGAACTCATCCAGATTTTTATAGTATATCCTGGGGTCGGTGCCGCTTTGTTCTATCGCCCAAACCGCCATGGTGTATAAAATGGGCTTTAAGCGCGAGCCTGCGACGGTAAGGCTGTAAGTTACATACGGCGGTACTACGGGCTTGGCTTCTCTCGATACCAGGCCATCGGCTTCCAGCTGTTTCAGGTGCTGGATCAGCACTTTTTCGGTAATGGCCGGAACAGCTTTTTTGAGCTCACTGTACCGTTTACTGCCCGATAACAGGTGGAACAAAATGATCGGTTTCCAGTATCCGCCTATCTTTTCCATAACGTAAGTCACCGGACATTCTTTAAATGCGGTCTGTTTATTTTCCTGTATGGTTGAACTTTCTTTGATCGCTGTCATGGATACATACTTTAGGGTAAGTACTTGTATAAAAGTAAGTACTAAGATAGCTTTGCTGGTAATAAAAACAAAATATAAAATTTATGAAAATCGCCATCACAGGCTCATTGGGCAATATCAGCAAACCACTGGCCAAACAGTTAATAAAAGCAGGCCATCAGTTAACCATCATCAGCAGTAATGCCGATAAAATACCAGCGATTGAAGCTTTGGGAGCAACAGCCGCCATTGGTCTGGTAACCGACGTCGACTTTTTGACCAAAGCTTTTACAGGCGCCGACGCGGTCTATACCATGGTTCCACCCAACTTTGGGGCAAGCAATTATAGGGAATATGTAGGCAGTATCGGCAAAAATTAC
>Ga0105239_10001877_pt1 | contig 27520 bp, 31 predicted proteins | sample KBSC44metaG_FD_92761 | JGI IMG/M metagenome (GOLD analysis project Ga0105239, IMG submission 92761) | Corn rhizosphere microbial communities from Kellogg Biological Station, Michigan, USA - KBS C4-4 metaG | ecosystem: Host-associated > Plants > Roots > Rhizosphere > Soil | place: Michigan, USA...
GGGCTGAGGCCGGCCGAACGGTGCACGATTGCTTGGTTGGGTTTGGCGGCGAGGGAGGTCGTCAGGTTTCCTAGGCGTGGGTATGACCAGACGCCGGTGAATTTCTGGAGGCCTGTGCGGATGTACGTGTTGGGCTCGGGGTTTGGCGGGTAGATGTTGTCCTTGGTGTATGGCTTCAAGTGGCTTGGGGACAGGACAAAGGGGTCGTTGAATGCCTGCTTGATGTCCTTGCTTGGGTAGTGGTCGAGCAGACCGAGGCCGGAGGCAAGGGTGCCACCGCTAGGTCCTGAGGACTTCATTTCGTGCACCGAGGCCACCACGTCCATAACGCCGCAGTCCCAGACCTTGCGGATCAGACGGGTAGCGATGTAGGCGACGAGGTCTGACGGGGCGGATTCCACGCCAATCTCGGGGATGATGATCGCACCAGTCTTCTTTGCAGCAGCTTCATACTTGACGATAATCTCCTTGACCCAAGGAGTCTCGCCGCTGACGTCTAGGTAATGAGTTCCTGATTGTGCGGCAGCCTCGACCACGGGGGACGAGTAAAGGTAAAATGGACCAATAGTATTGATGATGACTCTGGTCTTCTTGGCAATGGCGGTCAACTCAGGGGTGGTGAGGTTGGCGACAGTGATGATGTCGGGGGTTGCACTTTTCGCGTTCAGTGACTTCAACTCATTGACCAGAGACTGGAGTTTGGACTGGTTCCGTCCTGCAACAGCCCACTTTATGCTTGTAGGAAGGCTTGACGTGAGGTATTCAGCGGTCAACTTGCCCGTGTAGCCCGTCGCGCCGAGCAGAATGATGTCGTACTGGCGTTTGCTGGCCATCTTTGGGGTGCCTGGTTGCTGTTTGGAACAAACGATAGCGAGTTAGAGAAATCAATCCTCGTGAGAAGGAAATGAAGAGCCAAAAGAATGGAAAAGGGGTGGCTTTAAGAGGAGGAAGGAGGAATAAAGTCAGCTGTTTTCAATCCCAACAGGTGTCAGCAAAAACAATAAATGCGTGTGGAGGAAGACGAAAAGTGTCCGTTAGGAAGGGTAGCGTGTCGCCAAGCTGGAATGGGAAACCACAGCTGAGCCTACCGTAATATGGTGTACGAGCATCTGTAATATGTGGGTGGTGGGTGCTGCAAAGAGTCCCCTCGTTCTTTAAGCCTCGAGGCTATGAAAGCCCTGGTTTAGCGAATGATTTAAAGATTGGGGCTTGCTTGGGCAACGCCGAAGCTAACAGGGAGGAGGGGGGCAATATTAGGGGTATTCCGTGGGCAGTACGAGGTACCTTTAGGGGTCGAGCTGAGGGGCTTAGGCCCTTCGGTCACTGGGAATCGTCCAAAGGGGATTCTGCCAGTAGTGCAGGAACTCATTGCGAAACATACGCCCGCAGCCCAAGGACAAAAGAAGCACAGGCAAGGGGCCACACAGGCGCTGGTGCAGGTGCAGGTGCAGGCACAAGCCGTGGCACATGGGCAGCCGCAGGCGCGGGGAAGCCCTGGTTATTTTTGGTTACATGAGCGTCCGGCCCCAATGCAGACGGATAATTGTATCCAAGTCCTAGTCTCCTCAGACCCTAACAGGCAAAAGATGGAAAAGATTCGGTGGAGGGGGGTGGATAGTGAGTCTGTGACGTGCTGGAGCCTAGAGGATTAGGGGATCACTTACTTAGGGGACTGGGGGACTGGGTTGATCCGAAATCATCGCGATACTCTGTACGGAGTCCACACCTGGGTACGGAGTACCAGGCCCTCGCCAACTACTATTTGCGGTACATCTTGCCTGTCTGGGTAGAAAAGCTTTTCGTGGCATGACATGTGGCTTGACCTTGCGTGGTCTCGTTCCATCAGACCCCGAAATTGCAGTGTCCGATAATACTTCAGGCACTGGCTGGGAATTGAGGATATCCAAAATCAATCAAGTGTTATAGTTCCATGAGACATCATTAGCGAGCCTGCGGGTTCAGCATGTGCTCGGAGATCCAGCCATTCGATCAGCACTAAGGCTATCCCACAAGCCCAAGCCTCCATCTTAGCCCGCCGCAGCTCAGTCTAACCGTTTTGCGTAGCTGGCGATTCACGTGACTCCTGTCGAGATGCAAACCGAGCAAACATTCTATCGATTGCCAAGACCGCACTTTCTTGAATCGGTTTGACCCTGACAAAGTTCTATCGAGTTGGACAGTCGAACAACACCAACACCCGCAATTTCCGCAATACTCTTCGTTCAGACTCGCCAACATGACGAAACGCACGAAGAGTGAGTTCGCTTCTGCCCGACAACAAGTATCAGGACTAACAGCTGCGCAGAGGTCGGTGTGACCGGTAAATACGGTACTCGTTATGGTGCCTCCCTCCGAAAACAAGTCAAGAAGATGGAAATCACCCAACACGCCCGATACATCTGCACATTCTGCGGAAAGAACAGCGTGAAGAGACACTCCGTTGGGATCTGGAACTGCAAGGGTTGTGGAAAGACAGTTGCTGGTGGCGCATGGACAGTTTCGTAAGTCAAGAGATGGATGGTTGTCCACTGGGCAAAACTCTGACAGTTGACCCAATCTAGTACCCCAGCTGCCGCTGCTACAAGATCGACGATTCGACGATTGAGAGAAATTGCAGAGGTGTAAAGGATGGATTAGCATGGGCCGGGAGTTCTCAAATCAACCAAAACATGGGATCTTATGATCCAACCCTCCAATTAGCTATTCAATACAGAAGAATACTCATTGAGACCGGTCTCGAAGAACAGCACAGGTGGCCTTCGCACGTCGAAAGCAACCCCTGTCGCCCTGGCATGACCGAGACGAGCCGATAGACCTCAATCGAATGATCGAACCACTGGCATTCTTCTCCACGTCTTCCTCTACCTTCGATGTCTCATTTTCTTCCTTTAAATCCCCGCTGCGACTTGCGATATCATTTCTCTTTTTCTCATCTCGATATACAATGACCTGGTGACGCATATCACACATCGATCACTCTGGACCCTTATGTCATTTCCTCAAATTTCCGAATGCAACCTAAACCTTTTAGATGCTCTCGATGATCAACCTCTCCTATTTAGTACCATTCGGGCGGCCTCAAGACGAACCCAGTTCTACATGGCTAGCGTTGTATAACGGCCTCCTAAACCGAATTAGAGCATTCACCGCTATTTGACAGAAGAGTTTCATGTCAACAGTAGCCCCTCCCTGGGTGTATTCTGTGTCCAGTTCCAAGTTGGGCGCACTCTATGAGGCGATCATCAGGTTTGGATTTTTTACGTTTTTCCCATCCCATTCCCATTCCATTTGCTCTCTTCACCCTGCTGTCTTGACACCTAGGCAACAAGCAGGCTTCCAATCTGCATCAACACTTTGCTGTGCCTGAATTGAAGGTGGGACCCTTCGAATTCCGCCAGCGAACCAAGATTCACCATTAAGGTCCTCACGTGAAAGGTCTCGGGAAAGTTTCCCCCATTGCAGCCGCTTAAAACGCAACTTGCCTCTGAACTCCACTCGATCTTCCTTCTCTCTTCCACTCATCAACCCCAAATGCTAGCCAACAATCGATCTTGTCTCCATGAATTTCTCAGCTATTACATTGCGCTCAAACCTGCATGACAGTCCCTCTATATGTCAGACACTTGTATCGTCTGTTTAGGAGACCTGAGCACCGGAAATGGTGGCGCTTCAGCCCTTCCCACTACCCTTGCCAAGTCTCCCCAGAATGATCCCAGCACCGTCGACTCCAAGTCCGAAGATCCTCAGGATCCTCAAGAAATCACCATTGCACCCACCACTGAGTCGATTTCTGATGAGTTGATCGCTCATCTTCGACCATGTGGCCATTATCTTCACAATGAGTGCCTCACTCCATGGGTGGAAAGGGCCAATAGCTGTCCAATATGTCGGGCCAGCTTCCACCTCGTGGAACTAATGCAAGCCATCAACGGTAAGTCTCCTATACTACCCAATGAACTACACCCTGCATAATGCTAACAATCATAGGCGAGGTCATTTCTTCTTACCCTGTCGAAGAGCGCACCCAGGTCGCCGACATAGACCCCTCCATGTTCCTCGAAATCCCTGACGAAGAGGATGATGAACAACAATGTCAGGCCTGTGGCGAGGACGATAATGAAGATGTGCTTATGTACTGTGACGGGTGCCAGAAGTTGTGGCACACTTATTGTGTTGACCTACAAGAAGTACCATACGGAGCATGGTTCTGTGATAACTGCAGAGCCGTCCGAGCAGTTGACCCTCGACCACGCTCGACCACTACCAGACCCAGTCGGCTGTCACGCAGACGCACTCGTGGTCAACAGCGCAGGCAACGTGGAACACAGACTGCTAACGACTTGAGCTGGAATCAAGTCTGGCAAACAGTCTGGACTCGTATCAACCTTGACCTGGATTTCCCGTACGAGGATGACGAATCATCAGCCACTTACTTTCGACGTCATCGACAGCATAGCCATGCCAGTCGACAAACACACGAAGCGTGGCGACGACGTATGCAAGTTGCTGAACTGAACGGGGCCGGGCATCGTTTTAGAGAAACAGAGCCTAACCTGCCGAGCAGCCCAGGTGGTGCCTCGACCCCTCAAAACCGAGCGTTGAGATCATCCCCACTTCCCCCTACCGAGAGTGCTGATGAATTGGTGGCATGGAACGCCTTCGAGCAAGCACGAGCCTCTTCGAATGAACCTGGTTCTTCTCGCAAGAAGAAGAGAAAATCGCGAACAGCCTCCCCTGTCGAGACTGACGATCAGTCCACTCCTGTCATTAAGAGAAGGAGGGTAAGTCGATCTAGTCAGAATGATACCGAGCCGGCTTTGTCCTCAACCATCGCATCACGCCCTCGGGCTCGACCATCCTCGAGGCTCGCCAGTCCGACGCCTCGACGACAGCCGATTATCGAAGCCGGCGCGCCAAGTTTTCTTCAATCTCTTCTTCAAGAAGTCGAGGATTCTGGTTCGAGTACTCACAACCTCGTTCATCACCGCCCATCTCCTCGTCCTGCAGGTAGTCCACCAGCTGAGCAAAACTCTCCTCGACCGTCTTCACCTGCCTTATCCCCACTCCCTTCCAATCACTCTTCACCGCGTGCAACTTCTGCCACGCCCCCTCCACTTGGGGCCTTACGCCCGGGCTCCCCAACAGGCCTCTCTTCAAGCATTCAGCCGGTTTTCCCCTCAACAGAATATTCTCCTCTGCGCCCTAATTCCCCAGACTCGACTAGTCCGAAAGCATCAGATGCAGCATCCCCGCGAGCAGGCCCGCCAAAACCAGTGCCGGCTTCGGTCACACCGTTGGCCCAGCCTCGACCCCGAAGCCGGATCCCGCAAATCTTGAATACATCAACCCCTCCTATTCAACCCATGCCGAGTGAAACTTCTCCAACTCGGACGAACATGTCATTATCCGCAAAGGAGGATGTACAGAAGCTCGTTGCCGCCGCTCTCAAGCCACATTACAATGATCAGAAAATCACCAAGGACGAATACACAAACATCAACCGTGATATATCGCGAATGCTCTATGACAAGATTGGCGATCTTGGAGCTCTTGATCTCGAAGGCAGGGCTAAATGGGAGAAGGTCGCCGGGGAAGAGGTTAGCAAGGCAGTCAGTGCGCTCAAAGCATAGGCGTGGCTTTTTTTTCACATCACGGAAATGGCGTTTTTCGCTAGACTGCTTTTCATACTTCATGAGCCCCAAACGGCCGGTAATGATTTTTTTTACAGTGACGCATTCATGACGACAAACTTGACGATGATATGACCAACGTTGGAGCTGGAATACATGAAAGGAACGGGATTTCTCACCCGGGATGGTGGCAACGACTGTCTAGACGACAGCCCCTTTCTATTGCACGACCCATCCCAGGAGATCTTCACAGAATATGGTGTGGCTTGGCGTTTTTTCTCTCTTCTTCTTGCCTACCTAGGTATCTATCCCAGGTCGGGTTTTACTTGAGCATCGGCGAAGGAAGGACTTCTCAATTTTCAATTTTCATGTCCTACTCCAACCAATCCTTTACAGTATCTTCTTTTTCTTCCTGTACCAGCATTACACCTGAGGATATGGTAGTCATGTGTCAAAGGGAGCCAGTGACAGGATGAATGGATGGATGGATGGAGGAACGAACGGACGGACATACGGCGGAACCACCATGCTCTGCTCTGTATCAGTAAATAAATACATACTAGGTTAACACGATTGATTGATTGAATGACTAAGCGACAAAGCGGGACATTGTGCCTGAGGCACCTATGAGGTGGGGACTGAATGAGTGACATAACCCACCTTTTGGCCTCGGGGCCTTTGCTGGGAGCTCGGGAGCTCACGAGCATGCATGCAATGTACTATAGGACAACGTTGAGAAGCAACTTGGGGAGGAAGCGGTCGGGAGCGATCAAGACAAAGACATACAGTACCTATGTACCTCCAACTGTCCCTTACCTTTCTTAATTCGTACATATTTTCCCCAAGGTTACCCATGCATACACCAGTGCGGTCCACGCAGGACTCTGGTAGCAAGTACTAAGTAGACCATTCAAGGACCCCGGTACCGAGTTACTTACATGTAATTAATCAGATGTACAAAACACCAGGAAGGATAGTGTCCAAAGCAAAACACTCAATCCATGCTGATTATTCCTAGAAGAACCCCCGTATCACACAGCCATCTATCCGCCTTCACTAGTCAGTCACGCTATTCAGCGGAGTGGTTTTCAACATGTCTTTTGGTCAGGGCGCTGTTTATAGGCTTAGCCAACACTACTTAGATATCATGCACGTACAATAGCCTATAGGGAGCTTCATTTGGGCATCCCTGGAGACCCGGGGACTAAGGTATGTACCAGATGCGGGAGTCCATGACCGGAATAATCTATTGGATGGGTATCTCTCTATCCATGTAGCTTCTATACAACAGTTGGGGGGGCGGGAAAGGGTGTAGTGCCAAAGTCGTCCAATAATAACCCGCTCCGAGCTTCTAATGTTTTGTTGTGCGCCGAAAAATGCATAGATAGTAAAGGGGGATAGTGTTACAATAAAATGGTCAAAGTCGACTTTAACCCTTGGGCTGGTATTTCCCGTGTAGGGAAAGGGACTTGTCTGGTCCAGGCGACCTGCTCAAAAGCGACGGTGTTCCTGTGGCCTACTTTCCGTGCATGCCAAAAGATGGGGAGATGAGATTCGTGGCGAGCATGTCGAATTAGCTTTGTTCGTCTGATCGGAACTCGCCATCAGAACAATGATGGCTGGTGCCAGAAGGGTGCTCCTAGCTCTGCTGGCCGATGATCTTGGAGACCAAGTGGGTTCGCTCGTGTCTCATCCCAATGTCTGTCGCCGCGCCCAACTTAGGATGAAGCCAGGCCAGGCGCTCTCCCCCGCAGGCGTCCTTCGCCACCACCTCGACGAGCCGGGTCATTTGAACCTGGTGGATTGGGAACAACCACCAGACCCCGAACTCCTTTCATGCCCATGTTGCCGATGGTTTTCTTGGTCAAGCCTGGTACCTCGGGGCAGCCAAGCCCTTCCAGCGCAAGCTTATTAGCTTCAACGACTAGCTCCTCCCTGGACCATCCCAAAGTCTTCGCGAACGTCTTGTGATAGCCTAACCATGCTTGATATGCCTTTTCTTTAATTCGGGGTTCCATTACGGCCAGTGCCGGCTGGATATCTTGGGCAGACCATTCCAGTTCGGTTGGATAGTTTTCCACTTTGATGTTTTTCAATTGCCTCAAGAAGACCTTCTCCGCTGTGCTCAACACAAGGATACCACGGCCTTCGGCACCAGCGCGCGCCGTGCGCCCCAAGCGATGAATATAGGTTTCCCTGTCACTTGGCATGCCCACTTGGAACACATGGGTGACAGCGGGAAAATCCATACCACGAGCTATGACATCGGTGGCGACACAGATGGCATTGGTGGCTTGTCGGAATTGGTTCGTAGTACTAGTCCGCTTCCCCTGGGCCTGTCGAGAATGCAAAGCGAATAGTTCAGGTAGACCATCGATAGAGGCCAATACCTCAGCGTAGAAGTCGACCTGGGCTGCGGTGGGGGCGAAGATGATGGCTTTGAAGGGTTTGGATTGTGCAAATTCGGATTTCACCACAGAAATCAGAGCAGGGGCATGTTCTATTGGTCCAGGGACTGTGACTAAGTATTGGTCGACACGTTCGTGAGTATTTGCTTCTCCTTTTGGGATAGTTGAGACAAATTCATAGTCGCTGTTCAAGAAGAGGCGGGCCACATTCCTCAATTGATCGTCAATGGTGGCGGAGAAAAGCATCGTATGTCGAGGGCGTTTTGGAAGATAGGATAAGATCTTCTTCATGTCTGGCAGAAAACCCATGTCAACCATCCGGTCCGCTTCATCGAGTACCAGGGTCTCTGTGGCATTGAGCAAGTCGACCATAGATTCGTCGCCAAGATGATCCAATAGCCTGCCAGGAGTGGCGACAAGAATATCACACCCATTGTGGAGTCTTTTCGACTCAGTGTTCTTGTTTGTTCCTCCTATCGAAGTCGCGACCTTGATTTGTGGGAGTCTTCCAAGGACCTTCTGTGCCTCGACAGCAATCTGCAGAGCAAGTTCTCTTGTTGGACACAGGACAAGCGCAGATATTCGTGACGAGGATCGGTTCTTCAAGATGGTTTGAATCGCCGGAAGTAGGAATGCAAGAGTCTTGCCAGTTCCCGTCTTTGCCTGGGCCAAACAGTCTTTCCCTGCGAGGAGCAGTTCCAGTGTCGTCGCTTGGACTGGCGTCATATGGTCGAAACGGAGATCATCTGTCAAGGTTTTCAGGATGGTCGGATCTAAGAGATTCTGGCCCTCTAGTTCAGAGAATCGGCGTGTGTCTTGCGGGACCTCTGCAGGAACATCTAGGGCGACCTCTGGGGTTGGCGGACTTGGTGGCCCTCCAGCCGTTGACAGTTCCGATACTTGTGGTCGGCGTATGGAGGTAGGCTTCGGTGCGTGGATTTTCCCTGGACTGCGATTTCCAGGTCCCTTGCGAGAGTTTGCGCCTTTAACGACCTTTGCAGGGGCCATGGTGATAAAGCCGGCGGATGTTATAGGGTGCGGTAGGAGACGACAAGCATAGGGGTTCTTGTAGAGTGAGATGGCTTGGTAGAAGGGAGTTTTCGCAGTGCACCCAAATCTAGAAGAGTCAAGGAGTGAATGGCGTATGGCTCTGCTGAGCATTGTTTGGGAAGTTGAACAAAGCCTCTGTTGAACTATTGACGCAAAGGCAACGCAGTCTATTTGCGCTGCCTCAAATGCGGTTGAGTGACGCTTGCAGCGCCACCAACTTTTTTCCTTTCCGGAGGGCGCTAACCGCTTCGTCACAAGTACAGACCCGCAACCCCACATGCCTCAACATCACATCACAGAGGAAAGGGAGTCTGCTACTGACATAATACAGATTGCAGAAATGCTCCTTGATACTTCATTTCCTCATCGACACGTTTGTTTTCCAAAATTACGAGATGGCCAGGAACCAAGAGGATCGAAAGAACAGCCTGTCGCCCACCAACGCAATAGGAGCACACCTGTGTGGAGGCTTGAATATATATGGCTCTAGTATGCTCTACGAGAAGCCACCACTTACGACCGTTTATTCCCTCCCGAGTCTCTGCTGATCTGAAGGTAAGAATACTGCGAACGACCGCCAAGAACATCATGAAGGACGAAAAACAGACCCAACAGGGCTCAAAACTGGCTCATTGTTAATCTGCACACCTCCACACTTGGAAAACTGAGAGAGCAACAGAATAGTACTGCACGTTGTGCCTGAAGGTGCTTGGAACTCACCTAGAGGACTTTGGAACATCAAATCTTGAGATATGAAGAGCGTTAATTGACATCCTGAGCGGGTGAAACACCCTGCATGGGCGGCATGCGCAGGTTTTAGGAAGACCTGTGCGGTATCATAAAAGCAATCTTTGCTGTGGACATCAACGCCAATGTATGTCTTACTACAATCTTTGCTGGAAATCCGTCTACTGAACACGGCAGTCTTCCATGGGGAATACCGTTGTTCCTCATGGTACCCTGCTACCATTTGTAGAGTTCCCACCGATTTTTGGGGTACCACGACTGACTGCCATTGTCTTCTATGGGGGTACTACTACTCTTCACAATACCTTCCACCGCTGACATTGGAATTGGTACTAGTTTTGGGAACTTCTACACACCAACACTGCTCTTCACGCAAATATCGCTGTGCCTTGAATCATGCTTCCACCGTTCTCTGTGAAGTATCAAATGCCATCCTGAAAATACAATCCACGAAAACTGGTGGCAAAGGCCAACTGAAATGCTATCTCCAATACCTTTGTGTTGCATCAACAGCGACTGCAGTTGCAGAAGTGGCCAACAGACACAATGCTACATGATAATAGATGTCATTGCAGGGCCTTACAGAGTATCCTGTAACGTACGGCGGTCTTGTCCCGAAATTGCGTGAAACTACAAAGTATTGAAGAAAGCTTCAGTGCTATAAGCAGTACCCTTGCGTCTACAGTTTCTTTCCCGGAACGAGAGAAATGGCCCACGCCGTGATGGATTTCGACTTGAAAGAAACGTAGGCGAGTGTGATGGATTTTTCGGGGTGAAATGGACTCCCATGCTGTTGTGAAATTTGATCTTTCACTTTGATTTCCTTGAAAGAATAGGTATCTGCTATCAATGTCGAACTTGGTATGTAGGTAGATAAATGACTAAAGAGTACGGAGTGCTTCGTACATCTTCTCACTTTCTAGCTGCCAATGCGGCAGTTAAATAAGCGAGATATCACGAGATGGCTACAAAGGTACCTAAAACACCCAAAGCGCCAAGGGAAAAGATCATAAACCAGCCACGGGAATACATTACCCCGTGCTCCATTCGGGTCCTCGAATCATAACCTATATCAAGATCCAGCCTAGCAAACACCTGGTTTCCTCCGAGCGCATTGCAAGACAAGACGAGATTCATTCGCGCTTGTGGTCCCGTCCAATTACCGAAGTGTAGGAAGAGGCACACTACACCGCACTACGTTAACGCAGTCCTCTCAGGTAATTTCATACAACTGTCCTTGGGTTATGTCTCCAGAGTCCATGTTGTCCCAGTCCCCCTTCCTTCAGCATATTAGCGTTCCCTGGTGCCTGGGCATTTCTGAGATTGGCATCGTCGGGGTTCCCTCGTCCGCTCTCACCGTCAGATTGAATTCACACTTTGTTGCCGCTCAGGAGATGGCGGGAACGTTGCGACGTTGCAGTTTACAGTGTGACCATGATGTATAAATACGACCGATGTGTCCCCCTTCCAGGGACTCGGGATTTATCAAGTCATCTCAGCACATAAGTCCCTGTATATGAGGCCCACCTGCCCGCCTCTTACTTGAATCACTTCAGCCAATATGCTTCTCAAGACTACTACCATCCTCGCCGCCCTAGTGGCCTCTACGAAGGCTTGTATCCACTTCAGGGGCTCAACCACATATGGTCTTGGAACCCTCGCACCGAATCTCTGGACTTACGAATACTCAATCGAAGACAACGGTATTAAAGTGTGCGACGGGATTGCCGGCTACGGCGGCGACCGCTGGTTGGCCCACTGTATAGAAGGTAAGGTCACCTGGGCCATTTTGTGTTAGTTGAACAAGTCACGCTGACGACGGCATGTCCGCGGCCACAGGATTTGCCCTACAATTCTCACTAGACGGCAAGCATGTCTGGTATAATAATCACGGCACCCCCTTTGAGTGGAATAATCAAGTCTCAAAGAACACATTCTGCTGTCTGGGGCCGTGCGAGGATAGGGGTATCAAATTTAAATGCACCGATTATGAATGGGACACTTGGATGTACTGCTGAAAAGCAAACAGGGATAAGCGTGTAATCTCATAGAAAGGGACGGGCGTGGTGTGCAATATTAGCAGAATACCACCATCGCTAGCTACGGCGAGTTGGGTTATGGAGGGAAGACTAGGGGACATTGTTCGTCCTTACCTATGCTTTTCTATTAATAAAATCATTCTCCAATGTCCGTGTGGCGAACCTACAACCGCACACTCTTTTGGTTTTCGACAAACATATGGCGAGAGTTCTCGAGTCGCATTTTGGAAGCCGCGATGAAGGCACCACCAGAGAATCGATTATCTTGTTGCCACTTTTTGTCCGCCACTCTCAAAGCCTGTCAGTACAAACACTGCTAATGTGAATGCTATGCTCCGTACTGGAATCGCGCGGTTCGAGTTCGACAAAGCAACAATTCATCATAATGCTGGCAATTTTGGGCGAAGGCGGCAGTGATGAATCTAGATAAGGTGTCCGAGTATCAGTCCGAATATGAAATATACGTTATGCTTGAGAATCGGATGCATTGCTCTGTTGAAATGAAAGTACTTGCTCTTTTTTGGGTATGCAGGACGTTTCTTTCGGCGGGGATGGATGTTTTGACGTGGAATTTCTCCTAGCCTAGAGTAGCTGAGCGACCTGCTGAGTCATATGATTGATACTCAGCCTTGCCATACCCTCCACTTCGCCTCGGTGTAAAGTACTTCATACTGGTAACTAGTCATCGGCTCACGGGAGATAGATTAAGAACTACTTGAATAAAGTGACAAGATCTGCGCTTGCTGCAACACATCTCTCTCTTAGACTAAGATTTTCGTGCCAGGGGCAGGGGGGGGGGCCGGCGGTTTGGACTTCCTGGGTGCTGCGTAGGATGACCCAAAATCGGATTATCGCCTTAATCTAGCTAGCTGTGTGAACGCAGCCGACCAGATATTAATTAAGCGTTCACTTCGACACCCTTGACCTCAGTCCCGGCATGCACATCCAGTGTGTTCAACACAGTTGCCGCATTGCGCTTCTCAAGTGATTTCTTCACGGGGTTGGGCGCCTCAAATACCTCTGCCAACTCTTCCAGCGTCCGCTCTTTCGTCTCCGGGAAAAAGAAGTACATCACAGTAACCTCGATTAGATCCCAAAAGACAAATACCAGATAGAAGTAGTATTTGATGTCCTCAAATGCCGGTCCGGATGCATATTGGATGATGGTGCTGCTGATGGAAGACGCTAGGTTGCCAACAGCAGTGCCCTTGGCCCTTGTGGCAGTGTCCAGAGTCTCCGCAATGTACATCGACTGAAGAGGCGTCCAGCCGAAAGAGAATAGTGCTCCGAAAAGGTAGATGACGAAAATGGTGGCGTTCGCAGCACTGTTGTTATCAGGGTTATCCGTTGCAATTTTACTTGTGCCTGTGATGATGGCAAAGCATACAGAGCACGCAATTGTTGTGTATAGGAGCAATGGACGGCGACCAATGGGATCGGTTAATCGCGCCCCAGTAATGGCAGCCACGAAGCAGATAAGAGGATATACTCCGTTTAATTTTAATTGTGTGCTTTCTGATGTGATGCCTGCATTTTCAAGCATCACGGGCAGGTAGTACGATGTCACCTAATTTTTTTTTAAATTGTCAGTTCTAAGTCAGGAACATATGGACTGCTGGGCAGAACGAGAGGTAAATGAACCAGAGGATCAACGACGTTAAATAAACTTACCGAATTCCCGCTGAGTTGTCCGAAGCAGGCCATGCCGAGGACACAAATAAGACGGCGTCGAGCAGAGTGGCGGTTGTAGAGGTCACGATAATCCCACCATTTCTTATCTGACGCGTCGGTCTTGATTTGTTGCCGCATTTCGTGAATCTGGAGCACGACCATTGGATGGTCTGCATCACCCTCGCCGTGGTATTTAGCAAGTACCTTGCGTGCATGGTCTTCTCTGTCTTGTGCCATCAGCCATCGTGGAGATTCAGGCAAGAACCAGATTCCAGCTGCAACGATGACTGAGGAAAAGAGTTGGCCCCAAATGGGTACGCGGAACCCGTATGTGGATGAAATCTTTGACGATCCATAGACGACCCAACTCGCAGCAATAGACCCGATGTACCTATCATGATACTTAGCAAAGGGCGAAAGGAGGAAGGAAGAATGTGGTTTCTTACCAAGTACAGTTATACAATCCTGTCAATGTGCCACGCCATTGGGGATGCGCCATCTCCGACACATAGCATGGTGCAGAGACGCAGCAAAACGACACACCAAACCCGAGGATAAATCGACCCGCTAGAAACATGCCTCGATTTGTGGAAGGCGCCTGGATGCATGTTCCGATGATGATTATTAACGCCCCAGTGAACATGCCAATACGGCGGCCGAAGTAGTCATTCACAGGCCCAGTGAAGAAGACGGCAGGGATGGACCCGATATTGTACATCGCAAACACGAGGCCAGTGCTCGAGCCCGCAGACTTCCTGTACACTAAGGTTAGCTCGTATTGAAACGGATCGAAGCGGAATTTGTACATGTGAAAGTATGTTTGGTATGTAGACATGGCATTCAAGCCTCCCATCAGTGACCCATCATATCCGTTGAGGCAGCCACAGAGATAGGGGATGATCAAACAGGCATACAGCCTTAGCAAGGCTGGGCTCAGCGGGTTGTATTTTGCTTTGGCCACATTTTCAGCAAGTTCGATGGCGTGACTGGCTTGCCTGAGATCGTCTGGGAATTCGCTGTGGTCTGCATTCTTCACTTTCTCTTGGATTGTCTGTGCAACCTGGGAATCCGCAAGATGAGACGCCATCGATCTTGACAGTTGGCAAACTATGAGATTGGAGTGCCCAGAGGTGGAACAATGGGCGCAATGGTACTTCGAGAGAAGATGAAACCAGTGGCGAGTTGATGGAAGGCAGGGCCTTTATATTTTCGTCCACTACACGACCATTTACCAGTCAGCTAAACATCCTCACAGCTCGTAAAGCCTCATTAGGGAAAGGCCTGCACAGCATAGTGGTCCAGTTGGCGGAGATCAGCCAGATTGGATCATTCCCCGGAGTATGACCACGATTATCCAGAAGCGACCTGATAAATTCGAAACCTCTCAAGCTACCATGGGTAATTCTCCAGTGGAGATCGGCATATGAAAAGGTGGAAATGCGGAGTGGAAGCTCTCATGACAATGACACGATCCCTCGGTGAAGCCAGTGCTTTCTTGACGCAGTATGACCGGACTCCGGCACCCGCGAAGAGCCTCTAAGAAGGTTCTTGAATTGGTTAGAAGACGTCAAGAGGGAGAAGGGACAAGTAATAGACCAGGGCATAAGGTGGAGCTGGAGAGCAGCAAGTGGAGGAGGTGGAGAGAATAAGAGGGAGAGTGGTAATGGTCCCTCGGTCCCTCAAGAGGGATTGGCATTGCGGAGTCGTATTTCTTGACGACCTCCCCCCAATGGCCCCCCAACACCCCCCAACACCCCCTGGCACGCCACGCTTGCTTCCGGGGGAATGCGGACCGATGCAACAACGTCCAACTTTCATGTCACACCTCGCAGCGGAACACCGCCTCTTTGGGACACAAGAAAATGCCTGGTGTTTGCCATCGAGCGAGCGAATGGCATCTGCACAGGCAATGAAAGCTTGACCAACCTCGTTGCCCGTTGTGGAGTCGGTACTCGCTGAGGATCCCAGTATCAGAGAGCGTGCAAGACTCAAAATGAAATCCTTCAGTAAGTTCATTTGTCTCCCTCGTTCGAGTGACTATCCTCTTTCATTTCGGACTTTGCAAGCTTTCTTCACGAGCAGATGAACCATGAGACTCGAGCCCTTTTCTAGCTCAGGCTCTGCCGATACTAAACATACCTATGCTGACAAGCAAGAGCAACCTGATTTTGCAAATCATCAGGTCTTCCAGAGGAATCGTCTTCCAGCAAGGTCTTACTACATTCCCAAATCATCAGTGCTGTTAAATGGTCAATGGGGTTTTCACTATGCAAAGACACCTGACCAAGCTCCAAGCTGGGCTGAAATAAACGTGGATTCGGAGATACAATGGCAAGAAATAACGGTACCTGGCCACTGGCAATTGCAAGGACACGGAAGACCTCAGTACACAAATGTCATATATCCTTTTCCTGTTGACCCTCCTCATGTTCCCACGGAAAATCCAACCGGGAGCTATCGGAGAAAGTTCAGAATTCCACCCGACTGGAGTCCTGATACTCAAGTACGATTGAGGTTCGACGGAGTCGACAGCGCATTTCATCTCTTTGTCAACGGTGACGAAGTTGGTTATTCTCAAGGGAGCAGGAATGCTGCCGAGTTTGATATCACCTCCAATGTGAAATGGGATGGGATAAATGAGGTCTTGGTTCGCGTGTACCAGTGGTCTGATGGGTCATATATCGAGGACCAAGACCAGTGGTGGTTGTCCGGGATTTTCAGGGACGTCTATCTACTCCCATTCCCATCGAAGGCCCGCATTGAGGACTTTTTTATTCAGACCGACCTCGACAGTGCATATGTGGACGGTTCCTTGAGCATCCGCTTAGATCTAGCGTTACAAGAAGATTCGGCACTCGAGGTTGAAGTTCGTTCACCAGATGGGAATGATCTCTTGATCCATGACCAGTTTGCCATTTCTAGCGGAGAACCAATGGCCGAAAAGAAATTTATGGTGAAGAAGCCATCGAAATGGACAGCAGAAACCCCAGTCTTATACCCAGTCCAGATCACATTGAAGGATTCAGATGGAAGAAGTGTTCAGACCATCACGCATCGAATCGGGTTTCGCAAGGTTGAGATTAAGCAGGGGCTCCTGATTGTAAATGGGTCTCGTTTGTTATTCAGAGGTGTGAACCGGCACGAGCACCATCCGCAGTTGGGTCGTGCCGTTCCTGTCGAGTTCATGAAGCAGGACCTCTTGCTGATGAAGCGACACAACATCAACGCTGTTCGGTGCTCGCACTATCCCTCTCAGCCAGCTCTTTACAGCATCTGCGACGAAATCGGGCTGTGGGTCCTCGATGAAGCCGATCTAGAATGTCATGGATTCTATGATGCTGTTGCAAGACCTTTAAGTATCCCAGAAGATATGGACTACGACAAACGCAAGAAGTTAACCTTCAGCAAGGCTGCTGAGTTTACGTCGAATAATCCAGAATGGGAAGCAGCCTACCTCGACCGCATGACTCAATTGATACAACGAGACAAGAACTTCACTTCGATTATTATCTGGTCACTCGGGAATGAGGCATTCTACGGGCGCAACCACAAAGCGATGTACGAGTATTCGAAAAGAGTTGACCCATCGAGACCAGTTCACTATGAGGGCGACGCGGAAGCATTGTCTGCTGACATGTATTCATACATGTATCCCTCTGTGAAGCGTCTCATCACTCACGCGAAAGAGACTGGAGTTGAAGCAGACGGCTCCTTCAAGAAGCCCATCATTCTTTGTGAATATGCCCATGCGATGGGAAATGGGCCTGGTCTCCTAGAGGATTATCAAGCTGCATTCCGGGAATATCCCCGGTTGCAAGGAGGCTTTATCTGGGAATGGGCAAATCATGGTTTGCTGAAAGCTTCGGACCAAGACCCTGGGAAGGACATATATGGGTATGGTGGCGATTTCAACGACTTCCCGAATGACGGAACCTTCGTGATGGATGGTTTACTCTACAGCAACCATACGCCGACACCTGGGTTGATCGAGCTCAAGAAGGTCATTTCCCCGATCAGGATTTGGACAGATTCTCAAGACCAATCACTGGTCGTTGAAAATGGCTTCAATTTTACGGACCTAACTGATTATTCAGCTCATTACAAATTAGAAGTATTTGATAATCAGTAAGTGTATTGTCATTCTTGGATTTGGTGAGTATTACTGACGAAGCAAAGGACAACCCTGCTGACCTCAGGGGAACTGGAATTACCTGCTCTTGAGCCAGGGGCAACTGGGAAACTTGGCATCCCTGCGGACGCTCTTCAATACCATGCAACAGGTTCAACCGAAGCTTGGCTCACTATTGTCGTCAAAACGAAGAAGGATTCAACATGGGCAGAAGCTGGCCATGAGATTGCTTGGTTTCAACACCGCTTGTCTGAGAAGCCTAAGAGGCCCCTTGTGAAACCAGGCACCGCGATTATCCCCAAATTAAGCTCCACCATATCTTCGCGAAGCTTCAAGGTTAGGGGAGATGACTTTAGTCTGGAATTTGATCGCAGCTTCGGTCATCTGAAGTCCTGGACACATGGTGGTTGCGAACTGCTCCATCATGATGTCGAATCTAGTTCTCCCTTCCAGCTTGGATTTTGGCGTCCTCCAACAGACAACGATGCCTCTTGGCAGACGGCTACTTGGAAACACTGGGGCCTAGATTCCCTGACGGTACAAAATCGTTCTTTCGAGTTCTATAGGATCAGTGACGGGGAGGTTCAGGTGACCTCTACCGCATATATCAGTCCTCCTATTCTAGCGTGGGGCTTCCTAGTCGAAACTACATATCAAGTTCTGGGCAACGGTCATGTCATAGTCAAAGTCCACATGATGCCCAAAGGTGCGTTCCCGACAAATTTGCCGCGAGCAGGCTGGGACATCAAACTGTCCAAATCGTTGGATCGGGCGGAGTGGTTTGGCCTTGGACCAGGGGAATCCTACAATGACAAGAAATCCGCACAAAAGGTTGGCATATACCGAGCATCGGCTGAGGAGTTGCATACTCCGTACGATATCCCGCAGGAGAATGGCAATCGGGTAGATACACGCTGGGTGAAAATACTCAACACGAGAGGGGTTGGCTTTAAGGCTTCGTTGTCGGGCTCGAAGAGGTCACCTGGTCTGTTTCAGTGGGCCGCATCCAGATATCCAGCACTCGAGTTAGAGCGCACCAAACACGAAGCTGAGCTGGAGAAGGATGACAAGATTCATTTCCGACTTGATGTTGATGTCGCTGGGGTGGGCACTGGTGCTTGTGGACCGGGAACAAATGAAGTGGACAAGGTGAAGTGCGAGGAGATGGAATTCGAGATTCGGTTGCAGCCGGTATCCGCTTGAAATTTCCAACGATGGCAAGCATTAGAACAGATCCTATCCTTGCCAGTTGGCCCCCACAGTCTACCGCTTAAATTCCCTTCCTTAGCCACATGTAATCAAATTGAGTCAAAGGTGCATTACTGCTCAGGCTGACCATCCGACGAAATGAAATTCGTAAAGAGTATCCGTAGCATTGGTTAAGTATACTCAGAGTAAAGTAAACAATGAAATGCAATGCGGATGTCGTAATGTGAAGGTTGCAAGCCAGTATACCCTATACCAGATTCCCTCTTCTATAGATCGTTATATGTACAACTTCAAGCCAGTGTCCGCGACATAGCCAACGCACCACGCTGGCATGTCTTCTATGTCCCACTCGCTTCGCGCTGGATCAGGTCATCGGCAATTTCAATCCATGTGATGGCTTGTGCGACGCTCGGTGAACGGCTATCGCCCGGTATGGCGGCCCATCGAGCTAAGAGGCCCTTGAGGTGCCGACCGAGCATGGTAGCTTCGGGTCTTATGTATGGCTTCACGCCCGGCACACGGTATCCAGCGAGGAGGATGAACATTGCTGCTGCCATTCTGATAGTCCGTCAGGTCGGGGCGGAAAGAGTCAGAGTACGTACGTTCTGAAGGAGCGGGGAGGGGGTGAGTTATAAGGTATGTTTTGGGTGGCGAAAGAATTGGGGGGAGGCAGCGCGAACTTACGACAAGGAGCAGATCCACGTGTCGATGAAGACAGTGTGGTTGAAACTGCGCAAGTTGAGGATATGCTCGATGCAAGCGTCGAGACACTTCTTGCACATCTCGCGCACCGCCTGATCGACCCACCTCGGCGCCGCCAACATCCACATCAGGTACGGGCGGTAGATGACGCTACGACAAGTCAAATATCTCTGGCGGAGGAACCCTGCCTGTTGATTCTGGGACGGCTGCGTGTCGAGTGCGAATTGGAATGCCGGCGGCAGTAGTTCCCGCCATTCCTCGAGCTGGTGGTCGAGCTCGGCGACCATGTCTGGAAAGCGGCGGTCGTCGAGGCTTGCGCCCGTGTCTTTGCTGTATAGAAGGTGGTGCACGCGGTTCAAGAGTCGGCGGATCGAAAGGCAGGCTAGGAAGTACAGTGCAGATCGCTCTTCCTCCCCGATGTCGTCGTGCGTGTGGCACTGCCCTGGCAGCGGAACGGAAGACTCCATGTCTGCGATGCCGGAGAGAGGGAGCGCAGAAAGCTCCGCCAGGTAGTCGCTGTGTGAGGCTGTCAGTATTGTGTGTGGTAGGGCTACTGAAGAGAGTCAGTTGTCAGGTGTGTGTACCTTTCGAGGATGAAACATGACCAGAAAATCCGTCGAATGCACTCATCGTCGTTTGAGGTCGTGCCGACCGGCTTGTAGGAGAGGAGAACACGGCATTTAGTGGCCGTTGCGTTGATGAAGGACCAGGCTTGCAATGGTCTCTGCGAAAATGCATAGTAGAACCTGGATCGTCAGTGTGGTGTCGATACTCCATTGTTGAAGGACCTACGCTGTGAACAAGAGACAGTGTAATGCAGATCTGCTGACTTCCTGATACGCGACATGCACCCTAGTCACGGCGCAATCGAAATACATATCACCTATTCTGCGCCTCCGTGGTGGGAGGTCGAGCTGAGTTGAATCTGAGGCATCCAGAAATGCTGATGTCGTTGCTTCACAGGCACATCCCAGCGCCATCATTAAGAGCGCAAGACATGAATCGCAATCATTTCCAAGCTCTCCCGTTGAAAGTTTGCTTTTCAGCGGCTCGATCATACTTTTGGCCATGGTGGGATACCAGAAGTTGATATTTTGTTGAAAAGCTTGGATAACCTTGTCGATCTCTGTCGCGTCTGCATACGGGAGCATTGGTGTTTGCCAGCTGCCAGACATGGGAGGGCGAGCTTGCTCTAAGTTGAATATTGACACACTTTGTCCTTGTCGGATCTCGGCATATGAATCAAAATGTGGCCAGTCAAGAATAGATTCCGTGGAGGACGTATGAAGCCGGGATAGACTTGCGTTTTGCACATTGTGCAGCCAGTTATGGAATGGGTCTTCAACGTTATCCCTCTGGCCTGATGACATTGAATAGGGAGCTATTGGGGAGCTGACATCTCTACTCGCCGCTCGAAAAATGGAAAGATCGGGCGCCGTGCTGATTTTGGAGTCCATATGCTCCAGAAATCGTTCCATTCGCAGAACGGCGGCAAGTATTAAATCACTCTTGCCCTTCGCAACCGCTTCCATAGCGTATGTGCACTCCAAGTTGGCAACCGTACAGGTGGTGCAACTGGGCGTTCGTCCATCGCACCTGGTTTTTCGATTCCTGCAACTGTCACAGGCATGAGCGGTTCGTCGTCTCTTTCGCGATACACCGTCGCTTTTGCCAGCGCCAGGAGCGTGGTCGGAGGACTGAGCCTCAGACCCATCATCTGCCATCAGTAGTGGATTAATATGTACGCAAGGATCGACTAAGCTGTCCTCGGAATATAAAGGGAGCAGGGGTGGCTTCGGGACAATTCAATGATACCACATGCATGTTCATGGACTCCAAAGGTCTATTTCTCCAGCCTTGCTATGCGTCTTAGTTCTTTTTGAGATCCTTTAGCTCGAATGGCGGCACACTGAAGCATCACGATTCGACCACAGCATTGTTGAATCTCAGATTGTGCTACGCTTGACGTGATTGAATGTCATGTCGACTGGTCGGGGCGGGAGCTTCAGATAGACAATATTATGACACCGATCGAAACAGCCCAATCCAAAGCAATGAAAGTGAAAATCATTGTAACGAGAACAACCACCACTGGGTCGCATTGACGTTTAGAATATGTGGTCCAACCAGTCGAATGGCCGACCGTACAAATTCCAGCTCGAGCGTTGAGCGAATTAAGATCAATGGTGTAGCCGAGTTTGGTCCGAGCCCGAGGATCAGTCATCAACAACGAGAGCTTAAAGTGTCCGCTTTCATTCCAAAACCTTGACCAAGGGGCAATTCCTAGTCTATATCTAACTAGGGGTGGTGGGAGTATGGGGTTCAGTACTGCTGCTGCCCGCAGCTTGATATTCGGCCATGCTAGGGGGAAGCGGCTATCAGTGTCCTCAACTCGACGGAGCTTGTCGCATTTCGTAGTGCATGAGCATATCATCCCTACTCAACACACTCGGCATTGGCCAAGGGGCACAGAAATTGGGCATGAGAATTCCTTGAAACTTGCGGTCAAGCAGTATGTGCCAAATGATAATTTGAGCCCCGGCCAAGGCGATATTACCTTCATTGGGGCTCACGCCAATGGGTTTCCTAAGGTGAACGTGGCTGGCTTGATCAGAGATCTTCAACTCGCTGATCAATACTAGGAGTTATATGAGCCCCTTTGGGATGATTTATACAATGCCCTCCTATCGCGGGGAAGGAAGATTTCCTCAATTTGGATAGCTGATCTGGCCCATCAAGGGGAGAGCGGCATTATTAATGAGCAGTCCTTGGGAAACGACCGTAATAACTCAATTACTGCAGCTTAGTCCTTACTGACTTCTGCAGCGAACTGGTGGGATGGCGCCCGAGACATGCTCTATCTTATCAACCAGAAGCAGGACCTGATGCCACAACCCCTCTTCGGGATTGGTCACAGCATGGGTGCCTCTCAACTGTAAGTGGCCCAATTATAGCTGGTGGAAGCAATCCGGCTGATGTTAGACAGTGCTGCACTTTCGTTACTGCACCCTGGCCTTCTCCGAGGCCTAGTGCTGATGGACCCAGTCATTCAGACAGAGAATCCGAGTAGGACATTTGCCCCTTCATCAACTTACCGGAGAGACATATGGCCGTCGAGAGAGGATGCCGTCGAACGGTTTTCTAGCAACAAGTTTTATCAATCTTGGGATCCTCGAGTACTGGCCCAGTGGAACAAGTATGGTCTTAGAAATTTGCCCACAGAGCTCTATCCAGGTCAGGGGGCCCAAAAAGGCCAGCCAGTGACATTGAAGACGCCAGTAGCACAGGAGGTCTTCTCTTATCTGAGACCAAAGTACTATGGAACTCCTGACGTGTCACCTGAAGAAGATCGTTTAGTATATGGAGACATGCATCCACAGGACATTGAGCGAAACTATGATTTCTACCGACCTGAGCCAGCCGAGATATTCCGTAGGCTTCCAGAGCTGAAACCTCCTGTCCTGTACGTTTTCGGCAAGCATTCCGTGCTTGCGACACCAGAGTTGAGGCAGAAGAAACTAGAGACCACTGGTTCTGGAGTTGGAGGGAGCGGTGGAAGAGCAGAAGGCCTTGTCCAGGAAGTGGTTCTAGACTGTGGGCACCTTGTTCCTATGGAGAAGGTTACAGAAAGTGCAGAAGCCACTGCTTCATTCACTGCGGTGGAACTTGACAGATGGGAGGCCTCGACAAAAGAATGGCAATCTCGTTGGCAATCAAGACCACGAAGGGAGAGGGTGGGTATCGACAATCAATGGAGAGCAAAAATCGGCCCAAGGACAACAAAGGCAAAAGCGACAGAGCAAATTCTTACAAAATAGAGATCGTGAAGGGATGCGCGAGCAATCTGAGATAGATATGGACAAGTTATTGTGAAGATATTTACATACAACGAAGTGATCATTGGTAACTGGTCAGTCTTGAGGCAGTACTGATGTGGTAGGCCCTAGAGAGCAGGCTCCGTAATATCGTTTTTCCGATGACTGAGAGACGCGAGACACGTGCCCACGGCGCTAACCTTGGATGGTATAAGGCAGCGGCTGACTGGGCGAGTGCCAAGCGCTAAGACCACGACCAAAAGTGCATCTCAACTCATGTCTGCGCAGCTTTACAACAACTCCGTCACCGTATCTCCAAACGCGGTTTTGCATCTACGGTCGAGCAACACGCGCGACAACATGGTATTTTGGTCCCAGGTTCTATTGATAATTATCACTGACATGGACAGGTTTACGACTGGGAACCCCACAAAGATGTCTGCTATCAGCTCTACATCCAAGAGCGCAAGGTACGTGTCATTCGGTTCATTCCTAGGTCGTGATCATGACCACCGCTAATCCACCTTAGTCGCTCGAGGACATCATGGAGCACATGCGAGATAATCTACAATTTACTCCGTCCAAACGTGCCTTCCAAACCCAATTCAAGCGATGGGGTTTTCCTTCCAAGCGCAAGCCAGCCTTTCGTGACGAAGACTTGGTTGACCGTGTGAAAGAGCTTTGGGAAAACAATTACAGCCAACGCAACATGCTTGCCGTTCTTCATGCCGAGGGTCATGACATCAAGGAACGTGAGCTCATGAGGCTCCGAGCCAAAAACCGCTGGTTGATGCGCATTCCAAATGGTGCAAAGCCTACCGCGGCCGAAGAAGAAGAGGCGTCCATCGAAGCTCAGCTACTCGAGGTGGCACAGAATGAATCCGCGCTCGAAGGCGCTCTCGAAGGTACCATTCCCCAGCCAACCACGACCGCACCCGCTTCAGCTCCCGCTGCACAAGAGCCTCCTCCAGAGTTTCTTGAGCGACAGAAGGACCGCCTTGCTCGACTCCAGGCAATCAGTGATGAGAGATGGGCCGCCAAGAAGCGTCGACGTCGAACCAAGAGCTACGCAGGCCTTCCTGCTGATCCTGAAGGACTGGCCCCACGGTTCCCTTCAGAGACCACACTTGAGGAAAGCAGAGGAATCTTGTCTTTGGACACCAAGCAATACCGTGCAGTTCGAGATCAATTTCAAGCAATTTGTGAAGAGGAACAGATTCTACAAAAGACCGTTGCTGGTGCAGAGAAATGGCAGGCCGCCAAGGATCGCTTGGTTCGCGAGAACACCCTTCTCCAAGCTGTCCTTTGGACCGACAACACCAATATGCAAAGCAAGGAGCTCGCCCTCGACGTCGTTTGCACCGATGTGACGAAGCGCATCCGCACCATGGGTCGTCGACTGACCATCCTCGAGTCCAAAAATGTCCTCGGCCTCAATCCAGAGCAGAGCCGTCAAATTCGCTCTGGCTTCTATGACATCCTCAATTCTGAACACTACACCAGCAAATTGGAAATGGGCCCGGAGGTCTGGAAGACCCTCAAGGACCGCTGGATCAGTGAGACTCCTCTTTTGCAACAAATATTGGCAGCTGGGAGTGCAGATCCCGATAATGAGAAGAAGCAAGCTGCGTTGGAGCTTTTGTGTCGCGACGTCATGAAGCGTGTCCGAGATGACCGTGCAAAGAAGAAGGGCACATTTAGAAAACAGCCTGCTCAGCCCTCGACCCGAGTGGCTCCTGTTCCTGTCGAAAAGCCAGCTGTCTCCACACCATATGCGCCGTCATTGCCTGCCAATCCTTTCAGTGATTTGCCTGCTGCACCCGCAAACAACGATCTTTCAGAACTTCAGATTGATCCGAATCTCCTCCAGGCCGCTGACAACCTAGTTGAACCGCCCGAGTCGACCATGACAGCGGTGTACATTCGTCCTCATCCAAAGTCGAACATGTACAACAACACTAAGATGTGGCTTGGATCTCTATCTGGACGCTCCGTTCAGGAACTGCACGCTCTCATCGCGTCCAAATACCCAGATGCCAAACCAGAGCGTGTTGACGGGAGCGAAAAGGACGCCAACGGCCACGAAATCTCCTATCTCATCGAGGAAGATGAAGAGCTTGATGCGTACTTGGACCACGTTGAGGGCCGTAAGGCGACCTTCGTTGTGCTTCTGAAGAAGGCCTAGATCGAGCTCTACGCCTGTGTCATCCTGATCGAGATTCGGCAGATCAAGTACGATATTATGCTACAAGAATGTCCACGGCATGGCATTCTATTACGAGATTCACATGAGGACTATGGGCTTTTACATGCATCATGTCCAGGGTATGACTCGATATTTTCTCGGAGTATGGAACTGGCTGGCGGTTGCTTGTGACCCAAGTTACAACAAATGCACTATGTTTTTCATCAAAATGGGAAGGTTGATCAGCCGTGCCAGCAAAAAGCTGCATGGCTCTAATTGTACTCAGCACAGCATTAAATTAGCAGAAGCAATTCTAGGCGTTCTCCTCCACCCCGACCGGTCGACGAGGTCGCGACTGGGCGGCAGGGGAATGAATGCATGAATTCAACCTCACCCAATATTATGTATCATCATGAAAATGGGGGAGCATTTTCAGATAAGCCTCCTCCCTAGGGTCTGATCCTTGTATTCTTTCTCTACGCGCCACCAGTACAAATTCTTAGCTACAGGTTCTCTGCTCCATCTTTGACTTGGATGCTAGACATTGACTTCTCACACCACAGCTCACAGCTTTGAATCCCTCTTCATATTGTCGGTAAGCCCACCCAGTCCGTCATCCTTGATAGGATCCCTAGCCGTTGTCTCTGCCTTCAGGCTCACTAGGTCGCCCAGCATAGATCGGTTCCCCTGGACCGCCTCGTGGAGATCCCGTTTTGCACTATCCTTGAGACTCTTTTTCGAGTCGTCTTGACCATCGCTCTTCGACAGATCGCCCTCCGTTGGTGACGGCGCGAAAGCGGCAAGATTTTCTCTTGACCTGTACTGATCCGTCGGCAAGGAGTCCGAATTTTCGGCCTTCAGGGATACTGGGTCACCCAGGGCCGTTGGGTTTGATTTGTCACTTTCAGAGAGTAGCTTGGGTGCCATTTGATTGATATCGATGTCACTGTTCTGGTTGTGTGTCGTCAAGGTGGCCTCCAACTTCTGTCAGTTCCAGATGAGCATCACTCCGCAGACAATTTTGAAAGTATTGCCCAATCACAACAATCATGAGTTGCATGGGAAACAACATAGTACCCGGCTTTTATACCATGAGAGCCTCCTGTGAATCCAAGGGATCGTACCGAGGTCGTTTATAGACTCTGACGTCTTCCATTTTCTGAGTTTGGAAAAGTCGTTCCTCCGAATGATCCATTCGCGGTGTCGATGACCCACACTCAGGAAGTGAACCGATCATCAATATCACCTGCAATTGTTTTATGGCTTGTGCAGTGTCTTGGTCTTCTAGCAATTGCTTCGTGGCTTACGAGTTCGACGAACTTCAAGGTGATGCCATTGATGAATTGTTGTTCCGATCCGACTCGACACTGCATATCAGCACGTGTCAGGCCCATGTTTCGCGAAGGAGGGGGGGAGGGGGGTTACCATTGGTGCCAGGAGTATACCTATGCCTACGTCCCAAGCTCATGGTGACGAAATATTGACAGGAGAGAGGAACGTTGACGTTTCGTATGCATCGACCATGGTCTCCCAGTATCTCTGGCTTTGATCCCAGAGGTTTTCGTCATCACCTGCTCCCTGGAAATGATGAAGGAGGTATTGATCCTGATCTGGATCCCATATCTTGTCTACATGTGCTGCTAAAGCACTCGGGAGATGCGAATCTCCTTCATCTGTTGGAATCATGGCTGACGGTTGAGGAACGACTGTTGGTCTATCATTGACTCCTCCTACACCACCCACTCCAGCGGCATTTCGTTCCCAGCCAAGCGAGTGGGCAAGACTGACTGGAAGCGCCCATACAACTTTCCATCGATGAGCTAAATCTTGGATCTGCTGGATCGCTTTGGCGGCAATTGCTGGCCACTGCTCGTGAATCTCAGTCAGTGCATCGGAACAGCTACGCAGACCGTTTGCTGCCTGGCGTCCAAGTAC
>Ga0105239_10001879_pt1 | contig 27471 bp, 24 predicted proteins | sample KBSC44metaG_FD_92761 | JGI IMG/M metagenome (GOLD analysis project Ga0105239, IMG submission 92761) | Corn rhizosphere microbial communities from Kellogg Biological Station, Michigan, USA - KBS C4-4 metaG | ecosystem: Host-associated > Plants > Roots > Rhizosphere > Soil | place: Michigan, USA...
TCCGGCGCAAGAAGATTTGGGTGCCGATTCCGCTCGCCCCGACCCCGGAAGCCGGACTCTTTCCGGGAGGCTTGGGCGCAATCATCCGCCCGTCCGCCGAGCATGGTCGAGAGATTGTTGCGGCTACGTGGGGTCTGCAATCACACTTCGCAACCTCGGCGACTGCGGGTAAACGCTTCTGCTACAACGCTCGAACGGAAGGGAGCGAAGAACGTGCGGAAGGCATCGAGAACATGCGCTCGTACCGCGTGCCGTTCAAGAAATGGCGCTGCACGATCCCGGCTGCCTGCTTCTACGAACGCATCGGTCCGAGTGGTGCGCAGCGTTGGATTCGCGTGCGCCGACGCGACGAGGAGCCGATTCTCTTTGCAGGCCTCTGGTCGCCACCTAACGAGTGGACAACGCTACCGACCTTTTCCACAGTGACGACCGCGCCTCCCGAGGGCTATATCCACGATCGCATTCCGGTCATCCTTGAGGACGGAGAAGACGAGCAATGGGAGTCGAGCGAAGCGCCGAGTGAAGGCTTAAAAACGCTCATGCAGACGCGACCTGTCGACTACTTGATAGTCGAGGAATTCGAGCTGGTCACTTACAAACCACGTCATGAGAAGGCCATTGAACCGAAGTCCCAACAGGCGGAAACTCTGTTCTGAAAACTAGATCCATACTAAGAACGACCTGGTTGACAACTTAAACGGACAGGTCAACATACCGACTATTCGCCCTTAGCGCAAGAAAGACCGCTCTCTTCCAGCAGTAAGGGCAGTTTGCTTTTGATCTACGTTGCGTACCTTGAAGTACGTACTCCTCGGTTCTAAAGCAGAGCGATGCGCAATTTGGCGTCACGGGATAGGGTTGACCGAGAGCCAGTTTTGCCAATTCTGCTGTGGCGAGCACTGATCCTGCAAGTGACAGGTAAGGAATGGCTCCGGTCTTCGGCATGCCAACCTCAGCCTCGGATTCCGTACGAATCCCGAGAGAGCCGTTCGCACATGTAAACACAGGTGCGGCTCCAAGTGGTGTCGGAATTCGGCACTCCAAACAGTCTTCCTTAAGAGGGATATGGCGTTGCATGTACGCGGTCCAATCATCGCCCGTCGAACCAGCAATCATGATCGGAGGCGAATTCTCCATCAAGCGCTGTTGAAAACCATGCTCGTTCGCGGCCGGGATGACTAGATCAAAATGTTCGAGGTTGAGTGATGTATCGCCGTACCAGTCGCTTCGGACATCGGAGTTCATCGACCATCGCCTGAGGTAGTTCTGTGCGACATCGATCTTTGGCTGGTTCAGATCTTCAATGTAGAACATTGGGACTCGATTCAAGTTGGATATGTCCACGACGTCCTTGTCGAGCAGCGTTAGAGAAGCGAAGCGCAGGCCCACTAGCGGAGCGAGATGAATGATTCCTCCTCCGATCGCGCCAACACCAACAATTGCCGTTCGACCCAGTTCATTGAGAGTCAATCCCGGACCGTCTAAGGAGGCCTCGTCCGTCTCGAAGTTCCACAGAGAGATCGTCGAAGCCATCGGCAAGTGACTGTGCTTCAAGCACGTCCTGAGGAGGTGATTGGCCCCCAAACATGCAGCAAGAACGGCACCGAGCGGATTGCCGCTTGCGGCCACGTCATCGAGCCTCCGGCACCCAGCTCCGATCGCTGCGAGCCAGCCACGGCCCTGGATTCCAACTCCATCCTCAACGAACTTGCCGACGTGAACGTGAGCAGCGGGCACCCAAGAAAGGCGATCCACGCCGAAGTCTCCAAAAGGGTCGCATCGGCGCGCGATCTGTAGCGCTGCGTCCTGGAGGGACGATCCGGGAAAAGCCTCACTCACGAGGGGAACGAGTACTACGTCAGGAGCCTCTAGGTAAATCATCCGGCACCATCGGGCAGTAACGTTGACCAACTCCAGGAACGCGACTTGGCCCTCGAAGCAGGAAGCCTCTTGAGTGTCGATCGAGATGTGGACACCTGAGTTCAGTCGGATGTCTAGTTCGACTTCCAAGGAAGTGCGTTTATCACGCTCTTCATAGAACAGTTGGTGTGAAAGCTCTCTCCAATTCATTGCCGTACATCCAGAAGCGATTGTTCGACCCTAATTCGGTTGCTCACGGCAGCCAGGGTGAGAAGGCGAAAGTCCCCGCGGGAATATAGATGGAAGCCGCATTGCCTTAGCGGTAGAACTCCCTTGCCAGCGTAGTTAGGAACTACGATCGACCAAAAACCCTCGCCCTTGACGAATGCCAGCTCGTCGTCAGGGTCGGAATGATAGACGGCCTTTCCCGGATGGGTATGGACCTGTGCGACAATCTCATACTCAACCGAGCAAAGTGCCTGTGTGACTGCCCGATGAGATTTTGCGTCCGTCTCGTAACCGCCGGGCGCAGTTATTGCTGCCGGCAATACGACTGTTGTCGCGTACTTGATGTCTCCGATTGAGAATCCCCCGAGATAAGCTACATTCTCGTGAGATACGCCCCTTACGGATTTTGGTAAGTGCTCAGCGAGAAGGGCGACAACGCTCGATTGCAGAACGAGCCTTGGGCCGTCAAGACGACTATCTCGTGGCAGTGGTTTCCTCCGGTAGCTCGTGGTCATGAATCTCTCCCTTGGTAACCTTGCTGGTTAATACCCTTCCAAAGCTCCTGAAGCATTTCGGCGAGAGTCGTTACTCCCTCGGCGTGTTGCTTCCAAGTAGCGCACTTAAAGTCGTCATGGGGGCCGTCTGAAAACTCTTCTTTGTAAGCCCTCCGGCTCCATCCAGCGCAAATCCGGGCCTTTCCGTGAAAGTAACCGTGTCCGGTTGGAAAACACTTCGGCGCGTTACGCTCCCTTGTTTCCGGGTGAACGACATCAATCAGAGGTGGCTTTGACGGAAAATCGTCATAGGAGAACTCGAAGCGATACTGCTCTCGAAGGCCCTTGCGTTCGGGAGCAGTCATGGTTACCGCGACCACAAGTGGCCCCAGCCGCTCGAAGATCCAACCCAGCGCTTCCCCAAATGGCTGCGCTATCTCAAGCTCTGCATCGAGATTTGCTCGGCTAACGCTGGGCTCTGCCATGGACCTACTTGCCTCCGCCAACTGTCGATTTGACCAGAACAAGCACGTCGCCCGACTTTATGCCGAGCGCCTTCAATGTCTGTTCGGGAGGCAAGGCGACCTCCGAGTGTTCCTTGAACACCTCGTACGGATCGTTCCGATTCAGCCTTCCGTCAAAGTGTGAGAACGTTGCTTCCACAACATCGCGGATCGTCGTAGCAGGCACGAACTCTGCATGAGGCCACTTCCCAACGGGTGTCACAATCGTCAGCTTCACTTCGTGAGCCTTAACCGCCGTTGTAAAATGCACCCCCTCCTTTAGGGGAATGTGAACATGCGGAGCGTCCTCATACGAGAGTGCGTCCTGCCCCTCAGCTTGATCAAGCAATAGGAATCGCCCGTGAGGGTCTTTGCCGGCTCGCTCGATGATCTGGGCCGGTGTTAGGGTTGAGTCGAACGTCTCCAGGGTCACCCCGTCGACGTAGAAATGGATGGGATTTTTAGTCTGTTCCATGGTGTTTGTCCGTTATGTTTGAGTTTCGGCCGGGAGGCCAGATGCAATTGACTGCCTTTGCCAGGCACACCCACGAGTATCCTCAGCCCGCCCGACAATGTCAAGCCTAACCAACGTAAACACGCTTGCCACACAATCATGTTTACGTACCAAGCGCTGTTTGGTAGAATGAACGTCAACGCAGTAATCAACACCGGAATGGCGGAATCAGACAAGAACTCGGCGCTCTACAGGTGTGTGGGGCGGAAAGTGCAAGTCGCTAGGCAGGCAAGGAGGTGGAGTCAGGTGAGACTCTCCGAGGCGGTCGGCTTGAGTCGAGCATCGATTGTCAACATTGAAGCTGGGCGCCAATGTCCGACCCTTCATGCCCTGTGGAACATCGCTGTTGCCCTAGAGATCGAGGTTCACGTTCTGATCCCGCTACGCACTGAACTTGACAGCGAGGGGCAGCCAATCCACCTGAGCGAGGTGGAAATCGCTATGATTGAGTCGGCGGCAAATGGCAATCCACGTACGCGCACCGCATTGACAAAGTGGGTTGACCAAGAGAGGATGAAAGCGAACCAACAGCATGGCTAGGAAAACCCAAAAGAACATCGAATCAGATGCAAACAATTTGCTGAATCAGCTCGGCATTGAGGGTGCACCTGTCCCCGTCGAAGACGTCGCAGCTTCGCTCGGTTTGAGGCTCGAATTCACCTTCCTCGGTGATGACATTTCGGGAGCGCTTGTCCTGAAGGGGGATCGAGGAACTATCGGTATCAACCACACGCAAGCACCGGTGCGTCAACGTTTCACAATCGCACATGAAATTGGGCACTACCTCCTGCACCGCGGAAGTACGCATCTCTTTATCGACAAAAAGGCCACCGTGGTGTTCAGGCGAGATCAAGACTCCTCCGCCGGAGAACAGTGGCAAGAGATTCAGGCTAACCAGTTTGCCGCCTGCCTTTTAATGCCAAAATCTTTCATTGAAAGAGCGATGGGGTCTGTCAACTATAAGATGTCGGATGAGGAAATCATTGAGAGCCTCGCTGGACTCTTCGATGTGTCCGTGCAAGCAATGTCGATTCGCTTGGCATCTCTTGGTTACGTTGAACTCTCGGAGTAGTTTGCAGTTATCGAGATACATTGCGACTGTGCTTCCTGGGCGTCAAAGAAGGTTACTTCGCATTGAAGCCCTGAATGGCATCTCTTGGTTAAGAGCCACGACTCCGTGTGATGCTATTTGTCCAAGCAGCCGGGCCCATAACTTTCACCTGCTTACGCACGCAAAGACGGGTATCAATAATAGGGTTGGGCCGACGGCGAAGGAGTCCAAGCCACTACGCAGTGCGGCTCTGAGCCTGGCCTTTAACTAGGTGTGCGGGTCGGAGGCGACCAAATTGCCTTCAGGCGCTCTGAAGTCAGCGGCGGTCACCGATTGTCGCCGAACAGGACAGGAGTATTCTCATTTTTTCGGCTTCTGAAGTATCCTGCCGCTACGGCAACCGTCGAAGAGGGACCTGGGCCGCCGTCACATCGATGTAAGCAAAAGAGATCGTGGCCAGGTAGCTCTTCAAAGTCCATGCTATTCGTCGCGATCAGCAGGCGGTTCTAAGGCTCTCCTTTGGCTACACACAATGTCCTCGCAATAGCCCAAACATTGATTGGTTACGGCCTAGCCTTGCCTCAACCTTGGTCTATCTGCGAATTGGACGTCGACGAGTGCACCACAGGACTGGTCCTTGATTGGCTACGCACCCAAGACCGAGACACTCTGCTCGAACGAATGCGTAATCCGGCAACACGGCAGTTGACGGCGTTCACCTTTCTGCTGGCTTGGTGCGAGGCGTGCTCATCGTCAGCAAGTGAAAACGAAGTGTGGCGTTCGTTGGCTGATGCGGTCCAAGATCCGTCACTGAAGGAATACATTGAACGAAATCCTGGACGCTATAAGGCCCTTGCAAACCCGCTTATAGTGTTGGCGCGAGAAATCGGATTGCGCCACGTTGATCCCGAAGGCACCGAAAGCGTCCAATGGATGTATCAGACTCTCCGACTGAACCACGCGGTCTCTGTCACAATGCTCAGCCAGCTACGCAGGTATCTAGAAACGAGCGTTTCTCAGCGATTGCTAAATGAGCAAGACCCACTTTACAGCCGCGATTACGCACAGCTTCGATCGGCAATTGATGAGCGAGATAAGGAGTTTGTTATCCATTCCGCTTGGATTTCAAAAGATGCCGCTGACACCTTAGTCAAACTATGGGTAACAGATGACCAAACATATAGCCACGGCACTCCCCATGGCGACCTGGCCCGCAGATTCAAGATTCTCGCCAAGTGGACTGGGTATTCCCCAAGCTTCACGATCGACTTGCAAGGATATCGAGCACTTGGCCTAGCTCCGGGGCGCATAGACATATATATTGGATCGTCTTGCCAAAGTTCTGGACTGGTACAGGTTAATCCAGAAGGTGCATTTGACACTTTTGGCTGGTTGTGCGACTTTGGACCGGACATGCTCGGGGAGACTCTTTCAGTTTGGAAAAATGGAATCCCCGTGCAAGTAATTGCAAATGAGCTCGTTTCCGATGAGGTCATAGTCTTCGATGGCGCGACGGGCAAGCAGCTCTCTACCGGCACACCACGTCGTTCCGGTCGTTCATACATTGTTGGCGCACCTATTGGAACCACCTCTTCGCACGCCGACTTTGCCCCAATTGAACAAGGAGGAAGACTTTGGTTTCGACTCCCTAGTGGATGGCCCCCAGATTTGGCACTCGCTTTTCAAGGATTAGACGTTTTTCGTCACAGTTATTCGGATAATCCTTACCTTTTGGTGCACCAGGATGGCCTCGCACCAAAGCGACGAGGTGACCGAGTTCGTATACGTATGGAGGCCTGCCGGCCGTTCCATGTCGCTAGAGTCACTGTTCCTGACACCTCAATGTCGTTCGTCGGATTCTCCGATCCACCCGTCAATCGAACGAGGAAGTATGAGGCACACCTTAAGGTGAAGCCGAATGCGGAGTTTGAGATCGAAATCGCTCATCGCGACGAACGTCTTTTATACAAATGGCGACTACCGTGCCCTCACTATCTAGATTTTTCGACTAGCTCGGTTGATGCACTTGGACGCTTGTCTTACGATGGCATCCTGGAAGTGAATCCCATAACCGCAACCGCTTCGATGGTAACGCTAAAGATTGGCAGCGAAACATTCGATGCGCAGCCTTTTGTAGGAACACATCCAGTGCGGTGGCAGATTCCCCCGGGAACACGTGGACCGGCCTTCCTGCAGGTTGGTGCTGAAGAGTTTCCCCTGTCAGCAAATGTTGAGGCAAGTGGTTGGATCCGGAGCGTTTGCTGGAATTCCGATGCTTTCACGTGGTCGATAGAGCCGGGCCAGCTAACAAACGACCTCGTATTCTGGAGCGACCATCGACTTGAAGTGATACCGTCCCAGTCACAAATTGCTCTTCGAGCCGACGAGATTCCCTTCGCATTAGCTGCTCTGAGTGAGGGAGTTCTTGTCGGTCTATGGATGCAAGAGGATATCCGCAACTTGATCGATTGGAGCAAAGAGGAAGCATTGGCTTTCGCTCGGTGGTTCGGGGTTCTGCCCCATTTGCAACCGAAGGGCTGGTCGGATGCCGCTAGATTGTTTCGTGAACCTGTGGCGGCTAGCGATGGCCGATCGGCAGTCTTTGATCATAATCTGGAAGATGTATTAGTTGATGTAGCAGAACCCGATTTGTCCGCATCTGTTTCTCTGGCTGGGCTCAACTGGTTGACGTCAGTTGCGCAAGATTGCCGGCTCGGAGTTGGCATTCTCTATGCACTCAGGAGACTCGATGTCTTCACTCGACTTCAAGCGCTAGGCAGTATATCTGACGGTCCAACTTCCACTCTGCCGAGGCCTTCCGGCCGCTATTGGCTAGCACAGTATAAGGTTAAAGGTGATGAGGCCCTAAGGTGCTTTGCGGCGATGCGCAGAAGCGAAGTGCACAGAACAAGGGAAGAGGGAGCAAGGTCCTTCGTTTGGTTCAGCGAACACTCTCGCAACCGAACGCCCACCACGCTTTCGGCTTTGCTAGCGGCCTTACTTGACCTTGAATCCTTTCCCGGTAACCATCCTCCAGTCCTCTACCTTGTAAATCAGATTGTCGACCAGTATGAGGAGCTCGACGGTGTAGGCTACCGCTCCCTACTTCAGGCAATATCCGGCCATTCTTTTGACTCGCGGGGTGTTAGGTCGGCGATCAGGGAGCTTGATCAATTCACGTCGGCTCTGAACGAGGCGGTTGCGGTCGTCAACGTCTATCCAGATGAACCTTGGTTTGAAGTCATCGCGAGTTATCTCTCCGAAAGATCCCTGTCAAATGCTATTCTTTGTCAGGATCGAATTGACAAGGCGTTTTCGAGCGGCGAAGACGTTGCGGTCATAGAATCAGCCGTGTATCTGGTCTCACTCCAAGTGAAATTGCGCAGGAAAAATGAGTCACGCTCAGATTAATGCTTTAGAGGCAGCAGATGCCATAAGGAGCCGTGTTGTGGAGTTCGCTACGGAGGACACGTACGTTGCCGATGCTGGGCTGCGAAAAACGCTCAGGGAACTCTATAGAAATGATGGCACGGACGACGCCTTGCTGTCGGAGCTCTGGGTGCAGGGCACGTTCCCCTCTCGGGAGTCCGAAAAAAGCCTCACTGAGTATGGGTTTCCGGAGGATCTCTCGCGTGCGCTTTCGGCATCCGGCGGCTGGCAGCCGACGTGGAAACTGCGGCTACATCAGGCTGAGTCAGTCCTTCAAGCTCGCGCGACGAATGCTGGTTCGCCCGCCATGCTAATCACGGCGGGAACTGGCGCAGGAAAGACCGAGGCTTTCCTTTTGCCACTCTTGGAGCGGCTGTGGGTGCGGCCTCGTTCTGGCACGGGGGTTCGAGCAATCCTTCTTTACCCAATGAATGCTCTGGTCACCGATCAGGTCGAACGCCTTGCAAAGTGGTTGAATGGAAACGGGCGCCTTTCCTTTGGACAGTTCACCGGAGAGACCCCGGAGCGGGAGGCAGAAGCCCTGCGACTGTTTCGGCTTTCGGATACAGAACTGCGGTCTCCACACTGGATGCGTTCAAGGGAGAGAATGCGAGCGCAAACTCCAGACATCCTTGTGACGAACTACTCGATGCTCGAGTACATGCTCTGTCGGCCCCAGGACGCCAGCTTCTTTGGTAGCGGTTTAGAATGCCTCATTTTAGATGAGGCACACTTATATTCGGGCACGATGGCCGGCGAAATTGCCATGCTCTTGCGTCGAGTGGCTGAACGGTGCGGTGTTTCGTCCAGCAGACTACTGCGGATCGCTGCGTCCGCAACCATAGGATCGGAAGACAATCAACCCCTTCGTCGGTACGTTCGGGACCTATTTGGCGCGGACGATAGTGAAGTCTCGGTCATTCGAGGATCGTTATCTCGTGAAGAAATCAGCGATGTTGTCCCGGCAATGGGACAAGTGAATTTGTCTCAAATCACTTCGGTTGAAATTCCGGACGTCCCTACGCTCGAATATGGCGACCTCGGCAAATTCCAGCTACGCGGATTTGCCGACGATGAAGAGAAGCGGAAATGGCTCCAAGTGGCAAGCCTCTTTGGAGAGGTCAGCCCTAGTGCAAGTGGTCCAGCGGAGCTTCTAGCTTGCGTCCTTCCTCAATCTCCGCGGATACGAAAGCTGCAAGACATCCTTTGGAATATGGGAACACCGAAAACGATCCGGCTAACTGATTTAGCGACGGCGGTTTGGAACGAAGCTGGAGATTTCGAAGGAAAGCTGGAGGGAACGAGAAGGCTTCTCGCTCTCGGTGCATCTGCACGCCTAGATCCGGATTCCCTCCCACTTGTCCCTCATCGCATGCACTTGCTGGTTCGTGGAACGTATGGTGCAGAAATCTGTCTCAATCCGGCGTGCCCGGCTGATGAATGGTTGCGCCCGGTTGAAGGCTTTGGAAGAATCCTACGAGCCGGCACGGGACCTTGTCTCTCATGCGGAAGCCGGACGGCATCCATTGTTCGAAGACCCTTGACAGGAGAGATTTGCCTTGCAGGGCTACTAGCCAATGACGGGCAAGTTGAGCCTTTAGATCCTGGTTTCGATCTTCCCAAAGAACAATCGAATAGCCGTGGAAGGCTTGCGCTCTTTTCGTTAGGCGGTTCTTCAGATATTGATTGCAGTACGGGCAAATTAGTTGACGGTGCGCGGTTGGAGCAATTTGCAACGGCGAAGAATGATGAGTGGGCGCCGATCGCAACTGGACACAACGTTGTCGCAGGCATCGTTGCAGAGACTTTGCTCTTCCAGACGCCCGTTTTTCCGTCGGATACAAATAACCGCCCAGCGCAGGGGCGACGGCTCTTAGCATTCAGTGATAGTCGAGCAGAAGCGGCCCGATTTGGGACGAGATTGAGAAACCAGCATGAAACTCAGGTTGCCAGACTAGCCCTGCTGGACGCGATCTTACGAATCGAAGAGTCGAGGGAACGTGTGGAAGCAAGGGACCTGGTGGAGTTCTACAGATCAAAGGGGCGCGAGGATGAGGCGCGAGAGAAAGAAAAGTTGCTCGCTGAGCCAACTATGGCACAACTGTTCGGAGTAGCAAGAAATGGTCGATTCGCTACAGAATTGTTGGCGATAGAGGATGCCGAATACCACGGTCTTATCATCCGTGAGAAGACACCAACGGAAGAAGATCTTCGATCGCCGGCCGCCATCTGGGAGTTCAACAGGAAACGAGTTTTGGACTCGCGACTACGACCTCTGGCCTTAGTGGAAGTATCAAAGCCGACACGTCCGGGTTCCGACCTTGAGGCACTCGGAATGGTACGTGTCGGATATCCCGGACTGTCAGATCTTTCGATTCCGGAACAGCTCCGAAACGACTTGATTCAACGCGGTATGAGTGATCTGGCCAAGTCTCTTTCTGAAGTCTGGTCTGACTATCTCTATATCCTGTTGGATTCAATGAGGCTATCTGGAATGAGCACCGCCCAAGTGCCCCAACCTGGAGGAGAAGATTACACGGGGAGGGGCATTGATCGCGAACAGTTCCTCGGGTACTTCGCAGTTGAGCGCTTTTCGGCCCGAAAGAGCTCTGTCGTTAGCTCGGACGGCGAAGAGGAAGAAGAGCGCCCCAGTTTTCGTCTTCGAGCATTCTTGTCGGCGGAGAAGAAGGATGGTAGCGCAGGCGCGGGTACTCGAGATAAGCAACTTCAGGGTCTGTTGGTGCTCCTCGGCGCACAAGCCACTCCGGGCCTTGTCACTCAGGTAGGACGCGCGGCATTTCAGCAACTCGTCCAGTACGCCCGTGAGGCAGGAGTTCAGGGAGGCTGGTCCTGGCTGGAACGACGCTCGATCGACTCAAAAGTCGGAGTTGGCCTTCAAATTTCACTCAACGAATTGAGTCTTGAGAGGTGTGAACAACCTTTCGCCCCGAATAAAGGAGACACATATTTATACACTCGATGCATCAGGATCTTGGACTCGCGGTATGTATGGAGCACTGCTCGGGGAGGGTTATGGACGCCAGCCACGCCAGCCACATCGGAGATGTTGGCCACTCATCCTCGTTCCAGGGTCCGGCGAGAATACGAAGAAGCTTTAGTCGGTGACCCGACCCCACTGTCCATTGGGCTCTGGGCGCAGGAACATTCTGCGCAGCTTCAACCCGCCGACAACAGGCGGCTTCAAGAATTGTTCAAGGTTGGAGTCAGGAATGTTCTTAGCGCAACGACAACGATGGAGGTGGGAATTGACATTGGTGGCCTGACTGCTGTTTTGCTTGGCAACGTTCCCCCAGGCAAGGCAAATTACCTTCAACGGGCTGGCCGTGCCGGGCGGCGAGCCGATGGCAGCGCGCTAATTGTTACGTTAGTTAAGCAGCGCCCATTTGATGAAGAGGTGTTCCGAAACTTGTCTGAACTCTTGGATCAGCCGCTTCGGGATCCGATAGTCCACTTGAGAGAGGAGGTCGTTCGAAGACATCTATACGCGGACCTTTTCGCGGACTTTTTTCGAAATGTCTTGGGGCAGGGCGAATCTACAGGTGCGATGGACGCTTACGGATCCATTGGACCATACGTTTTCGGCTGTCTTCCGATACAAAAATGGGATAAGGATAAGACCGGCCCCCCGGACCTACAAAGGTGCCCGGGGCAACCTCCTGCGGAGTTGTTTGAAGTGACGGTCAACAACTGGCTTGCAATCGATTCAGGAGATTATTCCGCCCGCATGCAAAGACTTGCTGCCGGCACGCAAATGACGGCCGAAGTGATGGACCTAGAAACCTTCCGGGAACGGCTGAACAGTCGTCACCGGCAAGCTGTGAAAGTGCACCGGGATGATATCGCGGAGCTAGTCGATCGATGGAGAGAAGCTCCTGACGACCGGCAGATCAAGAACGCGATCTATTATCAAGTCAAAGACCTGAGCGACGAATTCACGATCTCAGCCCTCGGAGACGGTAGGTTCCTTCCGAAATATGGATTCCCTTCAGACGTCCTCCGCCTCTTTGTTCCCAAGGTCAAAAAGGGAGCGAAGCGATGAGAGACGATGGTTTGTTCCGCTTGGAGCGAACAGGATTATTAGCCCTGGCCGAGTATGTTCCGGGAAGCGAACTGATCGTCGGAGATCGGCTCGTTAGAAGTGCTGGACTCCAGCGACGATGGGGAAAGGACGGCGATCTTCGCGCCGCGGGAAGTTTGCTGTATTGGGCTCGCCGTGGTGAAGCTCTGAAGTATGATTTCGGGTCGCCCATCGTGCAAATGGACGATGGGCAGGCTCCAACCACCCTGGGAACAGCGCTCTTGGTTAAAGGTGGATTTGCGGTGCCAAGTTGGCTGCCCCCCGTATACCGCTTCGATACGGAGCGGGTCGGCGAGGTGCTTATCACCGCACAACCGAGTTCTCGCCAGGGATCGGAGGGGCCACTTGACATCGAGCTTCCAGGCATAACCTCTATTGATGCGATATACGATGAACGGGGTGTTATCCTAGCGCTAAATAATGGTGACAATGATCTAGGATTTGCTCTCTGCATGGTATGCGGTTACGCAAGTAGCGAATCGGTACCAACCTCCTCGGGCGCAGAAGGGCTACCTAGTGGCTTCGCGAATCACGCGCCAATGTGGTCTCGAACTACCAAGTTGTCGTGCAAGTGGGAAGACCCAAAACCGAGAAGACACCTCGCCCTCGCCGCAAAGCAAGAGACAAACGTACTTCGCCTACGATCAAAGATTTCCGGAGGTTTTACGAACGTCGGAGCTGCTGCGGCCGCTTCCGCCGCCCTTGCAATGGCTGGCGCTCGACTCATGCAAATTGACTCGAGAGAACTAGGCGCCACAGCTTCATCTGGATCAAGAGGCTACGAAGCAATTCTTTGGGACAATAACCCCGGGGGCTCCGGACTCCTAAGGGATCTCTGTTCCGACGCGGTCTCTTGGTTCGATTTGGCCAAGCAAATCCTCTGGGTTAACCAGGAACATCATACAAGATGCAAAAGCGGCTGCATAAGGTGCTTGCTTGGGTTTTCAACTCAGACTGATATTGCCAGGCAACGCTTTGACCGGTCGGGTGCTTATCATGCGCTCTCTGCATAGCGCTTTGGACGCATCACCTCTATTTACACACTACACAGACTTGAAGCAGCTTAGACCTCGAACAGCGCTGCCCAAAGTCCCTCCAAAGCGAGGAACTCATCGAGTATTGCCCGCCCTGCTCGGCGTCTTCAGGAAAACAGGGCCGGTGCCTTTCTGCCCAAACTTTGGGCAGACTTCACGCGAGTTGGCAGCATTTCGGGGCATCATATGGACAGAGGTTGAATTCAATTGGCCTCGGTTTGGGCAGATCCTACTCCGTCCTAAGGAGGGCGTCGGGGGTTCGAGTCCCTCCGAGGCCGCCATATTCGAGACCAGGGGGCTCCACGTCATTCCCGGGGGCATCCCCGTTATCCGCTCTGGCTTCATTTTCTGCAAGCATCACCTTAGGCTGCGCTTGAACCCCAGGAGCGGCTCCCGTTCAGACAAGAACTATTCGTGGTCCTGTGCGGCTAGAGATCGCATGCTTGACCAGCGCTCTGGTCTCTTGGAACGCAAGGGCTGCACATCTGCGAAGAAGCAACCACAAATGGCCCTAACTTGAAGGTCGGTTAAAGGTCAGAAGAGTCCTTTGCAATTGGACTCGTACATAATCCGCCGATGGACATCAGCCCGGTTGAAATCAAGGAAAAGGCGGAAGAGGCGGCCAAGAGTTTGCTCAATGCCAAGGTGGCCGTCACCATCGCGCTGCTTGCCAGTTTCATGGGCGTCTGCAAGGTGAAAGACGACAATATCTGCCAGGCAATGGCCAAAGATCAGGCGGACAAAATTGACGCTTGGGGTTATTACCAGGCGAAGAACACGCAGTCCAAAATGCTCACCTCGTCGGCGGAAATACTTCAGATCCAAGCTAGCGTCCTTCCAACCGGGGCGAGAGCACGCGCAGAAGCGTCCGCGAAGAAGATGCTGGAAAAGGCCAAAGAAGAGGACTCTAAGAAGGAAGAGTACGGCAAAAAGGCGGAAGGATATGACAAGGACTACGAATCGCTAAACTACCGCGACGACCAGTTCGACCTCTCCGACGCCTTACTCGCCCTCTCCATCACACTGCTTGCCATCACGTCGCTGACCCAAAAAAGATGGCTCTTCTGGCTGGCGCTGATCCCTACCTTGCTCGGTGTCCTGATGGGACTTGCGGGTCTTCTTGGTTGGCACATCCACCCCGATGTGGTGACGAATCTCTTGTCCTAACCCTCTGCACGGCTCTAAAGGTTCAAGGCGCCCGCTTGAGCCGCCGCCCACCTCACGGAAACCAAAGGGTCGAGGGGGAGAGCTTACGCGAGTAGACCAGAATGTCGAAGCCGGGGATGGTGGCGGATGCCTCGTCGGCGTCGGTTAGGAACTTGGCGGGGTCGAAGGCCCAGCCGATGTCGGGACGATAATAGGGAATCTTTCCCCATGCTCTTGTCGCCTCGTCCGCACGGCGCAGGTCGATGTAGAAGTGGTCGTACCCAAGGCGTCCCAAAAACTCACCCAGGTCGCCCTCGCGGTTGGCATTCACGGCGATTTCCGGAACCGCCGCCTTTTGCAAAGCGACCATGTCGGGAGAATCGGTCGATATTGCCTTGGCATGGATGACGCCCTGGGACCACGTGAACCCGACGGTCACGTAACTTGCCCCGAGCGCGCCATTTAGTTGAGATCCTAAGGAGACGAAGCCCTGCTTCAAGAAGCTATCGGGAAGCTTGCCCAATACGTGACCGTTATGAGCCCAGAGACAAGCCCGCCGGTTCCCTATTCTCAGCAGAAGATTGTCGGCCATGAACCGATCGCGGCGACCCAAGTAAGCGGGGTCAGCATTCGACATGTTATTTTCCTGTGGTCCAAACTCACGCTGAAAAACATTAAAGGCTTGAAACGTGGTTCGGGCCGCGTATGTGGCGTCTTCGTAGCCGGCAACCTTATACCACTTGGCGTGGTGAGTCTCCAAGAGCCGCTCCAGGGCCAATGCGGGTTCTGAGAAAAGCGTGTAGTCCCCTTTGGCCCTGGATTTCAGCCAAGCGAAGTATGTTTTGCCTTCTCTATCGGCAGTAAACAAAGACCGATAAATCTTCCTGGTTCGCCCCGCAGACTTGGGGTCGACCTTCTCAAGGAAGGAGATGACGACGGCCAGATCCTTTGCCGGCGATTGGCAGTCGATTCCGTGGATCCGAACGGGCTTTCCAGATTTTTTGACGTACGCTCGCATCCAGGCGACGAGCGAGGCTAAGTCGTCGGTTTGCCAGATTTTGAACACGCCGCCGTTTCGAATCACTTCAGCCAGGTCGCCCTTCCCTTCGTTAACGTACGTATCCAACGTTTGGCCCGCGCTGCGGTTCATCTCGAACACAACCTGTTGGAGCCCCTGATCCGCGATGAGATGGCGGATGAGTTGGGACTTAAACACCTGCGATTGGTGGTCGCCGTGGGTCGATTCGCCGAGGCCGATTAGTTGTGCGGGTTGGAGCTTCGCGAGCAAAGGTTTTAGTTCGAGGGTAGTCGGAATGTCCGTTTCGAATGGCGTCAGGTTGGCCTTGAGCCACGCCGCGGCTCCAGGTTCCGCTGCGTTCCGGTCGGCTACTGGCGAAGGCTCTGGGCGCTGGGGCCGCAGCCCGCTCGTAACAAGAGTGAAGACGGCAAGCGGGACCGACAACTTCATACCGGTGATTTTACGTATTTCAACTGATTCTCCGTTCTGGTTTGTGTACGGGGAAGCCTCAGAGCCTCACCGGGATTCGAGACCCACTATAATGCCCGGAATGAGGATCCAAGAGGCGGCGGCGATCGCGACGCAAAAGTCGGTGAAGGTACTCCATTACACGATTGGCCGAACACCTGACGAAAGGCTTTCCTGGAAACCTTGCGGAACGGCGAGGTCAGCGCTGGAAGTAGCCGCAGAGTGCGCCCTTGTCACGGGCATTTGGGCAGAGATCCTTGAAACCGGCACTTGCCCTCCACACGAGGTCTACTTCCAAATCTTCTCTAGAATTGACGCAATCTCAACCCGGGAGCAGGTTGTCCTCACCCTTGAAGAAGAAACGTCACGCCTCGTTTCCGTACTTCGCGGCATCTCTGACGAGCGCCTAGAAGAGAATCTCACGGTGTTTTGGGGGGAATCCGGACCGATCCTTTATTGGCTCCATTGGGTTGCCATCCACAACAGCTACCACCTCGGACAGATCTCCTATATCCAAAGGCTTTACGGCGACACCGTGGATTGACAGAAAGCTTTCGGATCATGTAGGTCGCTGGAAAGAGATCAACTTCCAGCCCCTCGGATGGACGAAAAGGGAGACGCTTTCGCCGTGCCAAAGGCGAACCAGACATGGCGCCCACGACTCTATGCAATGGTGCTCGTCCAACACGGTCAAGTGCCCCCTGATGAGTGCGCAGATGTTCTGCGGCCGACGGAAGGGACCTTATTGTTTCGTGGCCTTACCGAATTCCGGACAGCAACGCGTACTCCATTCGGGAGGGCTTGTCGTTGGCGTATACCAGATGGACCCAATCCAGCCGTCAGCTCCATCGATGCCTTCGAATCACCACGCCGGGGGAACTCGAACCTGTTCGCCAGTGGCAGAGCCTTTGGCTTGGCACTGGCACGAACGCCTGTCCCGCAGGACCGACTACTTATCTTAGAAAAGGTTGGGGAGGTTCCGTAGTTCCAGGGCGACCCTCACAAAGTAACTTCGGCATGTGGAGGATTGGGGTAGCCGAAAAACCCACTTATCCAATTAGAAACTAGGAAACTTACTCGCAATTCGCACAGGGTATAAGGGTCTGAATTCGAAACAAGAGAATGTGAACCTTCTGCACTTGATGCGCGCGGGGTGGAGAACAATTAGCAACCGGTTCAGGAGACGCGTTCAAAAAGTACCGAATCGTGGTCCCCCCTCACACTATGTTTTTTACCCTAGCTACAAGGCGATGGATTCACGGGTCAGGTGCGTCTTCCAACTCCCGCGATTAATAATCGGGGGACTCGGAAGACATTCCAACAGTGGTTGACGCTCATTCTTTGTTGGGCCATACGCACTATCAATACTTGCCTTATACACTATTAAGTTGTCAGCATTCTCTGATTCTATTGGCGGCACGGCCAAACGGGAAGTGAAATTCCTTGTAGAACGACAGAAACGGTGTTACACTAATTGCCTAGTCACCAGTTATTGGGGGCTTAGTATTATTTTGCCAGTGAGGTATTTCCACATGCGTAGAGCATTCACGCTTATCGAGTTACTTGTCGTCATCGCGATTATTGCTATTCTTGCCGCTATTCTATTCCCTGTCTTTGCCCAGGCAAAGGTTGCCGCTAAGGCCGCCGTCATTCTCAGCGGTCAAAAGCAGCAGAACCTCGCCGAGCAGATGTACATTGGCGATTTCGACGACACAATGCCGTCCTACATCACCCGTACGAATGTTCCGGCCAGCGTTCCGCTTCGACCGGACTGCGTCAGTTGGGTCGTGCAGTTCCAGCCCTACATCAAGAACGGCAACCCCGTTTATCCTCCGAACACGTCTTCCGCAACCGAAGTGCCGCCGGTCGGCATTTTTAACGATTCGATGTGGAACGAGAAAAACTGGATCGCGGCCGCCGACCAGCCTGACTGCGATGGCGCCGGCGCCCTTGATAGCTGGGCGCCCGTGACTTGGTTCCACGCCCATTTCGGCATGACGTTCCCCGTCAACAACATTGGATGGCATTCCGAGGTTTGGGGTGCTGCCGACTCGAGTGCGGGCACGCAGGCCAAGCCGATTTACGCTTTCGCAGGAAGCTATCTTGTGGGTCGCCCTCTCACCAACACGACGTGGGAGAATCACACGATGAGTCAGACGCAGGTTGCGCGTCCGGCAGAAACGGCCATCATCACGGACGGGTTTACCGGCGTCATCCACAGCGGCGGCTTCGGCGTGACCTTCGGTTGCGAGTCCGCAAACCTGTACAAGGGAGGCGGCAACGTCTGCTTTATCGACGGACACGTCAAGTTCGTCAAAGGCAACAGCCAGCGCTATGAGGCTCAGGATTCCAGCGGCCTGTATTACCAAAAGTACTACACTTGGGATCGCTGAGCTAGTTTTGACCAGTTTTTGGGGCCGCGCTTCAAAAACTGGTCAATTTGATTTCGAGGGATTTGATCGCCTTGGGCGGCCAAATCCCTTATAAGCGGATGCGCAACGTTAAGGTTAGACGGCCCAGAGATTTCGCAACCTTTTGAGAGGCGCGCATCGCTACTTCCATACAAACCATGGAGCTTGAGGAGGAAGTTATTGCGCTTGCGGAGGCTCATGCGGCAGCGGGCAGATTGGTCGATGCCGCAGGGGTAACCCGTTCGATTCTTCAACGGAACGCCCGATGCACTCCAGCGCTCATCCTTCACGGGAAGCTTTGTAGTGTGCTGGGGCGCCAAACGGAAGCTTTTCAGGCTTTCAGGTCCGCTGCCTTGCTGCTCCCCGGCGACGCGGAGTCCCTCGCCCTGCTTGCCAATGTCCTACTTCGATCGGGGCAACTTTCTGGTGCGGCGGAATGCTGCGGCAAGGCGCTGGCGATCGATCCAAACTGCATCGAAGCCTATTTAGTATTGGGGCGATGCCACAAGGAATCTGGCCATTGGCAAACGGCCTGCGATATCTTCGCTGAAGCCGTTCGGAGGGCGCCCGAGCACTACGAAGCGCACTTCGAACTTGGCGCGGCTCTCGAAAGTGGTTACCGGCTAGAAGAGGCCGAGCGCGCGTATCGCCATGCGATCAACCTTTCACCAACGAGCCTTCAGGCATACGGCTCACTCGGGCGCGTGCAGGCGATTCTGGGGCAGGGAATCGAGGCAGCGGCGACCTTCCGATCCGCCTATGAGCTAGCCCCCGTAACCTCGTCGGGCATGGTGTTTCTTGCCAAGGCACTGAGCGAAGAGGGCCTTCCGGCGGAAGCATGCGACGTCTTGCGTCGGGCGGATGAATTCCAACCGCGAGATCCGGAAGCGCTTCCCATGCTTGGAAGGCTCCTACGAGAGCTGGGGACGTTCGACGAAGCGGCGGCCGTATACGCCCGCGCGATTAAGCACTATCCGAACGCGGTTAGCTCGTACTTCGACTACGCGTACTGCAAACGGCTGGACGAAACGGACGACGCAATCCTGGGAAAGCTGGCCGAAATGGCCAAATCCGGATTGAAGGTCGAGGATGCGGCCCTGGCCGAATATGCGCTAGGAAAGGCAGCGGAAGACGCGGACAACTTTGCGGTGGCGATGTCGCATTTCGAGCGGGCAAACCGCCATATGCTGGCTCGCCTTACGGAACCCTTTGATCCCCAGTCCGACAGCGCGCTTATCGACAAGATCATCGCCACCACGTCCGATTCAGAGCTTGCGAGATGGGCTCGTTACGGAAATCGCGACGCGCGGCCAGTGTTCGTCGTGGGAATGATCCGGTCCGGCACAACGCTGCTAGAGCAGCTTCTGGTTCGGCATCCCGATATTGGCGCCGCCGGAGAACTGATCTTCATGCCGCGGCACGCCTCAAAGTTCAGCTACTCCGAGCGTGATGCGATTTTGGAGCGCGGACCAGCCTTGGCTGAGGAATACTTGGCCGAGTTGACGGCGGGATCGCCGGACAAATGCCGGATCATCGACAAGATGCCGTTAAACCATCGAATCGTGGGCTACATCCATGCCTTGTTCCCGAATGCCCGATTTATTCACTGTCGCCGCGACCCGCTGGACACCTGCCTTTCGATCTACACCACTCCTTTGAACGGAGCGGTTCCTTTCGCCCACGACAAGGGGAATATCGCCCATTTTTATCTCGGCTATTTGAGACTAATGGACCACTGGCGCAGCGTATTGCCGTCCGCAAATCTCATTGAGGTCGATTACGAGAGCGTAGTAGCCGACAATCTGGGCGAGGTTCGTCGCGTCGCAAAGTTCTTAGAACTAGACTGGGACGACTCATACCTTCGGGCCGATTCGAAGTCGCAGTCCGTGCGTACCCCAAGTGTTTGGCAGGTAAGGCAACCGATTTACCGGTCGTCGATCGGCCGCTGGGAGCGATTCGAACCCTGGCTTGGCGAGTTCAAGGAACTTCGCAGTAAAAGTGTATAGATAGGCGTCCAATTTATTAGATTAACCCGACCCTCATGAATGAAAGAAGAAAGACATTCTTTGCGGCGATTATCGCCTTGGGAGCAGTTGGTGCGGCGATCTCATTCGTGATCCGCAGCTCTGCGGAACCCGAACACGATCCTCACGAGCACATTGATGCGCCCGGATATTACAACGGCCCGATGGGGCCCCACGGGACGAACTCCAAGGCAGGCGGTAATAAGCAAAGCCCCGCTCAGAAACCGTCGGCCGATAGTGGCCTCAAGTAGAATTGGTCTAACATATCGACTGCTCTTTAGATTCTGGCTATATCATGAAAACTTCGCCGAAATTCGCTTTTCTCCTCTTAATCTGCTTGCTCCCCAGCCTTGGTCTGATTGGCTGCGGATCGTCGGACGCAGACCCGCATGCGAAAGTTGACGCGCCGGGATACTACAATGGACCGATAGATTCGAAAAAGGGCGCCAAAGGTAGCTCCGGCGCGACCGACAAGACACCCGCTGGTGGCGCACCCGCTCCCGGCGCACCTGCCGGTAGTCAGTAGGAAGGTCCTTACCTGCCCGATTGCAAGCGCTTAACCTTAAGTGAGCGCGCCTTGAAGCTGTCCGCCGGTTATGCGTTTGCGTAACCAGTGCAGGAGTGAAACCACCCTCGCTGACCTACGGTTCGCGGGGGGCTTCTTGGATCCAATGGGTTTTGTGGCGCACGAGCGAGGTCCACGATTGGTTTCTTCGTAGTTGAACCGACGTCGGGACGCCGGCCAGGACGCCATCAACCGTTAGTTCATCTGGCCCCATTAAGTGAAAGGTCCAGGATTGCGATTGGTCTGGACCGGCGAAGGTGAGTACGTTCCCGGGCTTCTCGGTAACCTGACCGGATGCCACCGATCCATCGACAAACCAAAGGTGACAAAACGCCGCGCCGCCGAACTTGTCGATCGTTAGCCACTGCCACCGAACGAGCTTTCCTTGATTCAACTCGCTGACTTCCCTGCCGTCTTGCGTAAAGCTGGCGACCTTCCAGATCCCCTCGATCGGCGACTTGGGGGTGGTCCGCTTGACGTACCCTTCCACTGCGGCGACGGTGTCCCAGCCTAGCAAGTAAACGAGCAGGAGGATCTTGAGCACCTGCGCGTAGGGACGGGCTTGATGGGTTTCCCGACGGGCCGGGACGGTCCGATTCATCAAGAACATCTGGACCAACCGGCCCAAATCCGGGGCGAGCAGAACCAGCGCGGCGAGCACGAGATGGAAGGAGAACAGCTTGACCGGCACGTCGTAAAACACGTTGAGCAAGAAGATGTTCAGGGTCAGTGCGAACGCAAGGCAGGCACCTAGCAAGGTAGTCCGGCGAAACAAGAGCAACGCTCCACAGAGCACTTCCAGCAGGCCGATACAGACCGTGTAACCGGTCGAGGCGCCGATGAATGTCCACAGTAATCCCATCGGGGTTTCCTCGCCAAAGGTTTTGTTCAGCACTGAAGAGAATGGCGGGGGAAACTGGCTGAGCTTGACGGATCCGTACGTGAGCAGCACCGCCCCCAACGTGTAGCGGAGGTAGACCCGCAAGTAAGCGCCCGTCCGACCTTCGTCGCGAGGACCGACAACGGTCCAAACGACGGTTACGGCGGTCGCGATAACCAAGACCCAGAAGTTCACGAGCCAGTCGAACAAGCGGTCGCCGCTTCCGGTATCCGCAAAAGCGATGCCGACGCGCTGCCCAACGTGAAAAATGTTCGCCGCGGCAAAGTCAACCAAAGGCTTCCAGGCATGGGTGACGCCGCTTTGCAGCAAGTCCGACGCCTTTTGAAGCCGATCGCTTACAAGGAGCGCGGAGACCGGCCAAGGCAAGAAGAGCAAGGTGAAGTAAACGGCGGCAAACCGAATCGCCGTTTGCGCGACCGGCCTAGGTTTAGCGGGGGCCCCGTTCTTAACCGTCTCGTCGGATATACGATTATCGCTCGGCATCATGTTTGCGTATTGGATGCGCCACTAGGGTGTAAGGAATGCGTCTGGATGCAGGTTCGGCTCCATCATCGCTCGTCAGAGCCATTAATGGAAACAAGGGCGCGGCAACAAATCAGCTCCGATAGCGAACGGAAGGTCAAGGGGTACGGGCTGCTTTTTTATGGCGGAATGATAGCGCTTTGCGGCGGGATACTGGCCGAAAGCCGCCCCACGTTCTTTTTGATAGTCGCCCCCGGTTTCATCGCATTTGTCATCGGTCTACTCACTCTCATTCGGCGAGCGGGCGAACATCGTCGAGGGGACGAGCGGTAGATCTCAGCTCGCGCTTGAAGGGTCAATGAGGAAGGACCTCGTCCGAATCGAGACACTAGGCGAAATCTAGCTCTTAAGGCCACTCAGGTAAAAGGGACTGGTCCTTCGAGAGCCTGATGGCAGAACAGAACTACGATAAGTTTCCGGGGCGCAAGCGCCTGTTGGCGGTGCGGGATGAAGCCCAGCACCTGGCGGGAATCTTGCGAGGCTCGCTAGGTGCGAATCGGAAGGATGAGCTCGCGGCTACCATCGCGCGCCAGCATCCCGCGGACCTGGCCGATGCGATGTACTTCCTTACCGATGAGGAAGATCTCATCGTGTTCGAAGCGCTCTCCGTTGCCGAGGCGGCGGAAGTGCTTGACGAGGTCGACGGAACGACGCGCGCGTCCCTTGCAAAGTCCACGTCTCCGGGACGGCTCGCCGCGATCCTTGCGATCATGCCTCCAGACGAGGGCGTTCACGTGGTTGCCGGGCTCGCACCGGACCATGTCGAGCGCGTTCTCGCCCTCGTCGAAGGCAGCGTCCAGCATCAGATCCGGAAGCTTTATGCCTATCCCCAGCAGAGTGCGGGGCGAATCATGTCGACGGGATACGTTACGGTTCATCCAGAGTCGAGCAAGGCAGACGCGATTCATCGATTTGCCTCGCTGGATGGGGGCGAGCATCTATTCTTTGTTTACGTCATTGACCAAGAAGGGGCCTTGGCGGGAACCTTGGACCTTCGTTCCCTGCTCAAGGCGCCGGAAGAATCGACGGTGGGAGAACTGATGTGCCGGGCCCCGTTTACCGTCGAGCCGTTGATCGATCAAGAGCAGGTTTCGAACATCTTTATTCGCTACGACTTGACCGCCCTGCCGGTCGTCGAGCCGGGAACGAACCGGCTGCTCGGGGTCATCACCTCGGAAGACATCATCGAGATCCTGCAGGAAGAGGGGGCGGAGGACGTCGCTCACTTTACGGGAACCGACGCCGACGAGCTTGAGAAGAAGTCGCCGGCCCAAATCGCGAAGCTGCGGATCCCATGGATTTTGGCGACCATGTTCATCGAGCTTTTGGCCGGCCTGGTGATTCATGCGTTCGACCAGACCCTCACCAAAGTGATCTTGCTTGCCTCCTTCATGCCCATCATCTCGGCAATTAGCGGCAATACGGGTCTCCAATCGGCGGCGATCATCATTCGCGGCCTATCCACCGGGCACGTGGATCTCGTGCACTGGCGCCACGCGGTGGCTCGCCAACTCGGTACCACGGTGATTTTGGGTGCGGTGTGCGGAATCACACTCGGTGCCATCGGTTCGATCTGGGATCGGAGCTTGGGGTTCGGCGTCGTGGTCACGGTCGGGATGTTCGCGTCTGTGAACATTGCCGGCGCGGTAGGCACCGTGATTCCCCTCATCTCGAAGCGAATGGGCTTCGATCCTGCGCTGACCGCGGGTCCATTCGAGACGGCATTCCAAGACGTCGTGGGGATCAGTATTTTTCTCGCCTTGGCCACGGCCATGTTGCCGCTCCTACACTAGGTTGCTCGGGCCTTCGGCCTAATATCCACGAAAGATCCTGTCCAAATTGCCTGGCCCGGCAAAACATCGTTCAAGATACAGGACTCGCGCAGAAATGTCGCGATAGGCTTCTAAAATCATGAGCAGCTCCCCCGTACCTCACAGCTTTGAGACCCTGGCCCTTCATGCCGGCCAGACGGTCGATCCGACGACGAAGGCACGTGCGGTGCCCATCTACCAGACCACGTCTTACGTGTTCGACGATACTGCCCACGCGGCGCGGTTGTTCGGCCTGCAAGAGTTCGGAAACATTTACACCCGGATCATGAATCCGACAACCGCGGTGTTCGAGGGTCGGATCGCGGCGCTAGAGGGCGGCTCGCACGCGGTCGCCACGGCGAGCGGCCAGGCGGCGGAGACGCTGGCGATCACCACGATTGCCGAGGCCGGCGACGAGATCGTGGCCGCGACTTCCCTTTATGGCGGCACTTACAACCTGCTTCACTACACGCTGCCGAAGTTCGGAATCACGGTCCGTTTCGTCGACCCAAGCAAGCCGGAGGATTTCCGTCGGGCGATCAATGACAAAACGAAGCTGATCTTCGCCGAGTCGGTTGGTAACCCCAAGCTCGACACCTTCCCGTTCGAGGAGGTCTCGGCGATCGCCAAGCAGGCCAAGTTGCCGATTGTGATTGACAACACGCTGCCGACGCCGTATCTGCTGAAACCATTCGATCACGGGGCGAACATCGTGGTCCACTCCGCGACCAAGTTCATCGGGGGCCACGGCACCTCGATCGGGGGTATCGTGGTCGATGGCGGCAACTTCGATTGGGGCAGCGGCCGCTTCGCCAACTTTACCGAGCCGGATCCGTCATATCACGGCCTGAAGTTCTGGGAGACATTTGGCGCCTTTCCGGGGCTGGGGAACGTGGCGTTTGGGCTTAAGGCCCGCGTGCAAGGGCTGCGAGACACGGGCGCCTCGCTCTCTCCCTTCAATGCATTTCTGTTTTTGCAGGGTTTGGAGACTCTGCATCTTCGGCTTGAGCGTCATTCGCAGAACGCGCAGCGGATCGCGGAGCACTTGGCGTCGCATCCTGCGGTGACTTGGGTGAATTACCCGGGTCTACCGAGCCATGCGGATCACACGACGGCAGCTAAGTACCACTATCGCGGTCTGTATGGCGCGATTGTGGGGTTTGGGATCAAGGGCGGAAACGACGCGGCTTTGAAATTCATCGATAAGCTTCAGATCTTCTCGTTGCTGGCCAACGTGGGGGATGCGAAGTCGCTGGTGATTCACCCGGCTTCGACGACTCACCAGCAGCTCTCGCCTGAGGAGCAGCTCACGACCGGCGTGACCGGTGACTTCATCCGGTTGTCGGTTGGTTTGGAGAACATCGACGACCTCCTCGCGGACATCGACCAGGCGCTGGCCGGCTGATCGCTTGTTTTCACTTGCTTCGTCCACGTCGAGCGCCGGGCGAGGCACTTCCTTTGGTTGAGTTACAGGCTTCTCTAGACAGCCCTAAAATCGTGCGTCTTCAGATTTATTCGCAAAGCGGATTGGACCGGCATCCTTCCGCGAGCAGTCGGTGCAACCGTCCGGTGCCCTACGAAGGCGCCCGCCGAAATGTATATGATTTACACAAATCATGCGCATGTTTTACGCGACGTGTATAGAAAAACGCCATTCTCTATACACGTCGCGAGCGAAGTGAAGCTTTGAGACATTTCCAAGACCTGTCTCCGTCCCGCTTCGACACCCCGGCCATACTCAAGCGCCTCAACCTCGCCAGCCGCCGCCTTGCCCAGCTAAAAGGCGTGGTCGGCTCTGGAGAGATTCTTTAATGACGACTCGGCTTTTATTGCGGACCCGTTGATTAAGATGGCGCTCATCCATCATCAGTTCGAAAGCATCCACCTTTTTGCGACGGTAGTGGCCGAACCGGTTGAATTCTAAACGTTCTCTATCTGACCAAAGAGTCTCTTCTCGACCTTCCCGTTCTGTATCTCAGCCGCCCATTGGTACAAAATAAAGGCGGGTACTATCGCCTTCTGCAAGCCGTACACGACGAGGACGCGTGGGAAGAATGGATAGTCTTCATGCTTACCGCCGTTGAGCTTGCGGCGGCCCATGGGTGTCTGACCATTTCGCGCGTCAAATCCGTACTTCAAGAGGGAAAACGGAGAATACGCGACGAGCACAAGTTCTACAGCCAGGACCTCATTAACCATCTATTCTCGCACCCCTACACCAACATTGACCTCCTCATGGAGACCTTGAATGTTTCCCGGTTAACGGCGACCAAGTATTTAGATGAATTGGCGGCCTCTGGCGTTCTGTATAAAGTCAGGCTTGGGCGAACGAACTACTATATCAACAATCCCCTCCGGAACATCCTTGCGGACAAGGATAAGCAGAACGAAACGACATAGATCGCCGATTTGAACTTGGCAAATACCAATGCGAAGAAGGGCATCGAGGGCATCTGACTCCATTATCTACATCGATTAAGCGCCCGAGGACCAGACACTCGTTTGCATTCATAAACGAAGTATCCGGTCCGCCTCAAATTTAAATTCGCAAATTTATCGCTTCTTGAGGCGCCGGCATACGCCTCGTTTCTACACCGTGACCGGCCCCTAAACTCCCTACTCATCCGGAAACTGTTCCGTCATCCACCGCAGTGTTGGAGAATTTTCTATAGTCGCTGGTTCGACCACGACAGGAAATCGTTTGGAAGGCATTTTTGCTCCTAGTAAATGCTCCATTTGACGCCTTGTAAGCGGCTTCCAATCAGGCTGAACAAATCCGGTCAAGTTGCTAAGATGGAACCGGGATTCCAGCACTGTTCCAGTTCCATCCAGCGAGATGAATGCACCTGCATCAGTAGCTTCGCTTAGGCGAGGTCCATCGACTCTGGAAGGGAAAATGGTCAGAGTCCATTGCTCTTTGCGGACTGCGTCCTCTCGTACCTCGCCAGCAAAATGACAAATAAATATTGAAGGCCATGGCTCCCGAAGTATTTTCCAAGCTGCCGCAAAGACAATCTCGGCCGCGTTCATCGGTGTCACGCCAGAATCTTCCACGTCGTACGGCTGCGTAGCGACTATAGCAATAGATTTTTTGGATGGTCGATAGACCCGTATACGGCACCACGCTTTCATGCCATTAAACCCTTCATGATCGAGTCGGAAATCCTCGACCGTTTCGGGAAGGCTATCGTCAATGAGCACTTTCATAGCCTAGGATACAAGCATGGGGAGGACATGTCCACACACAGCTCCCAGTCTAGAATAGGTTTCAATCCGTATAGTTCTCGCCTCCGTTTCCCGCACCTGATGCGGTTATACTGACCGCGTGCCCAGACAGAGCGCGCGCAACCTGGGAGTGCGGCCGACGCGTGAGGATGTCGCAAAGCGGGCCAA
>Ga0105239_10001881_pt1 | contig 27435 bp, 21 predicted proteins | sample KBSC44metaG_FD_92761 | JGI IMG/M metagenome (GOLD analysis project Ga0105239, IMG submission 92761) | Corn rhizosphere microbial communities from Kellogg Biological Station, Michigan, USA - KBS C4-4 metaG | ecosystem: Host-associated > Plants > Roots > Rhizosphere > Soil | place: Michigan, USA...
AGTGAAACGACGCTTCGAGTACATCGTCAAACAACCCAACCGGGTCTACATCGACGATTATGCGCATCATCCCGAAGAGCTGCGGGCGCTGATCAGCGGGGCAAAAGAACTATACCCCGCGATGAAGTGCACGATCATCTTCCAACCGCATCTGTTCACCCGGACGCGGGACTTCGCGGATGGATTTGCAGAGAGCCTCGATATGGCCGATGAGGTGTTCCTGCTACCGATCTATCCGGCCCGCGAGCTGCCCATCGAAGGAGTGACAAGCGAGCTCATCGCCGGGAAGATGAAAAAAGCAAAACTGACCCTCGCCGATAAAAAGGAGGTGTTGGAAAGGATAAAGGACCGTGCCGGGGACCGGGATCAGGCGCAGCTGCTGATCACCGCCGGCGCAGGCGACATCGATTTGTTGATCGAACCCATCCGGCAACTGATGGAATAGTTGTACCCGTCTGACGGTCCGCCGGGCCGTTGGGCGGGCCTCAACTCAAAGAAAGAAAAGCATGGCCGCAAAAATAAATATCAGGAAAGTCTTCTCTGCCGTCTTCTGGATGGTAGCAGGTACCGGCGTGCTGGTATTACTCGTGGCGGCCATTCGCTATCGCAACAGCAATGTCTGCAAAGGCTTCCGGATCGAGATCGCTGGTCCATCAGCCTACATCGACAAAAAAGATATCGCCGACATCCTTACCAACGCCGGCGCGGCAAAAGGACAGAACAAACCCATCCATGCCTTCGACCTGAGAAAGCTCGAAGCAGCACTTGGAAAGAACGTCTGGATAAAAGAGGCGCAGCTGTTCTTTGACAACAACGGCATCCTGCGGGTAAAAGTGACCGAACGCGAACCCGTTGCCCGGGTCTTCACCCGCGAAGGGAATAGCTGTTATATCGATAGCAGCGGGGTACAGCTGCCGCTGCCGGACAAGCTCCCGGCACAGCTGCCGGTGTTTACCGGCTATCCGGCCGCCAGGATCATGGGACGCGGCAGGGACAGCGCATTGACAAGGGACATCCTCCGGCTCACCGGTTTTATCCGCAGCGACAGCTCCTGGATGGCGCGGATCGCACAGATCGTCATCCTGCCCGGCAACGAATTCGAGCTCGAACCCGAGCAGGGCAGCCAGCGCATTCATTTTGGCGACGGCGCCGATATCGCAACGAAGTTCCACCGGCTCGATATCTTCTACCAGCAGGTTTTGAGCCGCACCGACCCCGACAAGTACGAACACATCGATGTGGCCTATGCGGGACAGGTCATCGCGACAAAGAGAGGAAGTACGAAGACGCGCTACGACTCGGTGCAGGGCATGAACAATATCCGGCAGATGATCCGATCGGCACAGCAATTGCAACCCGATACCATTCGTCAGCAGAATGTCCGCCCGCTGGAAGGGGTCAACAACGGGACGGATCAAAATCTGAACACGCTCGATCTCCTGCCGGGCGCAACAGACAGCTCCGCCGCAAGAACCGATCAGCCGGCCGCAGGTCCGCCGAAACCAAGGACAGTAGCATCACCCAAAAACCGCAAGAAAACAACTAATAATAAATAAACTAAACTATGAATCAGGAACAACCGATCATTGTCGGACTCGATATCGGGACAACCAAGATCGCTGCCATAGCAGGTCGTAAGAACGAGTACGGCAAGCTCGAAATACTGGGCTTCGGTCGCGCCAACTCCAACGGTGTGAAGCACGGCCAGGTCCTCAATATCGATGAGACGATCAAGGCCATCCAGATGGCGCTGGAGAATTGCTACGCCTCCAATCCGAACCTCGAGATCAGTGAAGTCTACGTGGGCATCGCCGGTCATCATATAAAGAGTTTGCAGACGCGCGGGGATATTGTACGACAGAGTACGGAGGAGGAGATCACCCGAAAGGAAATCGATCAGCTCGTCGCCGACCAGTACAAGACCTATATACCCGCAGGCGATCAGATCATCGATGTGATCCCGCAGGAGTTCACCGTGGACAATTTCCAGAACATCCCTAATCCTATCGGATACGGAGGTGTCAAGGTCGGCGCCAATTTCCATATCATTACGGGTGACAAGAACGCCATCCGCAACATCAACCGCGCCGTCGAGAAGAGCAACCTCCTCACAAAGGACCTCGTCCTGCAGCCACTGGCTTCGGCCGCGGCCGTCATGGGCCAGGAAGACCTGGAGGCCGGCGTAGCCATCGTCGACATCGGCGGCGGCACCACCGACCTGGCCGTGTTCTATGAGGGCATCCTAAAACATACGGCCGTGATCCCCTTCGGCGGTGAGAATATCACCAACGATATAAAGACCGGCCTCGGCGTTCTCAAGACCCAGGCGGAACAAATGAAGGTGCAGTTCGGCTCGGCTTTGTCGAACGAGGCAAAGGCCAACGCCTATATCACCATCCCCGGGTTGCGCGGCATGCCGGCCAAAGAGATCAGCGTAAAGAACCTGGCCAATATCATCCAGGCCCGGATGAGCGAGATCATGGATTTTGTAACGTATCATCTCAAGCAGGTTGGACTTGACAGCCGGATGCTGAATGGCGGCATCGTCCTCACCGGTGGCGGCTCCCAGCTGCGGCACCTGATCCAGCTGACGGAATACATCACCGGCCTCAACGCGCGGATCGGATTCCCCACGGAACACCTGGCCGCCGGGCATATCGAAGAGCTGGCCCGGCCCACGTATTCCACCTGTATCGGCCTTATCCTGAAAGGATACAGCGACTATGAACACAACCGCAAGGCGTTCGAGAAGGAATACCGCAGGGTGGATGTACCCGACAATCTCAAAAAGGCCGAAGCCCAGTCGGCCGCCCAGTCCGCGTTAGCCACCGAAGAACAGCTGCAAAGCGAGCGGGTTCGCAACCGCAAAGGCGTAAAGGATTTCTGGGGCAAGTTTAAAGACGGGATTATTGATCTCTTCAAAGAAGAAGAAGATCATCACTTATAAATTTTTTTGTTATGATCCATTTTGATCTACCGAAGGAGAAGTCATCGATCATCAAGGTCATTGGTGTGGGTGGCGGTGGAAGCAATGCAGTAAATCATATGTTCAGCCAGAACATAGAGGGAGTGAATTTTATAATATGTAACACGGACGCCCAGGCCATCGCCCAGAGTCGCGTGCCAAATAAAGTGCAGCTGGGTCCCCACCTGACACAAGGCCTGGGAGCCGGCGCCAATCCCGATATTGGCAGGCAGGCGACGGAAGAAAGTCTGGAGGAGATCAAAGGCATCCTCGAAGTAAATACAAAGATGGCCTTTATCACGGCCGGGATGGGCGGCGGCACCGGAACCGGCGGCGCGCCGATCATCTCAAAGATCTGTAAGGATCTCGGCATCCTGACCGTGGGGATCATTACCACGCCCTTCTCCTATGAAGGCAAGAAAAGACAGCTGCAGGCGGAAGAGGGCATCCGGATAATGAAGCAATACGTCGATACCCTGCTGGTCATCAGCAATGACAAGCTGCGCCATCAGTTCGGCAACCTGAAGATGAAGGAAGCCTTCGCCAAGGCGGATAATGTCCTGGCGACGGCCGCCAAATGCATCACCGATGTCATCAACAGTACCGGGCAGATCAACGTCGACTTTGCCGATGTCTGCACCGTTATGCGTAATGGCGGCGTCGCCATCCTCGGCAACGCAACCGCCAAGGGCGACAGCCGCGCCCAAAAAGCGATCGAAGAAGCGCTAAACTCCCCGCTCCTCAATGACAACGATATCAGCGGCGCCAAGTGGATCCTGATCAATATCAATTCCAGCGAAGGCGAACACGAGTTCACCATGGACGAGGTGGATATCATCCAGAATCACCTGCTCGGCCGCGCAGGCGAACATACCGACGTCATCCTCGGTCTCGGCTACGACAACTCCCTGGGGTCGAGCCTGGGCATCACCCTTATTGCAACCGGCTTCGAACATAAAGATCCGTTCCCGATCCGGCAGGCGGAGGTCACCTCCCCCAAGAAGGAGGAGAAGATCCTCATGCCGCTCAATCCACCTGTTGAAGAGACACCTGCCGAACGACGGCCTGTTCTGCCCTCTGTTGAAACTGCAAGGGAAACCCTGAACGTCAAGGAACCTATCCCACCGATAAAAGAACAGGAGACGTCTCCTGTTCCTTTGTCGGCCGGCCGACCCGATGCCACGCCGTTCCTCAGGGAAGAAAAGCCGGCGGCTTCTTCGGTAGCCATTGTTCCGCCAAGACCCACGACGCCTGTCGATGAACGGTCTACCCGCATCGAATGGGTCCTCAACACCGAACCGGACCCGGCTCCACAACCAAAGATCCAGGCGACCGCCGCCTCAAAAAGTTCTCCTGCGTCTGCAGCGTCGGGAGGATACCTTGCAAGGCCATCCAATATCTATGCGGAAGACCCATGGAGCGACAAACAATCCAGCCCTGAACACAACAGCACACCCCTGAAGGAGCCGACCCTGAATACCTCCGTCGCAGATCCGTCTAAAGAAGAAGACGCTTCACCCGACATGCAGTTGGTATTCAGGGAGACGGAGCCGGCGGCGGATGAGCCTGGGGCCCATCAAACTCACTCGCTTTCGGTGCAGAACTCACCCGTAGAGGAGCCTGCCGCGCAGGACGATGCGGATGATCTCAAACGCAGGGCAGCGGAAAGGATCAACAAGTTGCGCAACTTGTCGTTCAACGTAAATGCTGCCGATCCGAATAATGAGTTCGAAACTGTGCCGGCCTACATCCGCCGTAATTTAGAGCTTTACAACACGATCTCCAATGTCGAGAACTTTTACAGCAACTACGAGGTAAAGACCGACGAGAACAACAACACGGAGATCAGTACCATCAATACTTTCCTTGACGGAAAACGACCGGATTAGTCAGGAAATAACCGTACACGATAGTTTGTTTTTAGTTGTTTTATTCCCCCTGGTTCCCCGGGGGGATTTTTCATTATATTTACCTATGCCCCTTGTCCTCTCCTTCCTGGGTATCGCCCTTCTCATCCTCCTCATCACCTGGTGCAGGCTCGACACCTTCATCTCCTTCATCATCGTCAGCGTCGCGATCGGCCTCGCCTCCGGCCTCGATATCCACCGCATCACCGACGCCATCCAGCGCGGCATCGGCAGCATCATGGGGTCCCTGGTGATCATCCTGGGATTTGGAGCGATGCTCGGCCGGCTCATTGCCGATAGCGGCGCCGCGCAACAGATCACAGGGGAACTCGTAAGGATATCCGGCATTCGCCGCATCCAATGGGCAATGGCCCTCTCGGGTTTCCTCGTCGGCATTCCCATGTTCTATTCCGCGGGCTTCATGGTCCTCCTACCCCTCATCTTTTCCGTCGCCGCCGTCACCGGTCTGCCCATCTTGTATCTCGGCGTCCCCATGCTGGCGGCCCTGTCCGTCGCCCATGGCTTCCTGCCACCCCATCCCTCACCCACGGCCATCGCCGGCCAGCTCCACGCCAACATCGGCAAGACCCTGTTCTATGGGGTCATCGTCGCCAGTCCGACGATCGTCCTGGCCGGCATCGTCTTCGGCAGGACGCTGCGCAAATACCGGCCGGCGCCCAACCCGGCGCTGCCAATAGTGCAATTCCTCGAACCCGCCCAACTGCCCTCCTTCGCCATCAGCCTGGTCACGGCCCTGATGCCGCTGATCCTCCTCACGGCGACCACGGTATTCCAATTCATCCCCATCCCGGCAACCGCACAAAAGGTCATTGCCTTCATCGGCGATCCCAACATCGCCATGCTGCTTTCCGTCCTGGCGGCCATCTATCTCCTCGGGATACGCCGCCGGCGCCCGACAAAAGACATCATGCGCTCGCTGGAAGACGCTTTCAAAGGCGTCGCGCCCTTTATGCTGATCATCGCCGGCGCCGGGGCCTTCATGCAGGTGATGAGCGAAGGCGGCCTCAATCTATTCATTGCAAAAAGCCTGGAGCATACCGCCATTTCCCCCCTCATCCTCGGCTGGAGCATCGCCGCCCTGATCCGTATCTGCACCGGTTCCTCTACCGTGGCGGCGTTGACGACCGTAGGTACCCTGCTGCCGTTATTGCAACAAAGTGCCGTGCAGCCCGAACTGATGGTCCTCGTGGTTGGCGCGGGGAGTATGACGTTCTCCCATGTCAACGACGGCGGCTTCTGGCTGTTCAAAGAATATTTTAACCTCACCATCCGGCAGACCTTCGCGACCTGGACTGTCATGGAGACCATGGTTTCGGTGGTCGGATTATTGATGGTATTATTACTGGATCAAATCGTTCACTAACATGCCGACCATTCTCATTACCGGGGGCACCGGTCTCATCGGAACGGCCCTCGCCTCCCTGTTGCGCGAAAAAGGGCACCGCGTCATCATCCTCTCCCGCCAAACCGTTCCCGGTAATCCGGATGTCTTTCAATGGGATTATCGCAACGAGACCATCGATCCCGAAGCGATCCGCCAGGCGGACCATATCGTCCACCTCGCCGGCGCCGGCGTCGCCGACAAACGCTGGAGCGCCAAAAGAAAACAGGAGATCGTGGACAGCCGCACAAAGACCTCGGCATTGCTGGTAAAGGCCCTGGAGGAGATTCCCAATAAGGTCCGTAGCGTGATCAGCACCTCCGGCGTCGGCTGGTATGGCCCCGATGCCGCGATCCCCAGTCCGCGGCCATTCGAAGAGACCGACCCCGCCGACGGAGATTTTCTTGGCGAGACCTGCCGGCTATGGGAGGCGGCCATCACCCCCGTCACCGGTCTCGGAAAAAGACTCGTCATCTTCCGCGTAGGTCCGGTCCTCAGCACGAAGGGCGGCATGCTCGCGGAATTTCGCAAACCCATCCGGATGGGCATAGCCCCGATCCTGGGCAGCGGAAAACAGGTTTTTAGCTGGATCCATATCGACGATCTCTGCCGCCTCTATGCGGAAGCGATCGACCGGGACGACCTGAACGGTATCTATAATGCGGCGGCGCCCCATCCCGTCGACGATCGCACCCTGACGCTCGCACTGGCAAAACAGTTCAAGGGGCGGTACTTCGTGCCCGTATATGTGCCGTCGTTGCTGTTGAAATGGCTGCTGGGGGAGATGAGCGTAGAAGTGTTGAAGAGTGCGACGGTCAGCGTGAAAAAGATCCGCACCGCCGGCTTTCAGTTCATCTACCCGTCGATAGACGCCGCGTTGGCTAATCTGCGCGGTTGACCGCTTCATGCTTCTGATGATAAAAAGAAGAGAAATCGCCAAGGATCGAAAGCCTGGGATCGTCAAAGGAAAGCCGTGACAGCCGGAGGCCGGCGATATCGCTCTCCAGCACCTTCCGCTTGAACGGGTTCAGCGTGCCGCCCGGACCACCCGCCGCCGCGGCCGGATCATACTGGAATTCCGGATCGCAAAGCGTCCCCCGGGGATACATGATGCCCGGCTGCCCCTTTCCCCGGATGTCCAGGTTCTTGGGATGATCCAGCCCAAGCGTATGTCCGTATTCGTGAGCCGCCGTAGTGGAATGATCGAGGAGGTTGCCGAGCTTGAAGTAGCCGGTGTTGCAGCCAAGCCCGTCCACGGAAGAGATATCATGCAGGGAGAATTCCTCCACACGGAAAAAGTTCAATCGCGGATCCGTATTGTGCCACACGGCCGCCGGCTTCAGATCGGGCTGGTAATGCCCTTCGATCACAAATCGCACCGAATACCATTCCCCCCTGATCTTCACCCTTCCCTGCGGCGCATTCCAGGCGGCGCCGATGTCGTCCGCGATCTGGATAGCAAGCGGCAGGTCGGCGGCCCCGCCGTAAAAGTAGAGGACCGACCGGATTATCAATTCGTGTGCAGAGGTATGTAATTCCGCAATGCCCATGTTCAAGGTAATAGTTCCGCCAGCTTCTTCTCCAATGCGTCACCCGTAAGGCCCTTGGCGATGATGTTCCCATTCTTATCCAACAAAAAATTCATCGGTATCCCTTTTATGCCGTACAACGTGGCGATCTGGTTATCCCATCCCTTCAGGTCCGACACCTGGGTCCAGGCAAGTCCGTCCTTTTTGATCGCCGCCACCCACCGTTCCTTTTGATCGTCGAGACTGACGCCGACGATGCTGAACCCTTTGGCATGATACTGCTGAAAGGCCTTGACCACATTCGGATTCTCCTGCCGGCAGGGCCCGCACCAGGAGGCCCAGAAGTCCACCAGCACATATTTGCCCTGGAAAGAGGAAAGCGCCACGGGCTTCCCGTCCACATCGTCTTGTGTGAAGGCCGGAGCCGGCTTGCCGACCGCCGTCAGCTTCGCGCCCCGCAGGATATCTTTCACCTGCAACCCAAGATAAGAATCCCGGACCGGAAGGTCCAGCCCGGTATACAGGGTGTCGAGTTCCTTATCATCGGCGTTGTAGGAGTAATATTCGAGCAAGGCAAACGCGGATACAAGCGAAGCAGGATGCGCCATGACAAAGGCCTTTGCCGTCCGCTTCTGCTGACCATCGTCCTTGAGCCCCTCTTCGCCGGCGCTGAATCGGCGATATTCCTCCTGTATCGGTGTCCCGGTGATCACCGCCGAAGAAAACGCGTCCTTCCGGCCGGTAAGGGTCAGCCGACCCGCGCCCAGGAAGAAATAAGGTCCGTTCTTTTTTTCTCCGTCCGGACCCGCGTACGCGATGACACAGAGCTCCGGCGCCGCGATCGTCCCCGATAAAGCGAATTTTCCTTTCTGCACCCTCGCGGAATCCATCTTCGGCGTGGCGCCGATATGGGTTACATAGACCCAGCCCTGGTCCGATCCTTCGATGGTTCCTGTAAAAGTGTAGGGACTGTCCGTAAAGGACAACAAGGCCATTACCGCAAAAGAAAGAAGATTCATGCTCCTAAAATAGCAATTTAATTTCGTATCGGCTTGCCGCCTTTTAGTACGCTTTGGATCCGCTCCAGCGTCTTTTTTTCGCCGCAAAGGCTCAGGAAGGCCTCCCTTTCGAGATCGAGTAGATACTGCTCGCTGACCGTCGCCGGCTCGCTGAGATCGCCCCCGCAAAGGACGTACGCCAGCTTTTTGGCGACGACCACGTCATGATCGGTGGCATACTGCCCCCGCCACATCGAATGGATACCGGAATATAATGCACCCAGGGCCGAGCGGCCCAGCACCTTTACATCCTTTCTCGGCACGGGCATCGTGTATCCATCGTCATAGAGCTCGATCACCGCAGTCCTGGCCTCGGCGATCCGCCGGCCCTGGTTGACGCTGACGATATCCCGGTCCCTTTTGAGGTAGCCCAGGTCAAAGGCCTCGTAGGCGGAGGTGGACACTTTCGCGGTTGCCACCGTAAAAAATCTGTTTTTCATCGTGACGGTCTCCGGCTCCCCGTCATGCATTTCGTCGGCGGCCCGCAACGCAAATTCTTTCGATCCGCCGCCGCCGGGGATCAGCCCCACGCCCAGCTCCACCAGCCCGATATAGGACTCCGCCGCCGGTACGACCCGGTCGGCGTGCAGGCTCATCTCACAGGCGCCTCCCAGCGTCAGCCCATGCGGGGCAACCACCACCGGCACCGCCGAATAGCGCACCCGCATCATCGTCTGCTGGAACTGTCGCACCGCCATATCCAGCTCGTCAAAATCCTGCTCGATGGCCAGCATGAAGATCAATCCGACATTGGCCCCGGCGCTGAAATTGGCTCCATCACCGGCGATGACAAGCCCCTTGTATTTTTCTTCCGCCAGCCCGATACCCCGCTGGATGCCCTCCAACACCTCGCCGCCGATAGTGCCCATCTTGGTGTTCCATTCCAATCCAAGCACCTCGTCACCCAGGTGAACTACCTGGCAGGCGCTGTTCTTCCAAACCGTCTGCCCCGCAAAATTCTTCATCACCAGGAAGGCCTCCCCGCCCGGAAGCGCAGTATACTGCCGTTTGGCGATATCATAGTACAGGCGTTTCCCATTCCCGACCTTGTAGAAGGTCTTTGCGCCTGATGCCAGCATCTCGTCTACCCAGGCGGCAACGGTATAGCCGGCTTCCTTCATCTTCTTCACCGTAGCTTCCACCCCCAACACATCCCAGCTTTCAAAGGCGCCGATCTCCCAGCCAAACCCGGCCATCATCGCGTCGTCCACCCGGTATAGTTCATCCGAGATCTCCGGGATACGATGGCTGACATAAGAGAACAGCCCATAGTGGAACTTGCGGAAGAATTCCCCGGCCTTGTCGGTTCCCTGCATCAACATCTTCAGCCGGGTCGCCAGGTCGTCGACGGCTTTTGCCGCTTCCAAAGAAGCAAACTTCGGCTTTTGCCGCGGACCGTATTCCATCGTTGGCAAATTCAATGTAAGGATCTCCCTTTCACCGCCCGCTCCCTTCGTCTTCCTGAAGAATCCCTGCCCGGTCTTATCCCCCAGCCAGTTGTTCGCGACCACCTTGTCCAGCCAGACGGGGATCGCAAACACGCTCCGCTGTTCGTCCTTCGGGCAGTTGTCGGCAATGCCCTTCGCCACTTTCACCAGCGTATCGATACCCACCACATCCGAGGTCCGGAAGGTGGCGGACTTGGGCCGCCCGATCAACGGACCGGTAAGCGCCTCCACTTCATCGATGGTCAGCCCCAGCTCATCGAGCAGGTGAAAGACGGACATCACACTGTATACACCCACCCGGTTGGCGATAAAGGCCGGGGTGTCTTTGCACAGTACTGTCGTCTTGCCCAGATACAGATCGCCGTAATGCAGGAGGAAATTGACGATCGCCGGATCGGTATACGGCGTCGGGATGATCTCCAGCAGCCGCAGATAACGTGGCGGGTTGAAGAAATGCGTCCCGCAAAAATGTTTTTTGAAATCTTCGCTCCGGCCCTCCGCCATCAGGTGGATCGGGATACCCGACGTATTTGAAGTGATCAGCGTACCCGGCTTCCGGTATTTCTCCACCTCGGCAAACACCTGCTGTTTGACATCCAACCGCTCGACCACCACTTCGATCACCCAATCGCATCCCGTGATATCCTTCATATTGTCCGTAAAATTGCCGGTCTTGATCCGGGCCGCAACCTCCTTCGTATACACCGGCGAGGGATTGGATTTGAGCGCCGCGGCAAGGGCATCGTTCACGATCCGGTTCCGGACCGCCCGATGCTCCAACGTCAGTTTTTTCGCCGCCTCGGCCGCGGTCAGCTCCTTTGGCGCGATATCCAACAGGAGCACCGGTACCCCGATGCCGGCAAAATGACAGGCAATACGCGAACCCATGACCCCGCTGCCCAATACAGCCACTTTTTTGATGATACGGTTCATATGAGGGAAGAATTAGTTAGTTAAACAACTATTAACCGAAGATACCAAAAAAAACATTGGCCGCGAAATCCTTCGCGGCCAATGACGGCGAACCGCTGGATGCGGCTTAAAGTATCTTGGAGAGTCGGTCGATCTCGTAATTATCCGCGCGATGCACCAGCTCGTGCTTCGTCTTCAGCTGCGCTTCCATCAGCGTCTGCGGGTAGCTATCACCGGTAATATAGCTCACGGTCAGGTAGACGCCTTTTTCGATGATCAGCTTGTTGTTGCAGATATCGGTCATCACCAGCCGGTCGCGGTTCTGCTGCATCGCATTCGGGCACTCGTATTTGCCCTTGATGGAATTGAACAGGATATCATTCGTCTTGTCCGTAAAGGACAGGAACGACAGCTGGGAATAATAGAAGAAATTGTTGATGAAATGAAACTGGATCAGCACCTTTTGACGCAGCAGCTTCGTACGGTAGAAAAGGATCTTATGATCCTTGAAATCGTTGATGTCCTTCACCTGGAAAGAAGGCATCCCGATCTTCCAGATCACCCGGCGCGGGGTCGACCCGAACTGGATATCATGCGGCGCGATCAGGGACTTGGTCAGGAACGGCTCATGATGCTCCTGCGATAATACCTGGTGGGCAAAATCGAGGTAGTATTGGTTGATAAAACTACGATAGAAACTTTCTCTCTCCTGGTAGAAGGAACTGTAGCGATTATACGGGAGAATCCTGTATTGAAGGGTTTGTTTCATAGCACAAGTGCATTGTGTGTTACAATTGATATTGAATTTTAGCGGTGCATAGTTCCATAGGGGGCGATCAGCTTTCAAAAAGACAGGAAATGGACACGAAAGTTAGCACTAAAGTAACGAGATTAGTATTCGCTAAGTATTCGGAATCAGAAATATAGTTACTAGCACTTAGAACAGATGTAGTATAATAACTACATTTATCATTTTTCTATAATACATTGAAGGAGAAGGACATTGCCCCACCGGCCCGCGCAGGTTCCCCGGATGGTAACGCTGTCGCCTGTCCGTAACAGCAGGTCCTCCCGCGTAGCAAGGCTGTCCATATGGCAGTCCACCGTCGTCTTTCCGCCCGGATCGCCGGAGAGCCGGACGATGTATTGGCCCGGACCGTCATCGATCAATTGTTGAAAGACCCCGCTCACGGACATCACCTTGTAGAGGTAGAGACTGTCGGCCAGACCCTCGTTTCCCTCGAAGGAAGCGGTAAGCCCCGGGGCGGTGATATGAAGTTCCGCCGGGACAAGGGTCTTGCCGCCGCCATATATCCCGTGAAGAATGCCATAAAGGGCCAGGCCCGCGATCAGGAAGACAAGAAGAAAAAAGCCGTATTTCGAGCGTCGTTCCATGTAAGCGGTAACCACTTACATACGAAAGAACGGTGTAAAGAGATTTAGCTCACCCCCGACCCGGGAGCGATCTTGTCCTCGGGGTTGACAAAGAAGAGCCGGCCGCCATCCTCCGCCATCAGGATCATCCCATTGCTCTCTATCCCCCGCATCTTTCTGGGCGCCAGGTTGGCCACGACCACGACCTGCCGGCCGATGATCTCTCCGGGCTGGAAATGCGCGGCGATACCCGACACGATGGTCCGCTGCTCGGTGCCAAGATCGACCGTCAGCTTGAGCAGCTTATCGGCCTTCTCCACTTTCTCCGCCTGGAGAATGGTCCCCACCCGCAGATCGAGCCTGGCAAAATCATCATATACGATCGTCGGCTTGACTTCCGGCGTCGCCGCAGTCGCCGCAGTCCCCGCCGCAACAGTCGTCGTCGCAGCAGTGGTCGCAACAGCCTCCGTCGCCGCCTTGGCCGCGGAAGCAGCCTGCAGCTTGGCGATCTGCACATTTACCTCCTCATCTTCGATCTTGCGGAACAACAACTCCGGTGGCCGCAGACTATAACCGACACTGAGCAGGTTCAACTTGCCCGCATTCTCCCAGTCCAGCATCTTCTCCACCACCTTCATCATATGCATCATTTTTCTGGCCGTAAACGGCAGGAAAGGATTGATCAGGATGGCGAGATTGGCCGTCACCTGCAGACAGAGATGCAGACAATTGTCGATCAGCTCCTGGTTGGCCGGGTTCGCCTCCAGGGTCCGGGCCACGATCCACGGCTCCTTCTTTTGCATGTACTTGTTGGCAACATCGGCCAGCATGATCACCTCGAACTGCGCATCCCGGAAACGATAGGCTTCCAGCAGTTCCTCGACCTTCATTTTCGTGCTGCCGATCGCGTCGATCATCTCCTGGTCGGTATCATCCATTTTCCCCTTGTGCAGCGGCGGTACCTTGCCATGACACAGCTTGTGCATCAGCACAAAGGCCCGGTTGACGAAATTGCCGAACTTGTTCACCAGCTCGCTGTTGTTGGCGAACTGGAATCCCTTCCAGGTGAACTCGCTGTCCTTGGTCTCCGGTGCAATATAGGTCAGGTAGAACCGGAGGGTGTCCGCCAGCTGGGTGCCGCCGTTCTCCTTGCGGATGAAATCATCGATATAATCCTGCATGTCCAGCTTCCAGTTCCGGCTGGTGCTCATCTTGTCCCCTTCGAGGTTCATGAACTCGTTGGCGGGAACATTGTCGGGCAGGATATTCCCATGCAGCTTCAGCATGACCGGGAAGATGATACAATGGAATACGATATTGTCCTTGCCGATAAAATGGACCAGCTTCGTCTCCGGATCGTACCAGTAAGGCTTCCAGTCCTTGCCGGTATTGATGGCCCATTGCCGCGTGGCGCTGATATACCCGATCGGCGCGTCGAACCAGACATATAAAACCTTTCCTTCCGCCTCCGGCAACGGCACGCGGACGCCCCAATCCAGGTCGCGCGTAACGGCCCTGGGCTGCAGCCCGCCATCGATCCAGCTCTTGCACTGGCCCACCACCGTGGACCGCCAGTCGTCCTTATGTTGGTTGAGGATCCATTCGCGCAGCCACTCTTCGTGCTTGTCCAGCGGCAGATACCAATGGCTCGTATTTTTCTTTACCGGGGGCTTGCCACTCAGGGTACTGTGCGGGTTGATCAGCATCTCGGGACTTAATGACGTCCCGCAGTTCTCACACTGGTCGCCATAAGCCCGTGGGTTTCCACACACCGGACAGGTCCCCACAATAAACCGGTCCGCCAAAAAGGTCTTCGCCTCTTCGTCATAATATTGCTCGCTCTCCTTCACGATCAGTTCTTCGCGGCTATTTAGAAAGGTAAAGAATTCCTGCGAGGTCTCGTGATGGAGCGGGTCGCTGGTGCGATGGTAGATATCGAATGAGATCCCCAGGTCGGTAAAATTCTCCTTGATCAGCTCGTGATATTTGTCGATGATCGCCCTCGGCGTGGTTCCTTCCTTCATTGCCTGGATCGGGATAGCCGTCCCATGCTCGTCGCTGCCGCAAATAAAAGCCACGTCGCGCTTCTGTGCCCGAAGGTACCGGACATAGATGTCCGCAGGCAGATAGGCCCCGGCCAGGTGCCCGACATGCTTCTGTCCATTAGCATACGGTAGGGCCGCCGTGATCAGGTATCTCTTTGGTTGCTTCGTCATAATTGTTCCTTTAGCCGCGGAAGGCGACCATATGGCCCGCAAAGGTACGCGATTCCGGCGTCACTCCTGTAGCTCGAATTCAACCGAAGCATTCTTCTTGAAATCAGTGGAAAGGAAGAGGGTATAGGTCTTTCCATGCACCGTCACTTCCATCAATGCCGTATTGGGCGGCAGCCGTCCCAGGTTCTCGGCAAAAAGCACCAGCCGGTTGACGGGAACGCTCTTGTCCACCGGCACCAGCAGCACCTTCGCCTGCGCCGTCAGTTTCAGATGCTGCAAAAGGAGGCCGTTGTTGAGAAACAGGCTCACCGAATCGCCATCGATCTCGCCGTTGTCGTACAGCTCGATCTTTATCGTATCCGTACCCTGCGTCGGCACCGGGATATTCGCCGCAACGACGGATTCCCTTCCCAGCAAGGTCTGCACTTGCTTGCTTTCCGTCGAGTCTTTCTTTTTCGGCTTGGTCATCAGCACCGGGATAAAGGGCGGCGCCTTCTTCTCCAGCCGGATGGTCAGGTCTTCCGAAGTGCCCATCCATCCGCCGGTTCCCCGCCAATGGCCTTGCAGCTCATCGCGCCGGCCCGCGGTACGGCGATAGAAAAGGATATAAAAACCGCCCGGCGGTCCACCGGCCCGGCCTTCTTCGACATTGATGGTACTGTCTTCCCGGATGGTCAGGATGGAGTCCTTCCCGTAAAAACGTCCACTCACGATAATATGCCGGATGGTTTGCGTTTCAGGCGAGTACCAGTGCAGAACGCCTCCGAAGGCCGAGTCGCCCTCCAAAATGGACAGCACCAGCTTTTGCTGGCCCTCCGGCGTCAACCCCGTGGCGGTACCCGTCCATTGTCCGGTTAGATCCTGTGCTCTCCCCTCGATCCCCCATCCTGATATCACCAACAGGATAACCCAATATGAACGCATATTTTTAAAGTAGTAATTTTAAGGCGCGACAATATTAACTCAATTGTTAAGATGAACCGAAAAAACTTTCTCTCTTCTTTGTTAACAATAGGGGCCGCAGGCCCCGTGCTTGCTGCATCTGCGCCCGCGAAGACCCAAACGATTACCGGGGTGAACATCCCTCCCTATCTCCGCCCTGGCGACACCATCGGCATCACCTGCCCCGCAGGCAATATCACCGCAAAGGAGATCGTCCCTGCCGTCCAACAGATCGAAGCCTGGGGCTTCCGCATCAGGGTCGGCGACACCGTCGGAAAAAAAGACGCTATCTTCGGCGGCACCGACGCCGAACGGGCGGCCGACCTCCAGCAGATGATCAACGATCCGGGGATACAAGCCATCCTCTGTGCCCGCGGCGGCTATGGTGCGGTCCACATCATCGACCAGCTGGACTTCTCCTCCCTCGCCAACCATCCCAAATGGATCATAGGCTTTAGCGACATCACCGTCATCCTCTGTCACCTCCATACCAACGGCAACTGGACGGCCATCCACTCGAAGATGTGCAACAGTTTTCCCGACGACTGGACCAAGGCCGAACCAGCGCAGGTGGACTCCATCCTGTCCATCCGAAAGGCCCTCAGCGGGGAAAGAATGCAGTATAAGGCCGTGCCCAATACCCGCAATCGCTACGGCCGCGCCGAAGGCCCACTCGTCGGCGGCAACCTCAAGACCATCGAAAGCCTGGCCGGCACCCGCTCGGACATCGACACCGCCGGAAAGATCCTCTTCGTCGAAGACACCGGCGAATATCTCTATAGCATCGATCGCATGTTCTGGCACCTGCAGCGCACCGGCAAGCTCGACCGCCTCGCAGGCCTCGTCGTCGGCGGCTTCAAAATAAAGCCCGACGACCCCGGCGAAGAGTTCGAACGAACCCTCTATGATATCGTCACCGAACGGGTCAAAGCGTACAACTATCCGGTCTGCTTCGACTTCCCGGTCGGTCATCAAAAAGAAAATTACGCCCTCAAATATGGCATCCCCCACTTACTCGACGTCCGCGACGGAGAAGTGACCCTGACGGATAGTTCCATCCCGGCAGCCACCCATATTCCAGGCGCATAATACAACACCATGCCCATAATCATCCCCCCCTGTCTCCAGCCCGGCGACACCATCGGCATCACCTGCCCCGCGGGCTATATGCCCCTCGAAAAAGCCCAGACCTGTATCGACACGCTCCCGGCCTGGGGCTACCGGGTCAAAGTCGGTGCGACGCTCGGCAGCCCTTCGGAAAACTATTTCAGCGGCACCGACGATCAACGTCTGGCCGAGCTCCAGCAGATGCTCGACGATCCCGCAATAAAGACCATCCTCTGCGCTCGTGGCGGCTACGGTCTCACCCGTATCGTCGATCGCATCGATCTCGCCAGCTTCCGGCAGTCCCCGAAATGGGTCATCGGCTTCAGCGATATCACCCTCCTTCATACGCATATCCTTACCCGTTGCAACATCGCCACCCTGCACGCCCCAATGGCTGGCGCCTTCAACGACGGTGGCGCTACCGGCCCCGGCGTAGAGTCCTTGCGTCGCGTGCTGGCAGGCGAACCGCAGACCTATCAGGCCCCCGTGCATCCCTTCAACCGGCAAGGGAGCGCCACCGGCCCGCTCGTCGGCGGTAACCTCGCCCTACTGGCGCACAGCATCGGCAGCCCCTCCGAACCCGACACCCGGGGTAGCATCCTCTTCCTCGAGGACGTCGGAGAATATCTCTATAATATCGATCGCATGCTGCATCAGCTTCAACGCGCCGGCAAACTAAAAGACCTCGCCGGCCTCCTCATCGGTGGATTCACCGAGCTGAAAGATACCACCCGTCCCTTCGGCGCATCCGTCGAAGCGATCATTCGCGACGTCATCGGCGTCACCCCCTACCCGGTATCCTTCGACTTTCCCGTCAGTCATGGAAAAGAAAATGTGGCGCTTAAAATAGGCGCCACATACCGGCTGCGAGTAGGCTCAGAGGGGACCGTATTGCAGGAATGAGTTAAGGATTCACCACCTCATAGGCATCCTGCCCGTCCTGCGAGATCGGGAGATAATACGTATTGTTATACACCAGCAGGGTCTCGCCGTTGACGCTCTGCTCCACGGCGCCGACCGGCAGTTGGGTGATGACCGCACCGGGAGGTGCCATTACTACCTGGTAACCCTGACCGGTATAGACATAAAAGACGCCCCCGAAATAGAAATAGTTGTTCCCATCCCCCGCGGTTGTCGTCTCGTATCCCGGTGGCAGAGCAGCGACGATCGCCCCTACCGGCGCGGAAACGACCGAGTAGCCTCCGTTCGAGGGTTGATAATAGACCCCGTCATCATAATAGTAGCGCTGGTTGTTCAGCGAGAAGAAAATGGCATCGCTTGCCAGCGCTGTCAGGAAAAAGCCCAACGGATGCCAGTGCGGCCCCCAGTAATAAGGCCGGTAGGGGTGATAGTAATAGGGATGGACACCCCGGTAGCCACCCGTGTGATAGACGTTGACGCGATCCCGCGCGGTCACGTTCTGCCGCACCGGCACGTTCTCATGCGCCTCGGCGGGCCGGCTGTAGTCATGATTGCCGGAATTCCAGCTGCCGCCGTTGATCGTGGGTCTTTCCACCGGCTGGGCTCCCGGCCGGATCTCAGGACGCGCGGGTGGTGCAGCAGGTCGTGCTTCCGGCCGGACGGGCTGCGGGACCGCTCGCGCAGGCGCCGCTGCGGGGGCGCCTGGCCGGCTGAAACCGCCGTGATTGAATCGCTGGGCTATTCCTTCCCCGGGAATGCCGGCCAGCGCCAGCATCGACAAGAGGAAAAATATCGTAGGTTTTGACACGGTTTGCATAATGGATGATTGAGTAGAAGATTATTATTTTTTGTGGGTCGACAACGGGACGAGGCGCACGCGTCTGGCCTTGAGCGGAACGGAAAATTCGAAAAGCGCATCCGGCAGATCGGGATTCACCTGCCAGTTGGTGAGCACGGCCTCATATTGTGGATTCATCTCCCGGTTGGTATAAACGATGACCATCTTCATGGGCAGGCTGAACGCATCGTCGGAGATCCAAAACTGAAAGGTCTTGTCCGATCCTCTGCCGGCAATATGATAACATTCCTTGCCCTCTATCCGGGTCAACCCGAGATACACCAGCTCCTTGGAGTCGGCGAGGATATCGTCCACAAAGCTGGGATAGAGAAAGTCGGCGGCGGGAAACTCGATGCCGTACAGTTTATTCACGGTGTCGATCATCTCCACAAGCGACAGGCCGGCGTCTATCTGCCCGTATTGATTCCGGTCGAGCGAATAATAGCTAAGCCTTTTGCCATCGAAATAAAGATCGCGGCTCCCCCGGTCACCCTCGGACTTAAGCAGCAATTTGTTCGGGCCGTGCAGATAAAGCTGCTCCTCATCGGAATGCTTCACCAACCCCAGCTCTTTGCTGGCGACATCGTAATTGGACTTGATCGTGACACTGCAGGAGCCCAGCTCGCCGATGACCGCACTCATCCGGTCGAGTATGGAGACGGCTACCGTATCGATCCTTCGCGCCTGCGCCTGCAGATGCGCGGATAAAAAACAAAAGGAAAGAAAGACGAATGTTTTCTTGACCATGGTTTTACCATTTTAAAGATGTCCTGCAAGATTTATAAAAAGGTCGTTATCGAATGGTTAACGGCGGCCGTCCGGCGCCGGACAGACCCTGTATCGAAAAAGAACAGCACTATTCCTCCAAGGCCCCAAAACATACTGATCATCAATCAGATGAATTGTGGCATTCAAATTGTCCCCCAAAAGAAACCACCGGTAAATGCTCCAAAACTATATCCGCGTCGCCTGGCGCAACCTTACCCGCAACAAAGTATGGGCCTTCACAAACGTCACCGGGCTAAGCATCGGCCTCGCCGCCGTCATGCTCATCCTGCTCTATATCTCCGATGAGATCAGCTTCGACCGCTTCCAGGCCAACGGCCCCCAGCTCTACCGGCTGGTGCATGACTCCCGCGACGAAACGGGTAAGGAGGGGGGTGGAGGCACCACCGGCGGCCCGATGGCCACGGCCTTCCTGCAATCCATCCCCGAGATCAGCGCCGCCTGCCGGATCAAGGGCACGGATATGCAGCTGGTAAGAAAAGGCAATGAGATCCTTCCGGAATATCCGACCTATGCGGACACAAGCTTTTTTTCGATGTTCTCCTTCCCGCTGATCGCGGGTAATCCTCAACTGGCGCTAAGCCGGGAGAACAACGTCGTTCTCACCGAAGACTACGCGCGGAAATACTTCAACAGCACCGACGTGGTGGGCCGCACCCTCGAGATCAACGACCACGGGAAGTTCGAAACCTTTACCGTCTCCGCCGTTGCCGCCAACACCCCGCGCAACTCCAGCATCCGCTTCAATATGCTCCTTCCCATGAATAGGATCATGCACCCGCAGTGGACCCAGGGATGGATGACGTTCTTCCTGAATACGTTTTTCATGCTCAAACCCGGCGCCGACCCGGCCGCGGTAGCCAAAAAGATGAACGCCATCTTCGCGGAGCACATCCCCGGGCAATTCCAGGAATATGCGAAAAAGCACCCCAACGTCTACTTCCGGTATAATATCCAGCCCTTCGAAAAGATGCATCTGGACAGCCGGTACAATGCCACCCAGGGGTTAAACAAATGGAGCAATGCCAACTATTCCTATATCCTCGGCGGGATCGCGCTTTTCATCCTCCTCATCGCCTGTATCAACTTCGTCAACCTGACACTGGCCCGCAGCCTCCGCCGGTGCAAGGAGATCGGTATCCGGAAGGTTGCCGGCGGAACACGCCGCCAGCTGATCGCCCAGTTCCTCGGCGAATCGCTCTTTCTCAATGGCCTTTCCTTTCTCATCGCCCTCGCCCTCGTACGCCTTTGCCTGCCCCTGTTCAGTCAGCTGGCCGCCAAAGAACTGTCTGTTTCCTATCTCTTCACCAACCGCACCCTGGCTCTTTTCATCCTGCTCCTGCTGGTCAACAGCTTTCTCTCCGGGTTCTATCCCGCCCTCGTCCTCTCCGGCTTCAACCCCGTCAAAACCCTGTACGGGAAGTTCCGCCTCACGGGAAAGAACCGCCTCGGCAAAAGCCTGATCGTTCTGCAATTCACCATCGCCATCTTCCTCATCGTGGCCACCCTGGTGATGCAACAACAGTTCCGGTTCATGCTGGGAAAAGATCCCGGTTTCCGGGTCAGCGGGATCCTCAACCTTTCCCTTCCCGACGGCGACGAAGCAAAGATCCACGCCTTCCAGGCCGAGCTGGCAAAATATCCCGTGATCCGCCAGTCCGCCGTGCAAAGCATCGGGTTCAATAATTATAACTCAGCCGCCATGGAGATCAACCGTCGCGAGATCCCCGGCGTCTCCTTTTATAAAATGGATGCACAAAGCCTGTCGCTGTTGCAGATCCCGCTGGTCACCGGACGCGGCTTCTCAGGGATGCCCGCAGATTCCGCCAACTGCCTCATCAACGAATCGATGGCATCGGCCTCCGGCCTCAAGGACCCTATCGGCCGGCGCGTCAAATGGGATAACCAGGAATTCACGGTCATCGGGATCGTACGCGATTTCCACATGGAATCCATGCACGGGAAGATCGGGCCCTGCATGATCAACCAGGATCCCCACTGGGCCTATGGCAATATGACGGTATTGATCGACAACAACCACCAGGCCGAGGCCGTGGAAGCCATCCGGGCCGGCTTTAAAACCATCTATCCGCTCTCTTACTTCGATTCCGGGTTCCTGCAGGACATGCTCGCCGAAGGATACGATGGCGATAGACGCTGGATGACCATCGTCGCCATCGCCGCCGTGCTCGCCATCGCCCTTTCCTGTCTGGGTCTCTTCGGCCTGGCGACCCTTTCCATCGAACAGCGGATAAAAGAGATCGGCATCCGTCGCGTGCTGGGCGCCGATGTCATAAGCATCACCCGCCTGCTGTCGCAGGATTTCGTCCGGCTGGTCATCATCGCCTTTGTCATCGCGGCGCCGGTCGCCTGGTATTTTGGGAATAAATGGCTCGAGGATTTTGCTTATCGGATTCACCTCTCGCCATTCCTGCTCCTTATCGTAGGAGCAGCAACCACCGCCGTCGCCTTTCTCACGGTAGGCCTCCGCGCGGCACACGCGGCAACAACCAATCCGTCAAACAATCTCCGAAGCGAATAAATCAAAGTGATTAGTTTTATATTTGCATAGAACTAATCTATATGACTTTCGTACAGCTGGAATATATTGTCGCCGTCGATACGTACCGGCATTTTGCCACCGCCGCAGGCCATTGCTTCGTCACCCAGCCCACCCTGAGCATGCAGGTACAGAAGCTGGAAGAAGAGCTGGGCCTGAAAATTTTCGATCGCAGCAAGCAACCCGTCATCCCTACCGAGGCCGGGCGCGCGATCATCGAACAGGCCCGCAGGATACTCGGCGAAAAGCAGGTGATCACCGAGATCGTACAGGAGAAAAAGGGTATCCTCACCGGGGAGCTGCGCATCGGGGTCATCCCGACCCTCGCGCCCTATCTGCTGCCCCTTTTCGTCCAGAACTTCTCCGCGAAATATCCGCAGATCAAACTGATCGTCAACGAGCTCACCACCGAATTGGTGGTGGCCCGGCTCCGCGAAGGGCGGATCGACGTCGGCATCCTCGTCACTCCGCTACAGGAGAATGGCATCCGTGAACAGGCGCTGTTCTATGAAGAGCTGCTGGTGTATGTCTCGCGGAAAAATGCGGCTTATAAAAAACACTACATGCTCGCCCAGGATATCGATCCCTCCAAGCTATGGCTGCTCGAAGAAGGACACTGCTTTCGCAGCCAGATCGTCCGGCTTTGCGAATTGCGCAAGGCCAGCAAAGAGGGCAGTCACTTCGACTATGAGGCCGGCAGCCTCGAGACCCTCCGCCGGATGGTCGAGCTCAACGACGGCATCACCATCCTGCCCGAGCTGGCGGCCCTCGACCTGACCCGAAAACAACAGCAGCTGATCCGGCATTTCAAACGTCCGGCGCCGATGCGGGAGGTCAGCCTCGTCGTCCATCGCGACTTCGTCAAACAACGACTCGTCCAGGCCCTTCAGCAGGAGATCATGCGCTCGATTCCCGACAAGGTCCGGCAGAACAAGAACCAAAACGTAGTTCCTATTTAAGCAGGGAGTCCAGCTTTGGCTTGAAAGAGGGCTTCGAAGACAAGTTATTGTGCCCGGCTTCTTCAACGGTTATATACTCATCGCCGGGCTTGAGGAAAGCCTTCAGCCTTTCCGAATTGGAATTAGGGATCGTGCGGTCGCCGTCGGCGACAAAGATCGTGATGGGTGCAGTAACCTTAGGCAGGAATTCATAGGTCGGGAAATGCCAATGCATCATCAGCCCGATCGGATAGATCGGAAATCGCCGCTGGCCGATAGATCTGAGGCTGTAATACGGACTCTCGAGGATCAGCCGGCGGCAATCCCGCACCGCCGCAAGTTGCGCCGCAATGCCCGTCCCAAGACTCTTGCCGCAGAGGACGATCTGGTCGGGCTTCCAACGGCTTCGGGCCAGCTTGTAGAACACAAGCGAATATTTATACAGCGATGCCTCATCGCGCGAACCGGTGCTTTTCCCGTAAGTCGGATAATCCATCATCCAAACCTCATATCCGTTAGCCGTGAAATTGGGAACATCGGGCGTATAGCTGGAAATGTTTCCCCCTTTTCCATGAAAGAAAAGCACCACCCCCTTCGCCACACTGTCCGCCGGCCGGTCCGTCGCCTTGAACTCCACGATGTTCAGGTTGGTGTTTTGATCGTAATTGAGGTTCAACTCCGTCGAAGGGAGGGAAAAATGATACCAGGTGTTGCGCCCGGCCTTTAGGGGCGCAAAGATCAGCCGCTCCTGCCCGTAATACAACACGATCCCGATCAGGCAATATAAAAGAACAGCAACCTTGATCCAGCGAAACAATACTTTTTTATTCATGGTGGGGGAGGGTTATTCCACGCTGGTCCGCTTCAGGTTGAAATTGGGGATCGGGGACACGATCAGCGGGAACTTCTCGATCGTGACATTGGACGGATCCAAACCAAAACCGCGTTCCTCAGAAAGGCTCAACTCCTTCAGCCAGAAGTACAGCTTCATGACCACCCGTTCGAAGAACGGCAGCTCGTTGTCCTGGCTCAGGTATTTTTCCATCACGATGAACTGGAAATCGCCGACGACATTGTTCCGCTCGAGCGACTCATACCGGCTGGTGATATTCACCTCCCGGTTGTTGACCAGGTCTTCCACCACCTTGCGGAACATCAGGTTGATCTTGGGCTCGATCCGGAACCCAAGCCGGAATTCCACCCGGATGATGTCGTTGGGAATGATATGCTCGACGGAATATTCGGCCGTGTAGGGTTCGTCCAGCGTATCCACATGGACGAACCAATAGATATCCGCCCGCTTGGGTTTCTTGTTGAGGATGGAGTAAATGATCTTATGCTCGATCTCCTTGGGGTTGTTGGCGCTGGTCATATAGACCAGGTGGGTGGCGGCCTTTGGCACCGTGCGGTCGTTGCTCAGCTCCTGGATCTGCGGGATATAATGTTCCATCCGCACAAATTCGACATACCGGTTCTTGATCTTCCTCGCCCGGAACCAGACGAACATCACCGCAAACAGCGCCCCGCCGACGATGATAGCAACAAAGCCCCCATGGGGGAACTTTTCAAGGTTGGCGAAGAGAAAGCTCATCTCGATGCTCAGGTACACCGCCAGGTAAAGATAGATCAGCGCCGAATTTGTCCGTCGCGAGATCAGGTAATTGGCGAACAGGATCGAGGTGGCCAGCATACAAAGAGTGATCGCCAGCCCATAGGCCGCATCCATATGGCTGCTGCTGCGGAAATACAGGGTGACCCCCGTACAGCCGAGGAACAACAGGAAATTGATCGCCGGGATATAGGACTGCCCGCGCTCTTCCGTAGGATAGCTGATCCGCAGTTTGGGCCACAGGTTCAATCGCATGCTCTCGCTGATCAGCGTAAAAGATCCGGTGATCAGGGCCTGGCTGGCGATGATCGCCGCGGCGGTGGCGATGATGATGCCCGGGATCAGGAACCAGTCGGGCATGATATTGTAAAAGGGGTTGCCGAGATTGGTATCGAACACCCGTCCGCGGTAATGCGCCAGCAACCAGGCGCCCTGCCCGAGGTAGTTGAGCACCAGGCAGGTCTTGACATAGATCCAGCTGAACCGGATATTCCCCCGGCCGCAATGACCCAGGTCGGAATAAAGGGCTTCGGCCCCGGTGGTACAAAGGAACACCGCCCCCAGGATCCAGAATCCCTTGTGATAGGTGGTTAGCAGCTGAATGGCATAGTGGGGACTCAGCGCCGCAAAGATACCCAGGTCGTCGAGCAGGTGATCACTGCCCAGCACGGCCATCATGGCAAACCAGATGAACATGATGGGGCCAAAGAGCTTGCCGATGGACTCCGTCCCGAACTGCTGGAGAAAGAAGAGGATCACCAGGATGCCGATCACGATATAGACAATGGTGGACTGATCCACATACCGGAAGGCCGGCATCTGCCTCAGACCCTCGATAGCGGACGTGACCGAGATCGGCGGCGTGATCATGCCGTCGGCCAGCAGGGCGGCGCCCCCCAGCATCGCGGGGATCACCAGCCAGCGCTTTTGGCGCCGGACAAGGGCATAGAGGGAGAAAATGCCGCCTTCCCCTTTATTATCAGCCTTTAAGGTGAGCCAGATGTATTTTACGGTGGTCTGGAGAGTCAGCGTCCAGATGATACAGGACAGGGAGCCCAGGATCAGCTTTTCGTCGATTATTCTTCCGTGGATGATGGCGTTTAGAACGTAGAGGGGGGAGGTCCCGATGTCGCCGTAAATGATGCCCAATGCTATTACAAGATTAGCAAAGCTGACTTTATTGATCTGTTTACTCACAGTCGGCAAAGTTATAGCGAAAATGATGAATCGTACAACCTTATTTTACCCCTGCCGTCTATCCCGGCAACCCAACATTTAAGTAAGCCGTAGTTAATAACAGTCAAACTTTTACCTATCTTAGGACTTCGTAATTACTTCGTAAAAACTTAGTGAAAACAATGAGCAGAACCCTGTCATCGCTGCTTCTCACACTGACCCTCCTGACCGCGGCCGGAACGAAAGCCCAGGTCCAGCAGATCACCTACACCGAACCTGAACGGGAAGATGGCCGCCGTACCAATTTTGAGATCATCGGGAAGATGAACGATAACTATCTGGTATTCAAGAATAATAATTCAAACTGCGCGATCAGCATCTATGACAGCGCCATGCGCCTGCAGCAGCGCGTACCCCTGAGCTTCATGCCCGACCGGTATATCAACATCGATTTCATCCCTTATGCCGACTTCTGTTACATGATCTATGAGTACCAGCGTAAGGGGATCATCCATTGCACTGCCGTCAAGCTAAACGCCCAGGGGCAGAAGATGGGGGATCCGGTTGACCTCGATACCACCCAGATCAGTTTCGCCGCCAACAATAAGATCTATACGACCGTCTACAGCGAGGACAAACAGCGGATCATGATCTTTAAGATCAACAGCAAGAATCCCCGCAACTTCCTCTTCACCACCTACCTTTTCGACGCCGACCTGCACCGGCTCGACCGCCACCGGCTTTATTTGCCAATGGAAGAGCGCAATGACCTGTTCACCGACTTCCAGCTCGACAACGAGGGACAGCTGGTCTTCGGCCGTTACCAGCGAAGCGGCAGCAACGACTATATCACCCGGGTTGCCATCGTCACAAAAGGGCCCGTCGCCGACAGCTTCTCCGTAAAGGATATCGGCTCGGGGGACCGCATCCTCGACGAGATCAAGATAAAGGTGGATAACAACAACAAACGGTATATCCTCTCCGGCTTCTATTACAAACAGCGCCGGGGGAATATCGAAGGGCTCTATTCGGTCGTCTGGGACAAGAATACCGATAGCCGGATAGGGGAGAAGATCACCATCTTCACCGACGACCTGCGCGCTCAGGCCAAAAGCACCGACGCCAACCTCCGGATGGCCTTCAACGATTTCTTCATAAAGCACGTCATCACCAAACGCGACGGCGGTTTCCTGCTGGTCTCCGAGTCCCTGTACACCACCTCCCGGGGTAATATGTTCAACCGCTGGGACTATATGTACAACCCGGCCTTTGGCCCCGGCGGGTTCTATTCGCCCTACTATTATAGCCCCTATTACAACCCCTGGTCCCGCAACTACGGGAATTTCGCCACCCGCTACCATGCCGAGAACATCCTCGTTCTTTCCTTCGACGCGGCGGGTGACCTGCAGTGGAGCGCCGTCATCCCCAAGAGCCAGTTCAACGACGAGACCGAGAACAGCATCTCCCACGAGCTGGTCAATACCGGCGGGGAGCTGCACTTCCTGTTCAACATCTACGAACGCCGCAACGAGCTGCTCAACGACGAAAGCATCTCGCCCGAAGGCCGGGTCACCCGTTATCCGACCCTCAAGAACCTCGACCGCGGTTATGAGTTCATGCCCCGTTATGGCAAGCAGGTCAGCAGTTGGGAAACCGTCATACCTTGTCTTTATAGGAACTATCTTTGCTTCGCAAAAGTTGAATTCTAACGCGCAGCGGACCCCCGGGTCCGCGACAAGGAACCCAA
>Ga0105239_10001882_pt1 | contig 27423 bp, 21 predicted proteins | sample KBSC44metaG_FD_92761 | JGI IMG/M metagenome (GOLD analysis project Ga0105239, IMG submission 92761) | Corn rhizosphere microbial communities from Kellogg Biological Station, Michigan, USA - KBS C4-4 metaG | ecosystem: Host-associated > Plants > Roots > Rhizosphere > Soil | place: Michigan, USA...
GCCATTCTGGGAGTTCGTCGGCGGCCCGCTGAACGCCGGCACCTTCGGGCCGGGCGAGATCGACAAGACCTTCGGGCCGGACGTCAAGTTCGTCAGCATCCCGAAGGACATGAAGCAGAACCGGCCGCCGAGCGACGGGCTGCAGTTCTTCGGCATCGGCCGGGTCGATGCGCGCAGCAAGGCGATGACCGTCTCGCTGCACGGCATCGACGGCGGCGCGCTCTACGAGGTCGAGTTGCCGTTCGAAGCCTGATATCGTCGTCGTGCAGCAGGTTCGCGAAAGCAGCCACTCGATTGCGGGCGGGGCCGCGCAGCTCGCCGGATGACGCCGGCGAGGGCGTCGGCACTTACCCCAATGTCAGCCCAGCGCCAAATCAAGAACATTGGTGCATGCCGGCCGTCATCACGCCTCGCGAGGTGCCTCAATGGGTGCCGGGAGAAGTGCTGTCCGCCAGCGACGCGCTGGGCTGGAAAGACGTGTTCCAGCGCTCCTATCGCTACACCGGGCTCGATGTCTCGGTGCCGGCGATCGATCATTTCATGATCGTGCGTTACCTCGTCGGCCAGACCCGCATGGAACGGCGCTTCGAAGGGCGCTGGACACGCACCGCCTGCAGGCCGGGTGACCTGTCGCTGCTCACGCGCTCGCAGCAGTCGCACTGGCACTGGACCGAAGACATCGATGTCTCGCACATCTATTTGTCCGGCGATCTGATGTCGCGCGTGGCGAGCGACGTGATGGAGCGATCGGTGGCCGAGGTGCGGCTGCACGACCTGCTGCGCACCGAGGACCCGGTGCTCGCCCACATCGCCGACGCGATCACGCAGGAGGCACAACAGCATGGCGTCGGCGGCGCCCTGTATGTCGAGGCGCTCGGGGTCCAGCTCGCGGTGCACTTGCTGCGGCGCTATGCCAGCGTCGCGGTTCGGGAGGCCGCGGCGCAGGGCGGCCTGTCTCCGTCGCAGGTGCGCGGCCTGCGGGAGTTCATCGACGAACATCTGCATGACACGATCAGCCTCGACGGCCTGGCCGCGGTCGCGGGCCTCGGCGTCTGGACGTTCAGCCGGCGCTTCAGGGAGACCTTCGGCCGCGCCCCGCATGCCTTCGTCGTGGATCAGCGGGTCGAACGCGCGAGGCGCTTGCTCTCCCAGGGCGCGCTCGCGGTCAAGGAAGTGTCCGCGACCTGCGGCTTTGCCGACCAGGCGCACATGACACGCGTGCTGCGTGCGCGGCTCGGCATCACGCCGGCGCAGCTGCGCAAGTCTTCCGGCCACTGAAAGCCCGCACCCGATCGTTCAACGAATTGCCCGGTTCGTTCAAGAACCCCGGGACCGTCGTCACTAAGGTAGCTCCTGCCGCAACCCCCAGGAGACGAGACGACATGACCGCAAGCATCCAAGCCGCTCCATCCCGCTTCGACGCGGTGATCATCGGCGCCGGCGTGGCCGGCCTGTACCAGCTCTATCGCCTGCGCGAGCAGGGGCTCGAGGTGAAGCTGCTCGAAGCCGGCGACAACGTCGGCGGCACCTGGTACTGGAACCGCTACCCCGGCGCGCGAGTCGATTCGCAATCGCACGTCTACCAGTACTGGTTCTCGAAGGAGCTGAACGAGGCATGGAACTGGAGCGAACGCTTCCCGGCCCAGCCCGAAACCGAGCGCTACCTGAATTTCGTCGCGGACCGCTGCGACCTGCGCAAGGACATCCGCTTCGACACCCGGGTGACGGCAGCGAGCTATGACGAAGCGGCCCGGCTCTGGTCGATCACGACCGAGGGCGGCGATACGCTGCAGGCTCGCTTCTTCATCACCTGCGCCGGCATGCTGTCGGCGCCGCTCAGCTCGAGCTTCGCCGGGCAGGAGCGCTTCAAGGGCCGACTCTTCCACACCGCGCGCTGGCCGAAGGAGCCGATCGATCTCGCCGGCCAGCGTGTCGGCGTGATCGGGACCGGCGCGACCGGCATCCAGGTGATCCAGACCATCGCCAGCCAGGTCGGCCGGCTGACGGTGTTCCAGCGCACGCCGCAGTATGCGATCCCGATGCGCAACCCAAAGCTGAGCGACGCCGATCGCGCGGGCTTCAAGCAGCGCTTCGACGAGTTGCGCCAGCGCGTGCACGGCACTTTCGCCGGCTTCGACTACGACTTCGATCGTGGCGCCTGGGCCGAGCTGTCGCCCGAGGCGCGGCGCGCGGCGCTGGAAGAGCTGTGGCAAGACGGCTCGCTGAGCTTCTGGGTCGGCTCCTTTGCCGAGATGTTCTTCGATCCGCAGATCAACGAAGAGATCTCGGTCTTCGTGCGCGACAAGATCCGCGCGCGCATCGAGGACCCCGCGGTGGCGGCCAAGCTGATCCCGACCAGCTACGGTTTCGGCACGCACCGGGTGCCGCTGGAGACCCACTACTTCGAGGCCTACAACCGCGACAACGTCGAGCTGGTCGACGTCAGGCAGACCCCGATCGAATGCATCACCGAAGGTGGCGTGCTGACGGCCGACGGCAAGCTGCACGAGCTCGACATCCTGATCCTCGCCACCGGCTTCGACGCCGGCACCGGCGCCTTGACCCGGATCGACATCCGCGGCCGCGGCGGCCGCTCGCTGAAGGAAGAGTGGAGACTGGACATCCGCACGACGATGGGCCTGCAGATCCACGGCTATCCGAATCTCTTCACTACCGCCGCGCCGCTGGCGCCCTCCGCGGCGCTGTGCAACATGACCACCTGCCTGCAGCAGCAGGTCGACTGGATCGCCGGCTGCATCGCGCAGCTGAGAGCCCGCGGACTGAGCGAGATGGAGCCGACGCTGGAGATACAGGACCGATGGGTCGAGAGCCACGACGCGCTGGCGAATGCCACGCTGGTCACGAAGACCGACTCCTGGTACATGGGATCGAACGTGAACGGCAAGCCGCGTCGGCTGCTCTCCTACATCGGCGGTGTCGGCGCCTATCGCCAGCAGTGCGATGAAGTCGCCGCCAAGGGTTATGAAGGTTTCGTGTTGCGCTGACAGACGAGGAGACACTGATGATCGCCAACGACTACTACGGCCAGGAAGGCCACGGCCCCTACGAACTGATCGACATCGGCACGCTGGATCTCGAGGAGGGCGGTTCGATCGACAACTGCCGGCTGGCCGTCGCGACGCACGGCAAGCTGAATGCCGCGAAGGACAACGCGATCCTGGTGCCGACCTGGTACTCCGGCACCAGCAAGATCATCGAGCAGGTCTACATCGGCCCGGGCCGGGCGCTGGATCCGGACAAGTACTTCATCGTCGTCGTCAACCAGATCGGCAACGGCTTGTCGACTTCGCCGCACAACACCGGCGGCGCGCTGAGCATGGCCAACTTCCCGAAGCTGCGCATCGGCGACGACGTGCGCGCCCAGCATCGGCTGCTGACCGAGAAGTTCGGCATCCGCAGCCTTGCGCTGGTGGTCGGCGGCTCGATGGGCGCGCAGCAGACCTATGAATGGGCGGTGCGCTATCCGGAGATGGTGCAGCGTGCCGCGCCGATCGCCGGCACTGCGAAGAACACCGATCACGACTTCCTGTTCACCGAAACGCTGGTCGAGGCGATCACCTCGGACCCGGGCTTCAAAAATGGCGGCTACGCCTCGTCCGCCGACGTCGCGGCCGGTCTGAAGCGGCACGCGAAGATGTGGGCCGTGATGGGCTGGAGCACCGAGTTCTACCAGCGCGGCCGGCCCGCGGCGCTGGGCTTTCCGACCTTGCGCGAGTTCATCGACAACTTCATGACCGGCTACTTCGCGCCGATGGACCCGAACGCCTTGCTCAGCATGGCCTGGAAGTGGCAGCGCGGCGATGTCAGCCGGCACACCGGCGGCGACCTCGCGGCGGCGCTCGGCCGCGTGAAGGCGAAGACCTTCGTGATGCCGGTGAGCCACGACATGTTCTTCCCGCCGGCCGATTGCCAGGCCGAGCAGAAGCTGATTGCGGGCAGCGAGTTCAGGCCGCTGGCGAGCGTCGATGGGCATCTGGCGCTGTTCGGCGCCGATCCCGAGTTCCTGAAGCAGCTGGATGGGCACCTGACGGCGCTGCTGGCGTCGCCGGTCTGAAGCGACTCCGCCTTCTCGAACCTCCCGATCAGCGGCGCCGTTTCGGCTTCTGATCGGTGCGAAGCATGGGCAAGTCGCCGCCAGCTATCGCGGCTTCGGCCGCGGCCGCGATGGCGGCGTAAGCGTTCGGCGGCTTTCGATCGCCCTTGAACGCGCCTCCGGTGTATGCAGTCTCGACATCGGGGGCGAGCCACCGGCCAAGCTCCTGCAGGCCCGGCATCCCCTCGAAGAACCGCATCGCGTCGGCGAAGGACGGCACTGCCGCTGCGCGTCTCGCCGATCGCAGTTGCTGACGCATGCGTGCTGCCGCGTCCTGCTGCGTGCGCCAGTATTCGTACCAGCCGCGGAACCAAGCCTCGGGCTGGCGCACCGGCCCGCTCGGTTCGCCGTCGCCGTTGACCCGAAGCCGCGACGGGTCCAGCAGCAGGTTCGCCGACACGCCGCAATACCACTGCAGCACCGAGAGCGCGTAGTCGGCCGGATTGCCGCGCATCTGCCCGAGGTGGCGCTGCCACTGGTCGGAGGTGGCGCTGGTCATCGCCGCGACGTCGTCGAGCGCTTCTTCGACGAATCCGGGCAGCGTGCCTGCGTCGATCGGCGTGTAGAGGCCGAGGTATTCCTGTTCGCCCGGCTCGAAGCGCTCCACGGCGTCGACGTAGACGCCGATGCGCCGCGCGCCGTGGCGCCCGTCGAAGAAGCCCAGCTCCCACGGCATCCAGCGCGAGCCTGGCGCGTTCGGGCCGGCGAGAAAGATCAGGCAGCCGCAGCGGCGCATCACGCGGCGAAAGTGCTCGGCCGTTTCCTGGTCCACCTTCGAGCGGTCGAGTTCGGGGTGGACCTTCCAGTCGACGTAGACCGAATAGCCGAGCTGGTCCACGAGCCGGCGATACAGCGCCTCGACCATCTCGCGATCGGCAAACCGGTGCGACAGGAAGATGTCGTAGCGCCGGTTGTCGTCGGCGATCGGTTCGGCGACCGGATCCTGGTGTTCGTTCGGCATTCCGCGCTTCCTCGCTGTCGGTGGCTGGCAGGGCAGTGATCGTCGCAAGCGCCCCGCAGTTCGTCAAATGCGCTGCGGGCGCCGGCGCCTCCTTCGCCACAATGCCGTGCCATCGTCTACCGGAGAAGCGCATGACAGGACCGCTCGCAGGCTTGAACGTGGTCGAGATGGCCGGCCTCGGCCCGGCGCCGTTCTGCGCAATGATGCTGGCGGACATGGGTGCCCGGATCATTCGCATCGAGCGCCCGCCGACCGGCGCGCCGCAGATCGTCGAAGGCAAGTTCGACGTGACGGCCCGCGGCAGGCCCGCATTGCGCATCGACTTGCGCCAGCCCGCGGCGATCGAGACCGTGCTGCAGCTGATCGCCAAGGCCGATGTGCTGATCGAAGGCTTTCGCCCCGGCGTGATGGAACGCCTCGGCCTCGGCCCGGAGGTCTGCCTCGCGCGCAATCCGAAGATCGTCTACGGCCGCATGACCGGCTGGGGCCAGCACGGCCCCTTGGCCCAGGCCGCCGGCCACGACATCAACTACATCGCGCTGAGCGGCGTGCTGAGCGCGATCGGCCGGCCGGACGCGGCGCCGCCGCCGCCGCTGAACCTCGTCGGCGACTTCGGCGGCGGCGCGATGATGCTGGCCTTCGGCATCCTGTGCGCGCTGCATGAATCGAAGCACTCGGGCCAGGGCCAGGTGATCGATGCCGCGATGACCGATGGCGCGGCGCTGCTCGCGGCGATGACCTACGGTCTCAAGGCGGCCGGCAGCTGGCGCAACCAGCGCGGCGAGAACCTGCTCGATGGCGGCGCGCACTTCTACGACACCTATGCCTGCGCCGACGGCAAGCATGTCGCGATCGGCCCGATCGAGCCGCAGTTCTATGCCGAGCTGCGCGAGCGCTGCGGCATCCACGACCCCGTCTTCGACGAACAGCTCGACAGCGCGCGCTGGCCGGCACTCAAGCTGCGCATGGCGGAGATCTTTCGCACCCGCACGCGCGACGAATGGTGTGCGCTGCTCGAAGGCACCGATGTCTGCTTCGCCCCGGTCCTCGATTGGGACGAAGCGCCGCGGCACCCTCACAACCGCGCCCGCGGCACCTTCATCACGATCGACGGCGTGCTGCAGCCCGCGCCCGCGCCGCGCTTCAGCCGCACACCGCCCGGCGTGCCGACCGGCGCCGGCGCGAGCCGGAGCGGCGAGAGCGCGCTGCACGACTGGGGCATCGCCGACGAGACCGTCGCCATGCTGAAGGCCGCCGGGGCGATCTGAAGCGACGATGCTTGCCGCAGCGGACGGATGTCAACCCACGGTGACCTGCGTCTCGAACAGGAAGGTCGACAAGGCCTGTTCGACGGCCGGCACGGCGAGCCGGCCAGCCTCCGGCAGGGTCACGCTGACCCGCATGCCGCGGCGTCCGCCTTCCGTCGCCTGCACCTTCGCGTCGGGCAGGCCGAGCTGCTCTCGCACCACCCGCGCCACCAGGCGCGCCGCCGCATCGCAACGCAATTGCGGCTTGTAGATCTTGCCGACCGAGGTCAGCGGGATGGCCTCGACGATGTGGATCTGCTTCGGCCATGCGGGCCGCTCGCCGATCGTGCGCTGCGCATGTGCCTGCAGTTCGTCCTCGGTGGCGCTGGCGCCGGGGCGCAGCGCGACGTAGCAGACCGGCAGCTCGCCGGCGTAGGCGTCCGGCATGCCGACCGCCGCCGCCAGGGCCACCGCGGGGTGCGTCGCCATCGCGTTCTCGATCATCAGCGGATCGATGTTGTGGCCGCTGCGGATGATCAGGTCCTTCGTGCGGCCGGCGATGTGGATGCGGCCCTGCTCGTCGGTGAAACCGAGGTCGCCGGTGTTGAGCATGCCGTCTTCGAAGATGCCGGCGTTGTGCGCCGGATCGCGATAGCCGGGCGAGACATGCGGGCCGCGCACCGTGATGACGCCGACTTCATGCGCCGCGCACGCTGCGCCCAGCCGGCCGTTCGCCTCGAATCGGCGCACGGTCACTTCGGTGTACGGCAGCGGCCAGCCGACCGATCCTTCGCCGCCTTCGTCGTCCGGCGGATCGATCGCGATCAACCCGGAGGCCTCGGTCATGCCGTAGACCTCGTGCAGGCTGCGGCCGGTCACTTCGCGAAAGCGCTTGCCCACGGCCGGCGGAAGCGACGCGGCACCGGTGAAGCCGGCGCGCACGCAGCTGATGTCGGCGCCGTCCAGCGGCACCTGCAGCACCGCGCCCAGCGAGGTCGGCACGGCCCCGACGCGCGTCGCGCGGTACTGCGCGACCAGGCGCCAGAAGCCTTGCACCATCGCCGGATTGCGCAGCCCGCTCGGCGACATCACGAGCAGGCTCATGCCGGCCATCAAGGCGGCCAGCGTGCTGAAGATCGTCCCTCCCACATGGAACAGCGGCAGCGTCGCGGTGAGCGTGTCGGTGGCCCGCATGTTGCCCAGCAGCGCGCCGCCGAGCGCGGCCACGAGCTGGCCGCGGTGCGTGTGTGCCACGAGCTTGGGCGCGCCGGTCGTGCCGCCGGTATGGAAGTAGGCCGCAATCTCGTCGCCGCCGCAGGGCTCGCCGAAGACCAGGTGGCCCCCGGGCTGCGCCATCAGTGCGGTGTTGAAGTCGATCACGCCGTCTTCGGCCGGCACGCCGGGCGGGGCCACGCGCAGCAGCTTCAGCGAGGGCATGCGCTCGCGCAGGCCCAGCGCCTTCTGCCAGATGTCCAGCGCCGGATGCGGGCCCAGGGCGACCAGGATGCTCGCGCCGGAAGCCTCGATCAACCCAGCGATGTGCTCGGGCTGCAGCAGGAAGTTGATCGGCACCGCATAGCCCGCGGTCTCGGCGCCCCACAGCGTCGCATGTGTTTCGACCAGGCTCGGCAGCATGTAGGCCACGCCCGGACGCGGACCGCCGATCGATGCGAACAGGTTGGCCGCACGCCGCACCAGGCCGAGCAGCTCGCCTGCGCTGACGCGGCGCGGCTGTTCGTCGGGGGCGCCGCTCATCAGCAAGGTGAGCGCGGCACGTTCGGCATCGCGCGCGGCGTTGCCGATGAACACGTCGAGGATGCTGCGTTCAGGCAGGCGCCGGGCGAGGGGCATCTCGGCCTCGAGGCGCGCAATGTCTTCGCGGTTGCGGACGCCGAGGTCGGTCAGGGATGCCATGGTGCTGGAGATCTGGACATGAATCGGCTGACTCTAGCCGCCCGGAGCGAGCCGGGAAACGCGTGCCAACCCGTGGCCACCACGGCGCGCTTCAGCGTCTGGCGGGCGATCAGAGCCGACAATGCCGCGATGGAACTGAACCAGCTCCGAGCCTTCCTGTCGGTGGCACGCACCGGCCAGCTCGTGCGTGCGTCCGAGCAGCTGCACCTGACGCAGTCCGCCCTCTCGAAGCAGATCAAGAGCTTCGAAGACGAGCTCGGCGTGCTGCTCTTCGTGCGAACGCCGGCCGGCATGGTGCTGACGAGCGCGGGCCGGCGCCTGCTGCCGTTGGCGGCCAAGACGATCGATTCGGCGCAGGAGATCGGCTCGCTGGCCGCGTCGATGCGCGGCACCGTCTCGGGCGCGTTGCGGCTGGGCACGATCGTCGATCCGGAGTCGATCCGCCTGGGGCCCTTGCTCGCAGCGCTGCTGCAGTTCTATCCGCAGGTCGACGTCTCGCTGCTGCACGGCATCTCCGGCGGCGTGCTGCAGATGCTCAGGGAAGGGCAGGTCGACGCGTGTTTCTACCTGGGCACGCTGAAGGATGCGGAAATCGCGGTGCGGCAACTCTCCCTCGAACACTACGTCGTCGTCGGGCCGGTGGCCTGGGCCGAGCAGCTGCGCAGCGCGACCTGGGAAGAGCTGGCGGCGATGCCCTGGCTGGCCACGCCGGCCGGCAGCTCGCAGCATGGCCTGGTCGATCAGATGTTCGCCGAGCGCGGCCTGAGCTATCGCACCGTGGTCGAGGCCGACCAGGAGGCCTCGATGCTGGAGCTGGTGCAGTCGGGCGTGGCGCTCGGCCTGATGCGCGAGCGCATCGCCGCGCCGGCCCTTCGCCATGGCCAGGCGGTTGTCTGGCCGGGGGCGCACCTGCCGTGCCCCTTGTCCCTGCTGTACCGGCGCGCCGACGAAGACTCGGCGATCCTGCAGGCGCTGCTGGTCACGGTGCAGGGCGTGTGGCAGGCCGACGCGGACGCCTGAATCCGGCCCGGCCGGCGCAGATGGTCGCCGCAGCAGCTAGGGGTTTACATCAGGGTCATGCTGATCCGACCGTCGCAAGTGCTTGTCGGCAAAGGCTATTCCGCCGCGGCACCCCGGGGTTGACGCAATGTCACTCGGCTTTTGGCAAGTCCGTTCCTAGACTGCTCGCAGACCCGGTTGCCGAAAGAAGCCCCATGACCACCCCATCCCCTGCCGATCGCCACCCCTTGCTGCGCAGCCTGTTCGATGCCGCCGTCGCCGCGGCCCAGCCCGCGCTGTGCCTGCCGCAATACCTGCCGCCGCGCCCGAAAGGCCGCACCATCGTGATCGGTGCCGGCAAGGCGTCGGCGGCGATGGCTCGCGCGCTGGAAGACCATTGGGACGGCCCGCTCGAAGGGCTGGTGATCACGCGCTACGGCTATGCGGTGCCTTGCGAGCGCATCGAGATCGTCGAGGCCGCGCACCCGGTGCCCGATGAGGCCGGCCTGCAGGCCACCGAGCGCATCCGCCGCCTGGTGAGCGGCCTGAGCGCGGACGATCTGGTGATCGCGCTGATCTCCGGCGGCGGCTCGTCGTTGCTCGTCGCGCCGGGCCAGGGGCTGACGCTTGCCGACAAGCAGGCGGTCAACAGCGCGCTGCTCGAATGCGGCGCCAGCATCTCCGAGATGAACTGCGTGCGCCGGCATCTGTCGCAGGCCAAGGGCGGGCGGCTCGCGGCGGCCTGTCATCCGGCCCGGGTGGTGACGCTGCTGATCTCCGACGTGCCGGGCGATTCGCCGATCGACATCGCCTCCGGCCCGACCGCGGCCGACCCGACCACCTGCGCGGACGCGCTGGCCATCATCGAGCGCTACCGCATCAGCGTGCCGCCCGCGGTGCTCGCGCTGCTGAACAGCGCCGAAGGCGAAAGCGTCAAGCCCGGCGATCCACGCCTCGCCACCAGCACGACGCACATCATCACCGCACCCCAGATCGCGCTCGAAGCCGCCGCCCAGGTTGCGCGGGCCGCCGGCTACGAGGCCTACATCCTCGGCGACAGCCTCGAAGGCGAAGCGCGCGATCTCGGCAAGGCCTTCGCCGGCATCGCGCGCCAGGTCGCCCTGCGCGGCCAGCCGTTCAAGACCCCTTGCGTGCTGCTCTCCGGCGGCGAGACGACGGTGACGATCCGGGGCAAGGGCCGCGGCGGGCGCAACGTCGAGTTCCTGCTCTCCTTGGGCGTCGCGCTCGACGGGCTGCCCGGCGTGCACGCGATCGCCGGCGATACCGACGGCGTCGACGGCATCGAGGAAATCGCCGGCGCCTGCCTCGCGCCCGACACCTTGGCGCGTGCCTGGGCACTCGGCATCAATCCGCGCAAGAGCCTGGACAACAACGACGGCCACGGCTTCTTCCAGGCCTTGGGCGACTCGGTGGTGACCGGCCCCACCCTGACCAACGTCAACGACTTCCGGGCCATCGTGATCGACGGCTCATCCAACGGAGATTCCTGAATGCAACAGTCCTGCCACGCCAAGATCGTCGCCACGCTCGGCCCCGCCAGCGCCGACCGCGCCACCATCGAGGCCCTGGTGCAAGCCGGCGCCGACGTGTTCCGCCTGAACTTCAGCCACGGCACGCATGCCGATCACAAGGCCCGGCTCGAGATGATCCGTTCGATCGAGGCCGACATCGGCCGCCCGATCGGCGTGCTGCTTGATCTGCAGGGGCCGAAGCTCCGTGTCGGCAGCTTCGCCGACGGACCGGTCAAGCTGGTCGACGGCGCGCCGTTCCGCCTCGATCTCGATGCCGACCGCCCCGGCGACGCGACCCGCGCGCCCCTGCCGCATCCGCAGATCTTCGCGGCCTTGAAGCCCGGCGTCGAACTGCTGCTCGATGACGGCAAGCTGCGGCTCGAGGTGATCAAGTGCGGCCCCGAGTACGCCGAGACGCGGGTGGTCAACGGCGGCCTGCTGTCCGACCGCAAGGGCGTCAACGTGCCCGGCGTCGTGCTGCCGCTCTCGGCCATGACCGACAAGGACCGCGCCGATCTCGACTTCGGCCTCTCGCTCGGCATCGACTGGGTCGCGCTCTCCTTCGTGCAGCGTGCGGCCGATGTCACCGAAGCCAAGCAGATCGTGCAGGGCCGGGCCGGCATCGTCGTCAAGCTGGAGAAGCCCGCGGCGATCGAGAGCCTGGAAGCGATCCTCGACGAGACCGATGCGGTGATGGTGGCGCGCGGCGATCTCGGCGTGGAGATGCCGGCCGAGCAGGTGCCCGCGATCCAGAAGCGCATCGTGCGCGCCTGCCGCAAGCGCGGCTTGCCGGTGATCGTCGCGACGCAGATGCTCGAATCGATGGTCGGCGCGCCGGTGCCGACGCGGGCCGAGGCATCGGATGTCGCGACGGCGATCTACGACGGCGTCGACGCGGTGATGCTGTCGGCCGAATCGGCTTCCGGCAAGTTCCCGGTCGAGGCGGTCGCGATGATGGATCGCATCATTGCGCGGACCGAGGCCGACCCGTACTACCGCGACGCGCTCGATGCTTCGCACACCCCGCCCAGCGCGAGCACGGCCGATGCCATCGGGCGCGCCGCCCGTTCGATCGCCAGTCTGCTGGACGTGGCGGCGATGGTGGCCTACACCAGCTCCGGCTCATCGGCGCTGCGCATGGCGCGCGAGCGGCCGCGCGCCGGCATCATCGGCATGACGCCGAACCGCGCCACGGCCCGCCGCCTGACGCTGGCGTGGGGCGTGCGGCCGGTGCTGTGCCACAACGTCGGCGACGTCGCCGAGATGACCGAAGTGGCGTTGCAGACTGCGGTGCGCCAGGGGCTCGCGAAGTCCGGCGAGACCATCGTGATCGCGGCCGGCATGCCCTTCGGCACGCCGGGCACGACCAACCTGCTGCGCATCGCGCAGGTCGAGTGATCCGGGTGGGCGGCTACTTCGGCTCTCTCCGAGAGCGCCGGAATCGCCCGGGTGTCATGCCGGCGTAGCGGGTGAACGCGCGGTTGAATGCCGCTTCGGAGAGGTAGCCCACCGCTTCGCCGACCGAGGCGGTGTCCTGCGCGCCTTGCAGCAGCAGCCGGGAGGCTTGCTCCATGCGCAGCGAGGTCAGCAGCGCGAGCGGCGGATCGCCGACGTAGCGGTCGAATTCGCGGGCAAAGCTGGCGCGCGACAGATGGCAGAGCGCGGCCAGCGAGGCCACGGTCCACGGCTTCTGCGGCTGCTCCAGCATCGCCTTCAGCGCCGGCGCGAGGCGGCTGCTGCGCATCAGCCCGAGCACGCCGGCGTGGGCCGGTTCCGCCGCGAGATGGGCGCGCAGCGCCAGCGCGAACAAGGCGCCCGACAGCTCCTCGACGATCACCGCGGAGCCCGGCCCCTGCTGCTCGATCTCATGGGCCATCAGGCGGACCAGCCCTTCGAGCCAGCCGTAGTCCGGCGTCTCGGCAAAGGGGATCACGATGTGCTCCGGCAAAGCCTCCAGCAAGGCACTGCGCCGGCGCCCGCCGAACTCGAATTCGCCGCAGAGGATCTCGATCTCGGCTTGATCCGGGCGCTCGAGATTGGTCTTCAGGTCGACCAGTTCACCGCCGATCGTGCGAATCTTGCGTGCGCGCCGCCGCTGGCTCTCGGTACGCAACACATGCGTGGCGCCGCGCGGCAGGATCGCCAGGGATCCGCGGGGCAGCGCAACCGCGGTGTTGCTGTCGGGCAGCCAGAGTTCGCATTCGCCTTGCAGCACGATGTGAAAGGGCGCGCGCCAGGGGCCGATGCCGTCGTGCGGTGCATCGAAGCCGCGGCCGAAGAGACAGCGCAGGTCCAGCCTGCCGCGGGGATCGAGCGTGGCGACGAGTTGGCTGAGTGCATCCATGTGAGACGATAGAGCAATTCATAGAGACGAGACGGCATTCATGATCCCGCATCCGGCCGCTAGATTAGCGCCATGACGCAGCCCGCGGTCGCGGGCCGTCGCAGGATCTGCAGGAGAAGCCGTGATGCATGCCCATCGTTCACCGATTCCCGTCTCGTTCTTCGGCATCGCCGTCGGCGTACTGGCGCTCGCCAACGCCTGGCATGTCGCCTCGCGCCTCTGGGGGTTGCCGGCCGAACTGGCGAATACCTTCACGGTCGCGGGTCTCGCGGTGTGGCTGACCGTCACGCTGCTGTACGCGCGCAAGTGGCTGTTGCATCGCGCCGAGGCACAGGGCGAAATGCAGCATCCGGTCCAGTCCTCGTTCGCCGCGCTGGGGCCGGTCTCGGGCTTGCTCGCGGCGATGGCCTTGCTGCCGTTCTCGCGGCTGCTCGCCATCGGCTTGTTTGCCATCGCGCTGGTCGGCCAGCTGGCCTTGGGCCTGTGGCTGTACGGCCGCTTCTGGCAAGGTGGACGTGCACCCGAACTCGTCACGCCCGCCGTCTACCTGCCCGCGGTGGCGCAGAACTTCGTCGCCGGCACCGCAGCAGCGAGCTTCGGCTGGCCGCAGCTCGGCGCCCTGTTCTTCGGTGCCGGCGTGTTGTCTTGGCTGGCGATCGAATCGATGATCCTGAGCCGCGCGGCGATCCTGCCGCCGACACCCGAGGCGCAGCGCCCGTTGCTCGGCATCCAGCTCGCTCCGGCGGTGGTCGGCGGCGTGACGTACATGAGCCTGAGCGGCGGCGTGCCCGATCTGTTCGCGCAGATGCTGCTCGGCTATGGGCTGTTCCAGGCGCTGCTGTTGCTGCGCTTGCTGCCGTGGATCGCGAAGCAGCCATTCGCGCCGTCGTACTGGGCCTTCAGCTTCGGCGTGGCCGCGCTGCCGACGCTGGCGATGCGCATGCTCGAACGCGGCGCGACCGGGCCGGTGGAATGGCTGGCGCCGATCCTGTTCATCGCAGGCAACCTGATCATCGCTATGCTCGTGCTGAAGACGCTGGCCCTGCTCGTGAAGGGCCGGCTGTTGCCCGCGGTCGCGCCGTCCCACGGATAAGGAGAAAGAGTCGTGGCGAACAGTCCATCGATGCGCGCACTGATCGTCAGCCGGGCGGGCGGTGCGTTCGAGAACGTCGAATTGCCCCGGCCGGTCCCGCGTGAAGGAGAGGTGCTGGTGCGCATCGCCGCGAGCGGCGTCAATCCGCTCGATACGAAGATCCGCGCCGGCGCAGCGGCCCATGCCCGGCATCCCCTGCCGGCGGTGCTGGGCCTGGATCTGGCGGGTATCGTCGAATCGGTCGGGCCCGGGGTCGGCATGTTCCGGCCCGGCGACGAGGTCTATGGGCTCACCGGCGGTGTCGGCGGTATCCAGGGCACGCTCGCGGAGTTTGCCGCGGTCGATGCCGAACTGCTCGCGCTGAAGCCCGCCAAGCTGTCGATGAGGGAAGCGGCCGGCTTGCCGCTGGTCGTCATCACCGCATGGGAAGGCCTGGTCGATCGGGCGCGCACCGCAGCGGGCCAGAAGGTGCTGGTGCACGGTGGGGCCGGCGGCGTCGGACACGTTGCGGTGCAGATCGCCAAGGCGCTCGGCGCGGAAGTCTTTGCCACCGTCTCTGCCGAGCAGGCCGGGATCGTTCGAGGCTACGGCGCCACTGCGATCGACTACAAGACAAGCTCGGTGGAGCAGTACGTTGCGCAGCACACCGCCGGCGTTGGCTTCGACGTGGTCTACGACACGGTCGGCGGCGCGACGCTGGATGCGTCCTTCGCCGCGGCCAGGACGTATCGCGGGCACGTCGTCAGCTGCCTGGGCTGGGGCACGCATTCGCTTGCGCCGCTGTCGTTCCGCGCGGCGACTTATTCGGGCGTGTTCACCTTGCTGCCGATGCTGACCGGCAAGGGCCGGGCGAACCATGGGCATATTCTTCGGGAGGCGGCGAAGCTGGTCGAGGCCGGCCGGCTCGCCCCGCTGATGGCCGCTCGCAGCTTCGATTTCGATGCGGTGCTGGAAGCGCACCGGGAAGTCGAGTCTGGGCGCTCGCGGGGGAGGGTGGTGATCGATATCGGCAAGGCAGTCAGCCGGTAGCCGCTGCCCGCGGGCTACTGCGCCAGATAGCCGCCATCCACCGGCAGGATGTGCCCGGTGACCATCGATGCAGCAGGCGACGCCAGGAACAGGACCGCCGAGGCCACCTCGTCGGCCTCGGCCAGCCGGCCCATCGGCGTCACGTTGCGGATGCGCTCCATCAACGGCTCCGATGATTCGAGCTCGCCGATGAAGGGCGTGCGCGTCCAGGTCGGTGCGACGGCGTTGACGCGAATATGCAGCGGCGCCCACTCGACCGCCAGCGCGCGTGTCATGTTGACCACGCCGCCTTTGGAGGTCTGGTACGAAATGTTCGGATAGAGCCCGCCGCCGGACAGTCCCATGATCGACGCGACGTTGACGATGCTGCCGCCCGCAGCCATGTGCCGTGCGGCGGCGCGGGCACACAGGAAGCTGCCGGTCAGGTTGACGTTGATGACCTGGTTCCAGTCATCGAGCTCGAGCTCGAGCGAAGGCTTGCGGATCGCCATGCCGGCGCTGTTGACGAGCACGTCGATCCGCCCCTCGTCCCGCGCGATGCCGGCGATGACGTGTTCGATCTGCGCCGCATCGCTGACGTCCAGCATCCGGCTCGTGCCGTTCGGGATGCTGCCGGCTTCGCGCTCGGCGGCCGCGCCGTCGCGATCGAGCAGCACCACCCGCGCGCCGGCTTCGCCCAGCAGACGCGCACAGGCGAGGCCGATGCCGCTGGCGGCGCCGGTCACCAATGCCAGCTGGCCATCGAGCCTGAACCGCCCCAGGCCGCCCGGTTCGCGCGCCGATGAGACGCCGTCGCCTTGACTCATGAACTCACCCTTCGATCGTCTGTCGCTTGGCTACACTGTCGCGCGCGCCTTCGGCCCAGCATACTTCGCCGGCCGCGTCTGAAGAAAAGAAGGAGCACGCCTTGACAAGAGCGAAAGCCTCCAGCGCCATCATGCGCTGCGGAACCGAGCAGCCCGACGTGATCGGGCGCATCTTGACCGCGGGGCCGTTGTCGGTCGAGTTCGACAACGGCAATCTCCGGTATCTCACGGTCGGCGGCGTCGAGGTGTTGCGCGCGCTGTCCTTCCTCGTGCGCGACCCGAACTGGGGCACCTGCGTGCCGGCGTTGAGCGGCCTCGACATCGAGCAGCGCGCCGATGGCTTCAGCGTCAGCTATCGCGCCAGCTGCGAGAACGCCGGGCAGCAGATCGTGTACGACGCCCGCATCGAAGGCCGCGGCGACGGCAGCCTCGAATTCAGCGGCGCCGCGACGCCGGCGACCGACTTCCTCACCGCGCGCACCGGCTTTGTCGTGCTGCATCCGCTGAAGGGCGTGGCCGGCCAGGCGCTCGAGGTCGAGCATGTCGACGGCAGCGTGGAAGCCTCGACCTTCCCCGCGCTGGTCGATCCGCTGCAGCCATTCCTGAACGTGCGCTCGCTGACGCATCAAGTGCTGCCCGGGCTGAAGGCCAGCGTGCGCATGGAGGGCGATACCTTCGAGATGGAGGACCATCGCAACTGGACCGATGCCTCGTTCAAGACCTACGTGCGCCCGCTGGCGCTGCCGTGGCCCTACCTGCTGAAGGCCGGCGAGACGGTCCGGCAGAGGGTCACGCTCACGCTCAGCGGCGCCGCGCCGGGCACGGCCAAGGCGGCTGAAGCGTCCAGTCCCGGGACCATCACGGTCACGCTCGGTCAGACGACCGGCGACCGGTTGCCGATGGTCGGGCTGGGCGTGCCGGCCGAAGAGATCGCCGCGGCGACCGCGTCACTCGACCTGCTCGAACGCTTGGCGCCGCGGCTGCTGATCTGCGAATTCGATTCGCGCAAGAAGCATGGCCGCCGCGAGCTGGAAAGCTACCGCGTGCTGTGCGAGCGCAGCGGTGCGCAATGCGAACTCGAAGTGGTGATCGACAGCATCGAGCAATTCGATCGCGAGTTGAAGAGTCTCGCTTCATCGGCCCGCGACGCCGGGCTGAAGCCCGCGGCCATCGCGGTCTGCCCGGTCGGCGACCTGAAGTCGGTGCTGCCCGGCAGCCCCCGGCCGCCGGCACCGGCGCTGGCGGCGCTGTACCAGGCTGCGCGCGAGGCCTTTCCAGGCGCACGCCTGGGCGGAGGCATGTTCTCGTTCTTCCCCGAGCTGAACCGCAAGCGGCCGCCGGCCGAGCTGCTCGACTTCGTGCACAACGGGACTTGTCCGATCGTGCACGCGGCCGACGACCGCTCGGTGATGGAAACCCACGAGGCGCTCGCCTACCAGGTCGCGACCGCGCGCAGCTTCATCGGCGCGACTGCCTACCGCATCGGCCCGAGTGCGATCGGCTGCCGCGACAACCCCTACGGCAAGACCTACACGCCGAACCCGGACAACCAGCGCCTCTGCCTGTCGAAGAGCGATCCACGCCAGCGCGGCCTGTTCGGCGCCGCGTGGACGCTGGGCTACCTGGCGAGCCTCGCAAGCACCGGGGTCGAGGCCGTGAGTCTCGGCGCGCCGACCGGCCCGCTGGGCCTGATCCATCGCCGCGGCGATTCGGCGCTGCCGTACTACGACGCGCTGCGCGGTGCTTCGGTCTATCCGGCCTATCACGTGGTTGCCGGTCTGACCCGAGCGGCCGGCGCCGCGCTGCTGGCCGCCACGTCATCACAGGATCGCAGCGTGCGCTGCCTGGCCTATCGCGCCCAAGGCGCCAGCTTGCTGTGGCTCGCCAACATGACTGCGCAAGACCAGACGGTGCGCGTGGCGCATGGCGGCACCCGGCCGTCCGGGATCGTGCTGGACGAAGCCAGCTTCGAACAGGCGACCACCGAGCCGGCGGCCTTCGAGGCGGGCGTCAAGCCGCTCGACCTCGAAAGGCTGCGCCTGACCGCCTACGCCGTGGCACTCGTCTGCATCGAGGACGATTGAGAAGCTCTGCGCTATGCTCGCGCTGAATAACGATACTCGCCCGTATCTCTGAGGAGACCAGGATGAAGACGCGCCAATTCAAGTCCCGCAACGGGACCGAGCTGAAGTTTTCGGCCGTCGGACTCGGCATGGGGCCGATCGGCGAAATCTACGAGTTGCTCGACGAAAAGACGACGATCGCGACGGTCGAACAGGCTTACGAGAGCGGTGTTCGCACATTCGACACTTCGCCGCATTACGGCAATGGCCTGGCCGAGTCGCGACTCGGCGCGGGACTGCGCCGCATCCCGCGGGACGAGGTCCTCGTCTCGACGAAGATCGGCCGCGTGATGGACCCGTTCGCCAAGCCGCGCGAGAAGAACAAGGACGTGTACTCGCCCGGCTTCGTCGGCGGTTACGCCCACGCGCCGAATTTCGACTACTCCTACGACGGCACGATGCGCTCGGTCGAGCAGTCCCTGCTGCGCACCGGACTGAGCCGGCTCGACGTGCTGCTGATTCACGACTGCGACGTCTGGACCCATGGCGCCGAGGCCGACAAGCGCTTCAAGGAAGCGATGGACGGCGCCTATCGGGCGCTCGACAAGCTGCGCAGCGAGAAGACGGTCGCCGCGATCGGATTCGGCATCAATGAAGCCGACACCTGCGTCCGCTTCGCGCGAGCCGGGGACTTCGACCTGGCGATGATGGCCGGCCGCTACTCGTTGCTGATCCAGAGCGGCCTCGCCGAATTCCTGCCGCTCGCGGCGGAGAAGAAGATGGGCGTGATGCTGGCCGGCGTGTTCAACTCCGGCATCCTCGCCACCGGCGCCATTCCCGGCGCCAAGTTCGAATATGGCGCGGCGCCGCCGGAGATCATGGATCGTGTGCGCAAGATCGAGGCGATCTGCGCCCGTCACGACACCTCGCTGCGGCGCGCGGCGATCCAGTTCGCGATGGCGCACCCGGCGGTGGTGTCGGTGATCCTCGGCGCGGTCAAGCCTTCGGAGGCCGCGGCCAATGCGGCCGACGCGGCATCGCCGGTGCCGGCGGCGCTGTGGAGCGAGCTGAAATCCGCTGGCCTGCTCGATCCGTCGGCGCCGACCGGCTGAGCGCGCGTCCAGGGTTATCGATAGGCAAAATCGGGCCGAAATCTTTCTACATTGGGGCTCACAAAAAAACCTCGCTCCCAGCGAGACCTTTGGAGACTTCCGATGGACCGACGCAAGACACTCAAGGCATTGGGCAGCGCGGCGATTGCCGGCGCCTCGGGATTGACCGGGCAGATCGCATGGGGGGCCGCGGCGACGATGGTCACCGTCGTCAAGATCGCCGGCATTCCCTGGTTCAATGCGGTCGAGAAGGGCATCAAGAAGGGCGCGAAGGATTTCAATATCGACGCCTCGATGGTCGGGCCCGCCAACGTCGATCCGGCGCAGCAGGTCAAGCTGCTGGAAGATCTGATCGCCAAGAAGGTCACCGTGATCGGCCTCGTGCCGCTCGACGTCAAGGTGTGCGAGCCGGTGCTGAAGCGCGCGCAGGCGGCGGGCATCAAGGTGATCACGCACGAAGGGCCGGAGCAGGAGGGCCGCGACTGGAACGTCGAGCTGATCGACTCGGTGCGCTTCGGCGAAGTGCAGATGCAGCGCCTCGCGAAGGACATGGGCGAAAAGGGCGACTACGTCGTCTACGTCGGCACGCTGACCACGCCGCTGCACAACAAGTGGGCCGATGCGGCGATCGCCTACCAGAAGGCGCACTACCCGAACATGAAGCTGGTGGCCGATCGCTACCCCGGCGCCGACGAGATCGATAGCTCGTACAAGACCACGCTCGACGTGATCAAGGCCTACCCGAACCTGAAGGGCATTCTCGGCTTCGGCTCCAATGGCCCGATCGGCGCCGGCAACGCGGTGCGCGAGAAGCGGCTCGGCAAGAAGATCGCCGTCGTCGGCACGGTGCTGCCGTCGCAGGCCAAGGACCTGATCGCCGACGGCATCGTGCGCGAGGGCTTCCTGTGGAACCCGACCGACGCGGGCTACGCGATGGTCGCGGTCGCGCGGCTGGTGCTCGACGGCAAGGAGATCAAGGACGGCATCGAGATCCCGGGCCTGGGCAAGGCGTCGGTCGACGTGCCGGGCAAGCTGATCAAGGTCGACAAGATCATGCGCATCAACAACGAGACCATCGCAGGCCTGATCGCCGGCGGTCTTTGAGCGCCGCATAGCCGTTCGCGGGCCAGGGGGCTGCCGGACTTGGCCAACTTCCTCGAGCTGCAAGCCATCTCCAAACATTTCGGCGGCGTGGTCGCGCTGCGCAACGTCGACCTCGCGCTGCCGGCGGGCGAGGTGCATTGCCTGGTCGGCGAAAACGGCTCCGGCAAGTCGACGCTGATCAAGATCATCGCCGGCGTGCTGCGTCCCGAGCCTGGCGGACGCATCGTCATCGAAGGGCGCGAACACCCGCATCTCGACCCGGTGCAGTCGACGGCCTGCGGCATCCAGGTCATCTACCAGGATCTCTCGCTGTTCCCGAACCTGACGGTGGCCGAGAACATCTCGGTCGCCCACCATCTGGGCGCGCCCAGCCTGGTGAACTGGCGCGCGATGCGCACGATGGCCGAGGCGGCGATGGCGCGGGTCGGCGCCGCGCTCGACCCGGATGCGCGGGTCGAGGATCTCTCGATCGCGAACCGGCAGCTGGTCGCGATCTGCCGCGCGATGGCGGCCGATGCCAAGCTGGTGATCATGGACGAACCGACCGCCTCGCTGACGCGGCACGAGGTGGATGCACTGGTGCGCCTCGTCGCCGACCTGAAGCGGGCCGGCATCTGCATCATCTTCGTGTCGCACCGGCTCGACGAGGTGATGGAGATCGCCGAGCGGGTCACCGTGCTGCGTGACGGTGCGAAGGTCGGCGACTTCCCGGCGCGGGAGATGAACGACAAGAAGATCGCGACCCTGATGACCGGCAAGGCCTTCGCCTACCGCACCAGCGAGACTCGTTTCTCGGAGTCGCAGACAGTCCTTTCGGTGAGCCGGCTGACGCGCACCGGCCAGTACCAGGACATCAGTCTCGAGATCCGTGCCGGCGAGATCGTCGGATTGACCGGGCTGCTCGGTTCCGGCCGCACCGAGTTTGCGTTGTCGCTGTTCGGCATGAACCGGCCGACCTCGGGCGAGATCCGGCTCAACGGCAAGCCCTTGGCACTCAAGACCAACGCCCAGGCGATCGAAGAAGGCATTGCCTACGTCTCCGAGGATCGCCTCAACCTCGGACTGGTGCTGGAGCAGCCGATCGCGTCGAACATCCTCGTGACCGTGCTCGACAAGCTGTCGGACCGCTGGGGCCTAGTGACGGAGGCGACGCGGCAGCGCACCGCGCGGCGCTGGATCGACGATCTCGCGATCAAGGCGCCGAATCCGGACAATGCGGTGCGCACGCTGTCGGGCGGCAATCAGCAGCGTGTCGTGCTGGCCAAATGGATGGCCACGCGGCCGAAGCTGCTGATCCTCGACAGCCCGACCGTCGGCGTCGACATCGCGGCCAAGGACGGCATCTACGAAGTGGTGCGGGCGCTGGCGCTGAAAGGAGTCGCGGTCTTGCTGATCTCGGACGAGATTCCGGAAGTCTTCTATCACGCGCACCGCGTGCTGGTGATGAGCCGCGGGCGGCTGGCCGGCGAGTGCCTGCCGCACGCGTCTTCGGAAGAGGCCTTGCAGGCGATGGTCGATGCCTAGCCCCACCGGCCCGCTGGCGCGCTTTCGCCGCAGTCACGAGTTCTGGCTGCTGGCGGTCATCCTGGCGATGTCGCTCGCGCTGTCGCTCGCGACCGACAGCTTCCTGACCCTGCAGAACCTGTTCGATCTGCTCACCTCCAACGCCTTCGTCGGCATCCTCGCCTCCGGGCTGCTGGTGGTGCTGATCGCGGGCGGCATCGACATCTCTTTCACGGCCACCGCCTCGGTCGCGCAGTACGTGGCGCTGACGCTCGGCATCCGCCACGGCCTGGGCTGGTTCGCGCTGTTCGCGATCGCCGGCGCGGTTGGCATCGTCTGCGGGCTGATCAATGCCGTCTTCATCACCAAGCTGCGCATCTCGTCGATCATCGTTTCGATCGCGACCTTGAACATCTTCTACGGGCTGCTGATCTTTTCCACCGGCGGCAACTACATCACCTCGCTGCCGAAGTTCTTTCGCGACGGCGTCTCGTGGTTCGAGCACGAGGACGCGAGCGGCGTGCCGTATGCGCTGAACCTGCAGATCCTGGTGCTGATCCTCGCCTTCGCCGCCGCCTGGCTGCTGCTGAACCGGACCAACATCGGGCGCCAGATCTATGCGGTCGGCGGCAACAAGGATGCCGCGCAGCGGCTCGGCTTCCACGTGTTTCGCATCAACGTCCTGGTCTATGGCTACCTCGGCTTCGTCGCCGGCGTGGCCTCGCTGGTGCAGGCCCAGCTGGCGCAGTCGGTGACGCCGACCGTGCTGGTCGGCAAGGAGCTCGACGTGCTCGCGGCGGTGGTGCTCGGCGGCGCGAGCCTGACCGGCGGCGTCGGCACCGTGTTCGGCGCGCTGCTCGGCGTCGCGCTGCTGGCGATCCTGCAGAACGGCCTGGTGCTGATCGGCGTGTCCTCGTACTGGAACCAGTGGTTCGTGGGCCTGACGATCCTGGTCGCGGTGTCGACCACGGCCTGGTCCGAGCGCCGGCGCCGCGCGGCCAAGGCGATCAATTGAAGGCCGGCCCGCGATGAACCTGCCTGCCGCCGTGTCGCCGCGCACCCCGCTGCCGCTGCTGCGCTTCCTGCGCGGCGGCGCCGTGCCGATGCTGTCGCTGGTGCTGGTCGCGCTGGTCGCCGTCTTCTGGCTCTTGCTGGGGGACAGGATCATCGGCGTCGGCGCGCTGCAGGCGATGGCCTTCCAGCTGCCGGAGCTCGGCATCCTGTCTCTCGCGATGATGGTCGCCCTGCTGTCGGGCGGGCTGAACCTGTCGATCATCGCGACCGCCAACCTCTGCGCGCTGACGATGGCCTGGGTGCTGACGACGCAGGTGCCGGGGGCCCAGGGCTTCATGTGGGGCGCCTGGCAGGTCATCGCGGTGCTGGCGGGCGTGGCGGTGGCGCTGGTCGTCGGGCTGATCAACGGCTTCGTCATCGCCTACCTCGGCGTCTCGCCGATCCTCGCGACGCTGGGCACGATGACGATGTGCAAGGGGCTGTCGATCGGCCTGACGCGCGGCAACGTCATCTCGGGCTTTCCGGAGCCGATCGTCTTTCTCGGCAACGGCACGATCGCCGGCGTGCCGGTGGCGCTGATCATCTTCCTGGGCCTGTGCATCCCGATCGCGGTGCTGCTGAACAAGAGCCCGTTCGGCCACAAGATCTACATGATCGGATCGAGCGAAAAGGCGACGCGCTATTCCGGCGTCGACACGCGGCGCGTGCTGCTCGGCGTCTACGTGCTGTCGAGTCTGCTCGCGGTCGTCGCGGCGCTGGTGATGATGGCGCGCTTCAACTCCGCGAACGCGGCCTATGGCGAGAGCTACCTGCTGGTGACGATCCTCGCCGCGGTGCTCGGCGGGGTCGACCCCTTCGGCGGCTTCGGCAAGGTCGGCGGACTGGTGATGGCGCTGATCCTGCTGCAGGTGATTTCCTCGGCCTTCAACCTGCTGAATTTCAGCCCGTTCCTGACCGTCGCGATCTGGGGCGCGCTGATCATCGTGGTCACGGCGCTGGGCGTGCTGCTCGAGAACGCGGGGGTGTCGAGGCGCTAGCACGCGCTGGCCGCTGAGCGCACGAAGCCCTCCGGGAAGCTGCTGAAATCGCAACAGCGCGTTTCAGGAAGAGTCGTTCGGGAGTTCCGATGCCAGCAGCAGTACCGCCCAGCAACGAACCCGAAGGTCTCCCGGCCCTTGCGCCGCTCGCAGGGCCCGGCTCGCCGCCCGAGCACGCCCACCGGCTGCTGGAAGAAGAACGCCGGCGTCTCGCGTCGATCATCGAGGGCACCGGCGCGGGCACCTGGGAGTGGAACGTGCAGACAGGCGAGACGCGCTTCAACGATCGCTGGGCGCAGGCCATCGGCGAGAGCCTGACCGGCCTGGCGGAGATCTCGATCGAGAGCTGGCTTGCGCGCATCCATCCGGACGACGCGACGCAGTGCCGCGCCTTGCTGCAGCGCCATTGCGACGGCGAGACAGCCTCCTATGAATGCGAAACCCGTTTGCGCCATCGCGATGGGCACTGGGTCTGGGTGCTGATCCGCGGCAAGGTGCTGAGCCGCACCGCCGACGGCCGGCCCGAATGGATGTTCGGCACCCAGCTCGACATCACCGCGCTGAAGCAGCAGGACGAGGCGCTGCAGCACACCGTCTCGCTGCTCAACCGCATCGGCGCGCTGGCGCGCATCGGTGCCTGGGAGCTGGATTTGCGCAGCAGCACGCTGACCTGGTCGGAGCAGACGCGGCGCCTCCACCGCGTCGCCGCCGACTATCGCCCGCAGCTCGACGAGGCGATCGCGTTCTACGCGCCCGAGGCCCGGCCGGTGATGCTCGCCGCGGTGCAGCGCGCGACGGCCGATGGCGAGGGCTGGGATCTCGAGCTGCCGCTGGTCCCGGCCGGCGGCGGCCGCATCTGGGTGCGGACATCGGGCTATGCGGAATTCGACGATAGCGGCAAGCCGGTGCGGCTGCTCGGCTCGTTCCAGGACGTGACCGAGCGGGTGTTGCAGAACCAGGCCCTGCAAGCCGCGCATGAGCGCATGGCCATCGCGACCGACAGCGGCGGCATCGGCGTCTGGGATTTCGATGCGGTCAACAACCGGCTGAGCTGGGATGCCTGGATGTACCGGCTCTATGGCGTGGCCGAGGGCGAGTCCGGCGGCCTGGACAAGCTCTGGGCCAGCCGCGTGCATCCGGAAGACCGCGAGCGCGCCGAGCGCGAGGTGCGGGCTGCGCTGGCCGGCGCTCCATCCTTCGACGCCGAGTTCCGCATCGTCTGGCCGGACGGCAGCGTCCGCCACATCCGTGCCGCGGCACGCATCACCCGTGACGCGGCCGGGCGGGCCTTGCGCATGGTCGGCGTCAACTGGGACGTGACCCGGCTGCGCCAGCTCGGCGCCGAGTTCGAAGCGCAGCACGAACTGCTGCGTGTGACCCTGCAGTCGATCGGCGACGCCGTCGTCACCACCGATGCCAAGGGCAGCGTGACCTGGCTGAACCCGGCCGCCGAGCGCTTCACCGGCTGGCTCGCCACCGAGGCCAAGGGCCGGCCGCTGGCGCAGGTGTTCGACATCGTCAACGAAGCCACGCGGCAGCCGGCACGGAGCCCGGTGACCGATTGCCTGGACAGCGGCCGGTCCGTCAGCCTGCCCGGCAACACGCTGCTGCTCTCGCGCAACGGCGAGGAATACGGCATCGAGGATTCGGCGGCGCCGATCCGCGATGCACGCGGCGAGATGCTGGGCGCTGTGCTGGTCTTCCACGATGTGACCGAGCAGCGCCGGCTGAGCGGCGAGATGCGCTATCGCGCGACGCACGATGTGCTGACCGGCCTGCTGAATCGCGGCGAGTTCGAGGCACGCCTGCTGCGCACTCTGGAAAAGGCCCATGCCGAGCAGAGCGAACATGCGCTGATGTACATCGATCTCGACCAGTTCAAGCTGGTCAACGATGCCTGCGGGCATTCGGTCGGCGACCAGCTGCTGCAGCAGGTCAGCAAGCTGCTCACCGATACCCTGCGTGCGCGCGACCTGCTCGCGCGCATCGGCGGCGACGAGTTTGCGGTGATCCTCGAGCACTGCACCAGCGCCCAGGCGCTGCGTGCCGCGCAGCAGATCTGCGATCGCATGGACGACTTCCGCTTCACGCACGACGGGCGGCGCTTCCGCATCGGCGCGAGCGTCGGCCTGGTGCCGGTGGACCGGCGCTGGAGCACCACCGCGGCGCTGATGCAGGCCGCCGACACCTCGTGCTATGCCGCGAAGGAAGCGGGGCGCAACCGCGTGCATGCCTGGTTCGATACCGACCTGGCGATGCGTGCGCGGCGCGGCGAAATGCAATGGGCGACCGGGCTCGAACAGGCGCTGGACGAAGGGCGCTTCGTGCTGCATGCGCAGCGCATCGACGGCCTGGGCGGCGACGAGCCGGGCGTGCATGCCGAGGTGCTGCTGCGCATGGTCGACACCAACGGCGAGCTGGTGCAGCCAGGCGCCTTCCTGCCGGCGGCGGAACGTTTCCATCTTTCGCCGCGCATCGACCGCTGGGTGCTGCGCCAGGTGATCGAGCGGCTGATGGCGCTGCCCGATCCCTCGCTGGTGCACACCCTGTGCGTCAACCTCTCGGGCCAGTCGATCGGCGACCGCGAGTTCCATCGCCATGCGATCGGCCTGCTCGACCAGGCGGGCGAGGCGGTGCGCCGCTGCCTGTGCCTCGAGATCACCGAAACGGCGGCGGTGACCAACATGGGCGATGCGGCGCTGTTCATCGACCGGGTGCATGCGCTCGGCGTGAGGGTCGCGCTGGACGACTTCGGCGCCGGCGCCTCGTCCTTCGGCTACCTGAAGACCCTGGCGGTGGACCTGCTGAAGATCGACGGCCAGTTCATCAAGAACCTGATCGAGGACCCGTTGGACGATGCGATGGTGCGCTGCTTCGTCGATGTGGCCAAGGTCGTCGGCGTCAAGACCGTGGCCGAATTCGTCGACCGGGCGGAGACGCTCGCGCGCGTGCGCGGGATCGGCATCGACTATGCGCAGGGCTTCCTGCTGCATGAGCCCGAGGCGATCGAGCGGGTGCTCGGCGGCGCGGCGGCAGCCGTACCGGGTTTCTCCACCGCTACTGTTTCAGCTGAAGCGAAAAATCGATGAGAGCCCAAACGATGAGCGTGAGCTGAGCAAGGTTCACCAGTATCGACACGACATGAATGCGGCGAAAGGCTGCAATCGCTGCTCTGTCACTGGCCTGAATCTGCCCCCGAAGCGAGTCCATCTTCGGCAGGACGATGCGGCACAAGATCAGGGCAAGTATCGCGAGTGCCGCAGCGCCAGCCGCGAAGACCGGCCTTCCCGCATATCCGTAGCTCACAGCCGTTGCGACGGCAATGAACCCTGCAGCTCGGTAGTAGATGTTGTACAGGCCGCGGACAAAGCGGGCGTCCATTGGAACGTCATACTTGAGAATCAGGAGGGGAACGGAGCCCATCAGAAAATATCCGTGCGCCAGGAGCAGGGCCATCGTGAAGAACAGCGGTGCAAACAGGGCTGCGGTCATGTGCGATACAGGCTGGATGGCTTACTTTATCCTTGCGGCCCGGCCCGGCCCGGCCCGGC
>Ga0105239_10001883_pt1 | contig 27419 bp, 16 predicted proteins | sample KBSC44metaG_FD_92761 | JGI IMG/M metagenome (GOLD analysis project Ga0105239, IMG submission 92761) | Corn rhizosphere microbial communities from Kellogg Biological Station, Michigan, USA - KBS C4-4 metaG | ecosystem: Host-associated > Plants > Roots > Rhizosphere > Soil | place: Michigan, USA...
GAAACACAGTATTGTGCTGGATGATGGGCCTGGGTGGATGTGAATCAGCAATCCGGACTGTTGCGGCACGGGATGGGATAGCCTCTACAGAGTACTCCGTACATAAGTGAATTAGTTTCGCAGTCTAGCGCCAAACTGCCAATACCTCGTAGTTGGCGGTGGGAGGTACTCCTAATATCTAACGTCTGCCGCCTAACGTAAGCTGCAGTGGCACTGGCATCCCAAACTGGGCCCCCTAAAACCCGAGCCTCCGTGGGCACCAGCCACACCCGAACTTCCAATGGAGACCCGCGTCCGTTTCCGAGACCATTCCATTTTGGGCCAAGGACAGCCACCACGCCTCAGTGAGCTTTTTCTACCAGAAACTCGCATGGATTTTCTTCCCTTCTTTTCTCCTTCCTCAAATAAAAACTCATTCACGGACTTGATTTATTGTAGGAGACAGAGACCCAAAATTACCTTTCATCTCTTTCTCCTCTGCTTCAAGCCCAAGATCAGCTCTCCTGCGCCGTAGCTGGAGCTTGCTAGGACTCGATTGATTCCCATGATGCTTTTGTTCCCTTACCGACGGTCGCTACATCACCTACTATAGGAAACTAATCCTGTCTCTCTGTAACTTCTCACCAATCAGAAAGCGCCATCTTGCCTGTTGCTTTGTTTTATCTACAGTAGTAGTCCCATCGTTGTCGACGGTTCCAAGACTATTCTAGCACGATCTCTATTCATGATTCCGAGTGTTTCCTCGTCCAACTCCTGACGCCGTCGCTATGTTTTCAAGTGGTGGTACAATGCCCTCATTTCTCTCCTTTCTCTGCTCTTTCTCCTCTCCCTCCCACATCCCATGTTGTTTCTTGTTTGGTTCCTGGAGCCAACCAGCCGGATGAAAAGTTTGGCTCGTGAATTCGATCCTTCTCGTCATCTCTCTTCCACTGTGGCTCCGTCTTCTCCTCGAATACCGGATATTGTTTCTCTAGTCCAGGTGTTTGTACTTCAGTAACCGGTAGCAACGCTGCTTTGTGTCGGAAATGGTCTGCTTTGGTCCTCCTCTCTGCAGCGTCCTCCATACTAGTTCGGTCGTACAGGTAGAGTCCGAAACAGGTGAGCACAATACCCACCCCCTGGACGGATGTGGTTGAACTTCGGAACCAAATCACTGCCACAACTATCACCCATACTCTCTTGATCAATGATGCCACCGAATATGATACTGGTGACAACATGGAGAGCAGGACAAACGCCAAGATGTTTTGAAAAAAGTGGAATACCCCATTGAACACATATTCCAACATGAGCTCTCCGTGGTCCAGTTTACCCTTCTTCGACAATGACAAGGACCCATCTTTCCAAAGGTCTTGAACAATTTCCCAGCCCTCGGTGTATATCCAAACCGGCGCCGAAAACATAAATGCCCCCACAGAACAATAGCATAACAGGTTGAGTTTGTCAAGCTTTCGAGATAGGTGTGTTTGTCCGTCGGCTTCTGCCCGCGAGGATTCATTGAACAATTTCTTCGAGAATATGTTTTGTGTCACAAAAACCAGCGCTGCCACCAGAGAGGCACTGATTCCCCAAAAGTTGGTGGAAAAATCGGTGGAGCAAGCCAGCATCACCCCTACGGTGAGCGGGACAAGTGATAAATAAGTGGCCCTCTTGTATCGAATGCGAAACACTATGCGATATGCGAGTACTGTGAAGAGAGGTGATAGTCCTTTGATAGTATGTACCAATGAGACTGGAATTTTCGATGTAGCGTATGAGCTTAGTAAATGGCCTAATAGTTGGAAGATTGACAGAGGAAGCGCCGTGTAAATCACATCCCAGGATGGTCTTCTCAATCCATTTTTCAATGCCGGGATTGCTCGCTTTAGGGAGGGAAATACTGATGACAATGCTGTCAGGATGAAGCACCATGAGAAGACGGAGAGGAATTGTAAAATCGTAAGGGTAGCAGGTTTAGGGTAGGCATTCAGGATCGACTTGGAAGATGTGTTGGTAAGGGCGGAAGTCATGTACCAAGCGATACAGAGGGCCTGTAGTTACTGTCAATACCTCGCAGGCGCAAAGAGTGGAATACATGTACTCACAATCAACTTGTAAGAGACTGGCGCTTTCAGTGCTTCCGCAAGTTCATGGGCATTCTCGCTAACACTACCCTGGCGTGTGCGGAATTTGTTGATGGCCTCGCTAACACTCCTCCTCGACCGATGGCCATAGACGCCTGGAGGACGTGCATCCCGTAATCTCTGGCTCATTTTTCTTGCTGGCCATTTAAAATCCTGGTTGGTGAACGGCCCTGCACCGGGACTGATATCCGATGGGCTTTCGCTGACTGCTGGCGCATTCTGTTGGAAACTACTTCGAGTGTCATCAAAGGAGGGGAACTTCTCGTTTCCGATAGGATCATTGATGTTCTTATTTGGCGAAAGAGCTCGATGGGTGATTATCCGAGGCTCGGGAGTTTGAGTCATTGTGGTGGTCATGTTCGTGAGCATAGATTGTAGAAGGAGACACACTGGTAACGGTGAGCCTGGGACGTAGATTCAAGGTCTACAAAGATCGCTGGCCATGACTAGCGTTGTCAAGAAGATCGATCAGCTCTTCCGCTCAGGACTGAGGACTTGTAGAGTTCATGCACAGGGCTTTCTCTTTGAATGAGTGCAACCCTAGATCAATAGTAGGGGTGTGTCCGGCGCAGGTTCACGCCACGGTCCAGTCGCAGTCCTTGCATCAATTGCGTGGTCTTTTAGCGCTATACCAATAATGGAAGGCGGTGTAGCTAGAGTTGACTCGGAACCTTCGGGACAATGATATTCCGCGATATATTTGTGGCTGTGGGACTAATCTGAGACTCAAACAACACCACCACCTCATGAGAGGACCCACGAGGCCATGAGCAAACAACATGAAGTTATGGGTCTGTACAGAGGTGTCACTTGCAGGCGTCCTTTGTCGTCTTGTCCAAGCATCAACATGGCTGTCTGAGGAATCTATGCAGAGAAGTCTTCGTTTTGGTCATTCGCCATTGACCCTCTCGACATGTTGGAACGCAATCGGCCCTTTCAGAATAGGGACTCGCGGTACTCTGTCCACTTGGCCTGAATATCACTGGTGTCACTGACCTTCGGAACAGAAGCTATATGGGGAACCGATCCTATTGAATATTATGGTGGGATCAGGAATGTTACCTACAGCAAGGACACCCACTACCACAGCCCTTTGACGGCAAACGCAACCGTACAATGGGAAAACCACACCTATCAAACTGACTTCTCCGAGGAGAGTGCAATTGTCGACCTAAATTTGCAGTATGCAGATGTTGATTGGCATTTTGCACAACAGATTTATGGTTGGTCTGCTCTTCAGTTTCAAGCTTGGGTGGTAGGTGAATTGTTCTGGTCGGGAAGTGTTCCGCAAACAGCGCTGCTATACATGGCGAACATTTTGGAACTCTGGTTTAGCGATGATCATATCTTTGGAGGAGATTTTTACGGCTTCCGACGAGCACCAGTTGTGGTCCACCTGCAGCCAGGTATCAATGTTGTCAGAGTGCGTTTGCTTGGTGATATACGTTCCATGGGTGGAGGATTTCCCCTTGATCTGCGGGCCAGATTAGAGATAAAAATTGTGCACGACCTCCTTGCAATCGATGAGCATGGTGTACTGCTCCCAGATGCCATCGGAGGCCATTTCTGCAGCCCATTTGGAAGTATCACAGTCCGGAACCAGGGAGACAAATGGGTGAAAATTGACCACATCGCTATCTCTCATGACTTTGACAAGTCCATTCTGGTTGACGGCGCGGTCTGGCTGGCTCCTGGTCAGACACGACCGGTCAAGATCCACCTTGATTTCAAGGCTGGGTCAGGAGGTGCGATTAATTTCAGGTTGACATATACGCCAGAGGGCACTGAACCCTCGTACTTGACCTTCGCTGGCAAGTTGAGCCATGCGGATATAGGCGCACCACATAGAGTCACTTTTCTTCATCCCAGCGGCGCAGTCTCATATGCAATTCTGCGCCCTCCAAGCCTTAACCAATCATTCCAAGAATCAGAAGATCTACCTGTTCTTGTGAATCTTCATGGCGCAGGGGTGGATGCGGACAGCTCCTTTGTTAGAGACATGTTCGAAGAGATCCCTGACTTACCCGGTTGGGTTCTGTCTCCCGCAGGAATGAGTGACTGGAGTGGAGATGATTGGCACACTTGGGGATTTGCTGATACTGAAGCTGCAATAAACATGACAGCCCAATGGGCCAATAATGCTGAGTGGAGGGGTCCGGGCGTCTGTTTGGACAAAGTTCTGGTGGCAGGTCACTCAAATGGTGGCCAGGGAACGTGGTATTTCAGCACTCATCAACCTGATCGTACTCTTGCTGCAGCTGCGGCTTCTGGATACTCTTCCATCGAGAACTATGTTCCATTTCACCTGTGGCAAGAAGCAGATCCTTTGCAGAGCGCTATCCTCCAGGTTGCCCGAAGCAATTACCGCCATGAGTTGTTGGTGGACAATCTTGCAGGACTGCCTATACTGCAACAACATGGCTCAGCAGACGACAACGTACCCGTTTATCATTCTCGTCTAATGAATGCCCTTCTCGCTCAAGTAGGACATCAGGCCAACTATTCAGAGGTACAAGGTTGGGGCCACTGGGTTGATGGTGCCATGACGACACAATCTATGAAGGGCTTCTATCTGAGCCACTTGAAATGTAAGTCATCACAGAAACAAGCACCAAGTCGATTTTCTTTTATAGTACCAAACTCGCACGACATGGGTTCCCTATATGGCATTTGCATCGATCAGTTATCTTCGCCTGATAGGATGGGCAAGGTCGAAGTTATCATCACTAAGACCGAAACGAGTGTGCAATGGCGATTAAAGACCACAAACGTCCATCGTTTGCGGTTCGAATGGATAGCTGACCTCACCAACACTGCCGATGAAGTTCTGCTTGACGATATGCTGCTCCCATTTGAGCTTACGGACCACTCGAAGCCAGCATCATTTGTGAGGCACGAGTCGAATATTTGGGGCAAGGAAGTATTGCTGGATTGGAAGAATCTAGAGCAACGTTCTGGTCGTCAAAGGGGCGCTCTAGAATCGATCCTCCGCAGTACCGGCCCATTTCAGCTGGTTTACAGCTCGAAAGTGTCACTTTCAATGGCTACTCAGGCAAGCCGTAATCTTTATCAGTATTACGGCGCCGACTCAAGCATCTTGCCGTGGCCGGAATATTCCAATGCGGTCGAAGGGGAGAGCAATATCATCGTCTTTGCGGTGGGGAAGACGGTCCTGCCAACGCGAATCCCACACTTCCCCATTGCCCTGGAAGATGACAGGCTGCTGTTAACGGCATACAACGGTAAGGTGACGCGGATCCCATTTGCTCCTGGATTAGGTGGTGTTTGGCTTCGTCCTCTTGCGAACGAAAGGCTGGAATTGGTGGTCTGGGGCGTTGATAGTAATGGATTGGAGCAGGCTGCTAGGCTTGTTCCGACCCTCACTGGGGCTGGTCAACCCGACTTTGTGATTTTTGAGGCATCAGCAAGATGGAAGGGACATGGAGGAGCAGTGGCGATGGGCTTTCTCGACTATGAGTGGAGGATATCGGCGGGGTCTTACCTTCCATGAATAGAGAGGATACTATATGGTTGAGTAAGGATCCACGCTCGCCAGCAACAAGCTACAATTGCTAGATTTGAGGCTTTGGAATGCATAGAGTGACTATGAGGAAGGAGTCAACCAGAAGGAGAGGCCTTTGTGGAGAGGGAAGGCGCGAGTATGATCACAATTGTCCTCTTCGTGCCTGCCTTCAAAGTGGTTAAGCTTGAGGTGTGACGGTCTTTCCTCTTCTCTACCTTCATCTGCCTACCAGCTAAGGCCTCTTCCTCTTCTTCCTTTCTTACTCTATCATCCTCGCCCTCCTCTCATCCTCACAAGAACCCTGTCAGAGTACACGCTTCTGTTGACCTCATTTGTCCCGTGTCTGCTGTATTCAGGGTTCCTTCAACCAGATCGTCCTTGGACGACCTCGATCTCTTTTTCCCAGCTTATCTTGTATCTTAGGTCCAATCTCCTTCTTCATCACATTGAGGTTATCCATGGCGACAATTGTTTCAACAGGTTCACCAAAACTCAATCGGAAAACCACCTCGAGTGTGAAGTTGCGGCTTGACATGGAGGAGGACGCTGTGTCTGCAACCAAACACCCCAAGGTAAGTATCAGTCACATGAATCCTCGCATTCACTTCCAGTCACTTCCAAGCCCCATGCGCGGCCTGCCTGTGTTTTTCTCTCACTGCTTCTTTCGGCAAACTGCAACAACTCCCTCTTTTATTATCTCTTTTATTATCTCTCCTACAAACTTTTCTCTTGGTTTGACTCATCAAACTGATCAAGCCTTTACAGCACAAGTACAAAGAAAAGGTACCAGTAATCCCTTGTCTCTCCCCTACGCCTGTTCACTCTCTATAGACTTCTACAGGTCTGCCGGACCCAAAGCCCACCACCAACATGGACGAAATCCTCGCTCGTCTGAAGTTGAATGACGCTCGGAAGCCTAGCACTGATGTTCGGTCTCTTGACAAACTCCTATACAATTTGCAAGACCAGAACAAAGCCTTGAAGAGACAGGAAGATGAGATCAAGATTGGAGTACACTCAAATCGCCATCTCTCCACTTCCGTGTCCGGAGATAGCTCCTCTAGTTCGAACGCTGGTGTTTCTACTACGCTTCCCGTTGATCTTCCTCCCTCCAGCAACCGCCCAGCAGCGAACACAACCAAGACAGACAATGCTGAAATCTTGCGTGTCAAGCGGGAGCTCGAGGCTGCCAAGTCAGTCATCTCGCGCCAGGAACAAGAACTCGCCGAGACACGTACCTTGAAGCACACTATGGATCAAGCTATGGGCCCTCCCTCTGAAATTAGAGATTTCGTCCCTTCAAATGACCTCAACGAAAACACCATTGGCCATCTTCAAAGTGCTTTCAATGCATCAGCTCGCCCATTCACTTCGCGTAATGATGCGTGGGTTGCCCAAGACCCTGTTGACCTTGCTAGCGGGAACTTTGGACGATCCCGTGGCATTTGGCAGAACACTGCTGTATCCATGGCCGATGTCCAAGGTGCGAATCCTCCTGGTGTGGGATATCCCAACACTCGCGACCTTCGTCTCCCAAATCATGGCTATGATAGCATCTATGGGGCTGCCGCCGCCTCCAATGGTGACTCAGCTTTTCAAACTGGTAACTTCTCAGGCAATACTGCAGCTGCTGGGTACGATATGAGAGCTGATGCGGTGGCATTCAACCCGCAGCAGCTCAACATGAGACGCAATGTTGCTCCGCTCCGAATCAACACTACTGCCATTGATCCTCTCGCCGCCTATCAGAGCTACCCTCCAGGTGCCACTGCTTTGACTCCGCCAGCGATCAGTTCCATGGGTATTCCAGGCCAATATAATTACCAGCCTCGTGGTGTTACCGCTCCGCTGTCACCTACAGGAACAGACTTCAATGCCTCCAGTGGTCAAGGTGTCACCAATCCCTGGCCCCTCTTAGTAAGTGCTCTGCTCATCGCTTCTAATCTCAAACTAACCGTTAAACAGGCCAATCTTGCTGGTGGACAAACTTATGTTACCCCTCTTGAGCCTATGAATTATCGACGCCTCCTTGATAAATCAGTTTCTTGTGATTGGAAGTATATTGTCGACAAGATCGTCTGCAACAATGATCAACAAGCCAGCATCTTCTTGCAACAGAAGCTCAAAGTCGGCACAGCAGAACAGAAATTTGATATTGTTGAGTCCATCGTCAACCAGGCATACCCTCTCATGATCAACCGTTTCGGTAACTTCCTTGTCCAACGTTGCTTCGAGCATGGTACTCCAGAGCAAGTTGTTGCAATTGCCGAAGCCATCCAAGGCAATGTCTTGTCACTCAGCATGGACCCATTTGGCTGTCATGTCATCCAGAAGGCCTTTGATTCTGTGCCCGAGGAACACAAAGCTGACATGGTCCATGAATTGCTTCGACGTATCCCAGATACTGTTATTCATCGCTATGCTTGTCACGTCTGGCAGAAGCTCTTCGAACTTCGCTGGAGTGAAGAACCACCACAAATCATGTTGAAAGTCAACGAGGCTCTTCGTGGTATGTGGCACGAGGTGGCTCTGGGTGAAACTGGTAGTCTTGTCGTTCAGAACATCTTCGAGAATTGTGTCGAGGACGAGAAGCGTCCCGCGATTGAAGAGGTCATTACCAACATCGACTTGATTGCTCATGGTCAGTTTGGCAATTGGTGCATCCAACATCTCTGTGAGCATGGTTCTCCACCAGACAAGCGTCGGGTTGTTGACCATATCCTCACCAATTCATACAACTACAGTGTTGATCAATTTGCATCCAAAGTGGTTGAAAAGTGTCTCAAGATTGGTGGACCAGAATTTCTGGATAAATATCTTTCAGTTATAACAACTGCTCATCCGGATCGTCCCCGCATTCCTTTGATCGACATTGCTGGTGATCAGTACGGCAATTATCTCATTCAATGGATTCTGATGAACACTCATCATCACCAACGTGAGCAGGTCGCCATCCATATTCGAAAGCACATGGTCTCTCTCCGTGGTTCCAAGTTCGGATCGCGTGTTGCTATGCTCTGCTGCAATCCAAACTCTGCCACTCGTCCCGGAGCAGGTGCGGTTGTCAATCCATTTGGCGCCCCTGGCCAGCCCCGCAGCCAATGGGCACGCTTCCGCTAGGTCCATTATGACCATCTTACTCGTTGAGGACTTGGATTGCACGAAATCAGTTATCCCATCTACTTCTTCGTCATCTTTGTAGATGAAAGGTATTCTACACATTGTCAATAGCATGGGGATCACCCCTATGGCTTGGAATACTTGCTCGACAGCCTCAATACTCTCAAGTCAGCAGTGTTTTGGCTCGGCTTCTTGGCTCGATATATGCTTGTATTGTATGTATGGATTATGGAGACGGCTCACCGGATCATTCACCTTGAGTATGGTATTTCACATTTATTAACCAATCGGATTTCTCTGCTCGCAGAGCCAGTTTCTTACGGAAAGCATTGAAGGTATCAGGCAAGGCAGGAGATATTGCATGGCTTCAGAATTCACAGAACAATGTTCAATATCCCAGAAATCGTGTATCATATCAGACTTTCTTGTTCTGCTTGAGTCAGCAGACACTTGAGGCATGTATTTAACAGTGGAATGAACGAAGATGGTCAGGACAATGTACCAAATAGTGCTTATGATAGCTACACAATAGGATCGAATCCATCATAGTGATCGAATTTAGTATTTGGTCGTTTACGTGTTCGTATACTCGTGGGAGGGATCGAGAGGAACAGTAATTAGCTATTCCAGCTTCCATTATGGCCTATAGAAGAGCCGATCCTTCCCAGGTAGTCTCCGAAACCTAGTTCATGCGGGTGAACTTAACAAGTGTCTTTCCAATAGCAGCTGATGGCTAGCCACCGGGGACTTTCGAGTCCTGGCTGCCAACCTGAAGCACTATGATCGTATCCATGTAATGGGCGATATTTCAACTCTCCCAAGGGTTGAATAGTTCATACTCCTTCTCCGAGACCTTGAATGTGTTTGTGAGTGTCATCGCAATCCAACTATATCTAGATACTCAATAGAGCAAATCCCCGAAAACCAGACTTACCGAGTTTCCGGGGCTGATCGAAAACGCAACGCATCTTTCATCCCACGCAACGTCAAGCTCAGTCCTTCGATAGCAACCCACTATCCGGCACAGCATTGGGTTTCAGAATATTCACGACTCCAGTCCCCGTCTCACGGTGTCCGTTCACATCGACGCCCGCGACTGGCGCGTCAGCAGCAACGGCACCGCTATCCGCACTATTTTCCTCCTTCTCCGCCGAGTCCCCAACCTGGCCTGTACCTGTCCCCGTCTCTGCATCTGCCTCCGCCTCGTCTTTCTCCCAAGGCTTCCGCCGCCGCGGCGTCTTGTCCACTTTACTCGACCCGGGCTCTAGCACCGTCGTGGGGATCTCTTCGATGCCTGGCACCGGGATGTTCCGCGTGATGAGGTCCACAATTGCAGCGAAGGAGGTCGGGTAAGGCGGTTGTTGGTCGTCTGTGGGAGGAGGTGCTTGGGGTGGTGCTTGGGGTGGTGCTTGGGGTTGAGTAGCTCCTTGTGGTAGTTGTGTCTGCATCTGTGTTTGTGCTTGTGCTTGTGCTTGTGCTTGTGCTTGTGTGCGTGCAGCCTGTTCCTCATCCACAGTCCTTGTGATCTCTCCTTCCTGCTCAGGCTCTAGTGGCGCATCTCTCTCCCTCAACCAAGTGCTATACGCGCCCGGATCCACGGGTGGGACATTATATTTCCTCGCGAAGTAGAAACACTGCGCCTGCAGCACCAGCTCGACCTCCTGCTCGACCTCTTCCGCAGTCGCTGGCCGCTCGGGATGGCCCAAGATCGTCGCGAGTCCGCTTTGATATTCTGGATCCTGCGCGAAAGGGTAGGACGAGAGCGCTTGGTAGATCTGTGTTTGGGAGGGCTGCTGCTGTTGCGGAGGCGGCTGTTGTGAGGGGTGCTCTTCGAGAGCTGGCTGTCCTGCTTCTGAAGACATGTGCGGGGAGGGGTTTCTGGAGCGGATGGTGTTTATGTTTGGTTTGGTAGGCGAATGAAGGTATAATAAAATTGAGGTTTGGAAACGTGTGCGATCATTCAGGAGAACACACGTCTTCTGCCATGTATATCTTGAATTGGACAGCGTTTTTTGAATCGACGATATGTAACGGTGGACTTTATCGAGGACGTTGAGATGATTCCTGGGGAAATGTTTAGCAGGCAAGGCTGCGGCGGGCTGGTTAGGTCGGGTGAATCTCGGGCTCTTTTGACCCCGCACTGGCAAGTCTCGCAATGCCATCGTTTGGAGCAATTTAAATATTGCATCCATCCAGACTCCCGTTTCCTGTAGGCAAGAACAGCATGTGGCCTGGAGCATAAATGGGGCTTCCATTGTTTATCGTGTAAGAATGAACAACCCATCGATGCATTAGAATGCTCATGTTGTCTCTTTGTCTGACCAGGAATCACTCGCTCTCCCTCCTCTTTTCCTCCTTTCAGTCTCCCATGTCACCCAGCTGTATCCTTTCTTCGCCTTCCTAGACTTCCCTTTCTCTAGCGTCTCGTCTTCCTTGAATCAAACCTCGTCGTTAATGACGGGACAATCATACCAGAATGGCAATATCGTCGCCGTGCCACATCGGCATCATCCCGATGGAAACAAACACGTGATCTCTAACCAATCCGCGTCCACACGCGCAGCCGAAACAGAACAACTGTCAAAGTCGGTATTAATAGAACAATTAATACCTCTTCTGAGCGAACCGATACCGAGATTCGGTCCCATCAGCAAAACCTGCGGATCCAGAAATCTGCCCTAGTAGGCTCGAAATCACCCGACGATCTGACGCTCTAATACGGTTGCCGCGGCGGCTGCTTGGGATTCTACCTCAGCTGGCAGTACTACAGCACTCTAGCCTGTGCGACACAAGTCGAGGGGGCACCCTAGTGGTGGCGCAAGTTAAGAGGGAGAGATCGACCTGGTGAGGGGGGTAGGGCATACTGGTTACACCACGACATGAACACTTTGACAGCCGAGTAGTTAGATCACCACGAATTCCTGAATCTAGACACCGTTTGAAATAATCCACCCGGTGGATGGCACCACAGAGAGGTTCAATCGAAATGTCAACATGCATCAGAAGTTAAATCTGGCATTATGAATACAGTACTATAGTACATATAAGTGAACATAGCTCCCCCCTGGCGGCCCCTGAAGTGCTTCAGCCTTTGATTTGTTAGGTCCAAGCTTTGACCCCAAAGTTCCAAGCGGCACCCACAATTTTGCCCAACCTTGCGAGTCCCGTTTGGCCAACCGTGGGCAGCAAACCGAACACGATTCGAAATCCTCAGCCGCTTAAGTCTCACCCTGGAATGTTGCTTAAGGGGGGAAAGAACCAAACGTAACAAGAAAGCAAAGAACATGGCATAACTTCTCTTCCCAACATGCCGTTCTCCATGCTTCTCATCCACCCCGGTCTTAACGCTTGGTGAAGACGGTTGGCCGGGTCCGTGGGATACCTCCACCATTCTTCGAACCAGCACCAGGATACGACATCCTGTCGATGAGATAGACACGGTTGTCGGTAGAGACTCCGTACCTGGTCAACGTTTTGGGCTGGGACATCGGACCACCATCGTCTCGAACGAGCTGAGGGCGGCTCACATAGACAGGCTGATCACTGTCATAAAACCGGTCCTGGTCTCTGCCTTTGTGGGCGGCATCTCTGGAAACCTCGGCGGGGTGGGCAACAATGTCAGCATTGAGCGGCCTTCGAGGCGGACCGCCGATGGGGTCATTCATGAATCTATCTCCAGCTGGGCCAGGGGTGATTGTTCGATGATCGTTCGTAGACACATCCCCAGTTCGATCACGACTGCTCGTTCGATGAAACTGATCTAGTGTTCTAGATACATCCCCAGTTCGATCACGACTGCTCGTTCGACGGAACTGATCCAGTGTTCTAGATACATCGCCGGATCGATCACGACTGCTCGTTCGATGAAACTGATCCAGTGTTCTAGATACATCGCCAGTTCGATCACGACTGCTCGTTCGACGGAGCTGATCTAGTGTTCTAGATACATCGCCGGATCGATCACGACTACTCGTTCGACGAAAGCGGTCATCCACAGACACATCTCTAGCTCGGTCACGGCTGCTGGGTCGAAGACCTTCGCCGTGTCCGGAAAAGGCTCCTCGTCGATCGCGCACATAGGCATCACGGGCCACGACCTGGCGTGGCTCACGGCTGAGAACATATCGTGGGCCATCTTGATGTATCCCCGACATGTTGTAGTTTTGCGGACGTGCGCTAGGTAGAATGCCTTGGTTGGATGGGGTTGCCTGCCAGATTCGTTGACCTTATTGATGGCAGAGCGGTAATAACCACCGTTTTCGCTCACGGCACCCCCTTCTCGTAATAAAATGTGTGATTGTTTGTACTTTCACCTTTTCGGGATATTATCGGGTACGACAATTGCGAACGGGAGATCGACGAAGGGAGGCGTACATGCGGGTGATAATAGAATACAACCTGGCTTGATAAGGGGGTCGAGTGTCCCATTTTATGAGGTGAGAAGCTGTTGAGGGGGCTGAATCTTGGTCTAGGCGTCAGTTGACCTTTACTTCCTATCTCGAGAACAGATGAGGCTGAGTTTGATTCCCCGGCTGTGGTGCAGCTCGTGGAGAGGCGAAGTGCATGAGGCTAACAAGCTCTATTCCTCTAATTGGTGGGATCCGTCCGGTCATTATCAGCGATTGCCTGTGGCGGTATCGCACCACCACCGTGCAGACATAGCCTCAGGCAGCATTTTACATCCAGCCTCGTCTCAACGTTGGCTTTATCAGGTGTAAGACTCCATGTCTCAGACTCAGCGAATACCTTTGCTCTGAACACCCGCATGATCTGGCGGCAATCATAAATACTTCAAAGCCCAGCTAGTCACTATGAGCGCGTCGGAATTTGGAGTATCGCAGTTCCTGCTGGATCGCTCAAGGAAGTTCACCTCGTTTTCTGACCCTAGGAAATATGAAGCGCTCCTCGCGAGCGTGGATCAAGTGGTAAGTTTTTTTCCTTCTTCTACCCTTTCTGGCTGCATCCGCGCTTTGCATTTGCTGAGATGTCAACCGAAGTTAGGAACATCTGATTACCAAGAGCATGAGCTCGCGTCACTAGAGTCCCAGTTGGACAAGTTTGACTCAGCAGTCCCCGTAGACCCAACAAAGAGTTCATTGCATATGCTTCTACATAGATGGACTCCGGCCAAGAGGGGCGATCGACTCGATTACCGCATGCCGTTCAAGGACTACGCCACACTGGAGAAAGTGACGAAGCGTCTGCAATTACCTCGTTGTTATGCATACGATTATGGACGACGGCAGCAAGTCCCAGCATGCATGACAATGTACCAACATGGCCTCGGTGAGTTTCTTCTGCCGAAACAGGTTCCGTGTTTCCTGACCTCCTTTTGCAGAGATTGTGTGCCACACTCCAAAGTTTGGAGATACCTGGGCGAGTTTGGCCCTCTGGTTTGATTTCAACACCCGCACCTCGTCATGTTTCTTTGGAGTGACGGAGGGAGAGATGGGAGGAGTGCTCGGTGTCATGAAGAGCTTGAGACGGTTGTCCAGTCACCCGTTCTTCATCCCGCTTTCGCTTTACTGGACTTGCTCGCAGATCCTCCGGCGGGATGGCCAAGATGTCCACGAAAAGATGAAAGAAGTCCAGATCGACACGGGCCTGCTGAAAAAGTATCTCAACGTTGACAACGCCAATTCTCCTGTTGCGACTGGGAAGGCTAAGACGGGCGGAAAGCGGCGAGGCCCCACCTTCACCGAGATCCATCAGGTTATTGTTGAACAACATGCTCTGTTGACTAGAGGGCTCGCAGAGTTCACCGAGCAGCTGGGAAAGTCGTGCAGGACAGGGCTCGACGACCTAGAATCCCTCGCATCGGAAGACAAGGATGGGCGTCCCGTGTTTCCTCCCTGGCTGGACGAAGAGGCGCATTTCGAACTGCGGAAGCTGTTGAGGCACACGGAAAACGCGACTCAGTATGAATTGAGCCATCGCAATCAGATTCTCAGCCGGATCGAGATCCAGCAGCAAGTTCTTTACAACCTCATGCAATCCCGCATCGGCGATGAGACTCTTCGGGACAGCTCGGCGATGAAGAGTCTTGCGGTGTTGACCATGGTCTTCCTGCCCGCGACGGCTGTGGCCACCATCCTCAGCGTGGATGCTTTCTTTGGCCGGAACCCCGACGATGGCAGTATTGTCGTCTATGGCAGATTCTGGGTATTCTGGGCCATAGCGATTCCCATCACTCTGGTCGTGTTGATATCCTATTTTATGTGGGTTGAGCGTGCATGGCTCGCGGAACTGTGGTCGAGGAATAGGGACCACGACATCGAGCAGCAGATCACAACCGGCACCGATAACAGAAGAGACACTCAAAAACCTGTGGGCTCTCCCCTACCCATATTCACGAAGGGGTGATGCAGGGCGATGTAAAGATGAGATGTACTTGGTTGGAATGAAGGTGTTCCTGGGACACAAATACGCATGATGTCACGTTGGGCATCGGAGCACGGGGGCAAACCACGTCCTTCAGGCGCTTCCTATTTAGAGGAAGCTCTGCCTAAGTTATGTAGCTAAGCACATAGATAGGGAACTTAGGTTATCTTAATCTAACATACACCTGTTTTGTTTTTTGGGATGACACACACCCGCTATTTTGGCCATCGTGATATGCTCCATTTGTTTGGCAGTGTTTGTCACAGTAATATACTCCACACATCGTGGCCCTTGCTTGCTGGACCCCTTGAATCCTTGCCTCTAGAATGCAGGAATTGGAAGAGGCAGACTCTAATCTGTGATGTTGACTGGCTTTTCTGCTGGTGCCCTTAATTTTGTTGAGAGTCCAAAGAAGCTGTCGCAAGCAGTTCGTCGCCGGCCCAAAATTGATTTGGAATACCTCTGCTGTGCCATAGATCATCCTGTAGTGAGTGGAAAGGAATTATCAAGCCCGTCCGGATCAGGGATTGTATCTGATTCGGACATAATGATTGATTCCTCGCCTTCCATCAGCACATCCGTGGGAGCAGTCTCAAGGAGACCACTGTCGGCCATAATGAAGTCGAACTTTTTGACTGGCAGTTCCGCTCCTTTCCCTCTCCGCCGAAGCAAGTGGAGACACGCATCTCCATCGCCCAGGAGCAATGATGATTTATCAGGTGAGAATGTTCCAGCCATGATTTCGGCCTGACAGTCGTAAACTTTCTCGACGAAGACGTCTTGTGCTGAAAGCCGAGGATCCCAGCGGTTGAGACAGCCGTCGTCGCTACCAGTGAACAAGAAGTTCTGGTCAAACCACTCAGTCATCCCCACACCAACATCATCGCATTGCGCCCGCAGAGGCCTACCATGCGCGAGAGTATGGAGAATATTTTTGCCATTCCGCATATCCCAGACATAGACCTTACCATTTGTGCAAGAAGCTGTCACAAGCTCTTCCTGATATGGGCAAATTCTCACCGTGTTGATATCAGCGGCTGGACAAGCTAGAGTGAGATGACTAACTTGTTGGTCAGTGTTGTACACCTGGATGCATGATTGTTGCCTTGGGCTAGGTGTGGTGCTGGAAGTGCCTGCGACGAAGCCTTTACTACCTGCAAACCACGCGACTTCGAAAACTTGAGAATGGTTGGGCTTGAAGTCCCGCTCGGTCATGCAACCTTGGTCGATCGACCACACACTCAAACGGCCACCAGAGCTGATCTTATCATCCCAAGCGAAGCCAGCTGACAGCCAATTTTGGTTCTCCGGGTGTGCGCCAAACGCAAGAGCCATGGGGTACTCGCTAAATGCTTTTTCCTTTTTGTAAGGCATCCCAACAGACTTAATAGATGTGAAATCTTCATTTATATGCCAGACTTGGACTGATGCTCGCCCGGCTTCAATTCCTGTTGCTATGAGGTTGGTACGTTTACCAAGTGTCATGACGATTACCTTGTTTTCGTGTTCGATCTTGTGAAGCAAAGAGGACTGTTCATCCTTGCGGACATCCCAAATTCGGACATACCCGTCGTAGCCCGCGGTGACTGCGTGATCTCCATTAGCTGAGAATTTGGCCGCAGTAACAGTACGATACAGGGGCTTCTTGTAGCTTGAGACGCCATAAGTAAGATGAGTACTTTGCATCTCTCGCAAGGTCATCGTACTTATGGATCCAAGAGCAAGGTTTCTGGGATTATTGTCCGCAACCGGGTTCTCCACAGCCATACTGCCGACGATAAATCGTTTGCCATCTGGTGACCAGTCCAGTTCCGTTACATCGTACGAGAACGCCTCCGAGATGCAGCCGCCATAGAAGCTTTTCATTTGTCCGGCCTGCTTTGGTTTGGGCGTGCCTGTTGGGACTTGCATGGTATCACCGTTCTTCGAGGTTTGTTTTAATCGTTTTTTAGGATGCGGAGATTTTGATTCTGATTCTGACTTTGATTTTGGTGTGGCAGAATTGTTCTCAATACCTGTATCTGTGACTCTTCTCTTGAACGGGGCATTCTTACTCATGACTCTCTCCGCCCAATCATAACCTAGATCCTGGCATTTCTGTCGTAGATGTGCCGACCATGCGGCTGCTGCAGACGTTGGCTCACGGTGAACACCGTTCTTATCCATTTCGTTTGTGACCCCCTGCCATAGGTCCCTCCGGATGCAATCTGGTCCGAGCTCTTTGAATACTTTCTCAACAGCTCGGATTTGGATCATATCAGCCGACCGACCCTTTGGATTTCGAATTGGAGCCGCATTTGGAGTGAATGCTGATGGCTTCGGTGCAGTTTTGGGCTTGGGTTTCGTCATAGAACGTGGGGAGTGTTGATCTCGGTTTAATTCCGCATTCAAGATCAGTGATGATAGTCCAGATGGAGGGTCAGGTCTAACCACCCCCGAATTACGTGAAGGCCGCTTCTGAGAGCCATTCTTGTTTGATAATTCCTCAGGTAAAGAAGAAATACGACGAGTGGCGGGAGAGATGGCATCCTGCTGCGACTGTCCCTGAGAACGTTCTTGATCTGCAGTCATGGTCAAAGGTTGATCGCTAGGAGGAATGGACATATCCGGGATTGGGGTTCGGAGGTCTGATTTTGGATTGCCGAATAACTTGAGCATGAGAGCCGCATGCGACAGCTCAATCTGAGCTCTGATGTCTTCCATTCGCTGACGAGTTGGGTGAGTCTCGCACCGTGCTTCGTGATCCCTGTCAGCCTTATCTTGAAGCTTTTTGAGCTCATCTCGATGACTTGCCCGATACTTCGCTTCAGACAGGTAATATTGATCTTCTCTTTCTCTTCGCGCCATTTTGTAATCGAGTTTGTGTTGAGACTGGGACTCTTCGTGAGCATCTTCGGCCTGTCTTTCTCGCCGATGATGCTCAGCCTCGACATCTTGTTGGGCAAAGTCCAGAGACTCGCTGTTGTTCTCATCCGAATGTTGTTGCTGCCGCGCTTCTTGAGCCTGTTTGAATTCGAGATCTCTTCGGTCGTGAGAGTCTTGAAATTGTTGCATCTCCATTTGTTGGACTTTGTTGAATCCTTCTCGTCGTGCCTTGTGAGCTCTCAGGAACTCTTGATTACACTGGGCACGAGCTTCATCGAGATCATGCTGAAGTAGCCACTCAGCCTCATTGGCTTCTTCTAGCCACCGTAAATGGCATTGTCGTAGCTCTGCCCAGTTCTTTTCCAACTTGTCGAAATGATCCGTTTCTCCAATTGTCTCTCGACTCTCGTCTGACGGTTTCTGAGATATTTGGTGTTCGCCTTCGAGGGAGAGCGGATTTGAATTTGAATTTGAAGTCCCCATGGCAGGCAATACCGGACCATGAGGACTGTCTATGTGCGGCTCCATTGAATCGCCGGCGGCTTAGGGTTGACAACTACGGACATGGAGACAATGGCTGCTAAACCTCGCCAATCAATCGAAGAGAGCAGATGAGAGTCGAGTTTAACTGAGTAGAAGGAAGCTGCGGAAGTTAATAAGGTTCGATCCTCTCAGATATGCGAGAAACTCTTCTTTACCTGGACAGGACAGCTTGTGGCTTACCAAGGGATTTCTTGTGATATGTGATGGGGGATCTGATTGGGTGGGTCTGAGGATCACACCTGTTGGGCGCCCGCCGGAGAGGGTCGTTTCCGTAGTGAACGACCAGCTATTAGCTCAGCCGAGACGAGGACTGAAACAGAACCAAAGATGGCCACCAGGAGGTACGGAGGGCTCTGTAGTCCCACTCGGTACTGTGAGGTCAGAAAATAGGAAGATCAGTAGTTTCCGCTCCAGAGTTGCAGCATGGAAGATAATTTGAATCGCTGATAGCCAAATAAATAATGGCAAAGTAAAGTGTGGCTGACAAGGTGCTTTGACGAATGGAAGCTGAGCCTGCGGGCCTTATATAAGGGCTAGCAAAAGGATATTGGGGTTATTCCGTTCCGCACTTGGCGCTAATGGCCTCAGTCAGTGACTACAGTAATACTCGCAATTGGCTTAACTGAATAACTTACCTCCCTGAGGTACTCCAGACAGAGTATAGTACTCTGTACTATGTAATGGAGATATCTAGGCACCTCAGGAGGTTACTCGGCGCAATCGTGAGTCGTGATTCATGACTTTCAAGGCTGGTGATCGGTTAACAACAACCCACAGAGTCAGGTAGGAATTTGACATTCTACATCCGAAGAAGGGATTGCCATTTTAATATTAAATTGATGCGACTAGAGTTGAGATCACGAGGATGCTGGACTTTCTTACTTAGCATTTCTGGTGCATTCTGTATCATGTGCGGAGTAGGCGAGTCCCGCTGTCAGTGTGCCTGGGTTGAGGAAGGAAAACACCCCATTTATAGCTATGAGAGTGGGGAGTGACGCATTGCTACACGGAGGCTTGCTGCTTCACGATGGCACGCCAGAGAATGACCCGTTGCCGCCACGTAGTAAGAGATTGCAGATGGTCCTCTCATGTGCGCCACAACGCTGAACACAGGTACAAAGTGGTTTGTTCCAATGAACATCGTAGGTCATTACTCCTCCTTGACCTGCCACCAAAAGACCCCCACCCAGCCTATATATCAATCCAATAACGATGAATGGGAGGGTAGCCGAAGCGCCCACACGTTGCAGCCGCCAAAGCCTATTAACCAGGAATGCAGTCCATGCTCGTCAATGGTTGACTTGGCTTTTTGTCGACTAGAACTTCCAAGTTACTACTCTCCTCTAGACTGTATCTTTATAGCATGCGAATCAGTAATACGAGGCTGCTCGTACGAGTACTCCGTAGTGGGATATCTCTAGAGGATTGAGGCGGATTTGATGAGATCCTAAGAGGGCTTTGTCTCTAGGCCCTGGGTTCTCGGTGTGGGTACGCCAGTGGGGTGGCTTACTCACAGCCTGCGGAAGCCCAAGGGCTTAAAGACGCGAGAGCCTGAGAGCCTGAGAGCCCTTTTTAGCCGCCGACGGCCGCCGCCGTACACTATTAACTAAGTACTACCTGCTAGGAGATGCTTTACTTGTAACGAGGCCACAGGTGGAACGACTCAAAGCTCGCCACTTCTACCTGATTTCTTGTGGGATGGTAGGTGCTTCACCTACTACATATTTCCCGCCTTGGTGTCAGTCCGATCCTTGATATACCAAGCAATCCAACGGCTGCCCGCTAAACCTGGAGGCTGTGGTACGGTAATGCTTTCCTCTCTGATGAACGATGGGTCTTGGGCCTGTATTGGATCTCAATGAGCACTGAAAGAGACGAACCAAATCCATGATAGATCACACAACCTAATTATTGGACTTGGACGTCCCTTGGATTTCTTTCAGGCTGCTCGGACATTTATGGATTCAGCTTGTTTCTTTACCCTCGGCGAATAGACTTTGTCCGACCTAAGCGTCAGGGTGTGCCACTAGACTGTATATTGTACGTCACTGCCACGGAACTCTTTACGCGGTATGGCCCCGCTGTATTGGGTTGAGTAGGACATCAACTGACGAGTAGAGATACAATAATGATATTGGATAGCCTTTCGAATGTTGCAGTACGATCTTACAAGTCACGGACCCCGGCTGCTACGTTTCCGGCCTCACAGAAAGGCCGAACTCGTAAGGTTGCGGGTCGGTGTGATAATGTTGAGATTGCTCCTAGGCTGGCGATGGCGATATATTGTTGAAGGATTCAGGATCTAGTGTTCGATTTTGAGTGAGAAATCGACGTGGGAGACACCTTGGTGCACGGCGCTGGTGGATATGATGTCGATGTCTGAGAGAATTAGCAGTGTTATATCGGCAATGAATGAATGCTCCCACATACCGTTATTAATATATTCTTTCACATTTGATTCCGTAAGACCGCCGCTACTCTCCAGCAGGACATTCCTTTTACCCCTCCAGCGGTCCTTCAGGCTTTTAGCTGCAACTTTCAATCCGTCGCCGTCGAAATTATCCAGCATTACGATATCTGCACCCGCTTCAATCGCTTCATCTGCGTCTGCTTCGGTTTGGACCTCGACCTCGATCTTGAGAGCGAACCCACCTACAGCTCGCGCAGCTTTGACAGCGTTGGTGATACTTCCTTTGGCCCATATGTGGTTGTCCTTAAGCATAATCATGCTGCTCAGGTCATGTCTGTGTCCATCAATACCACCTACCAACATGCCATATTTCTCGACAAGCCGGAAGCCAGGTGTGGTTTTCCTGGTGCCAGCCAGGACGCCCATATAACCCGCGCCACGCACCAGTTCGAGCATCTTCTTACTTCGCGTGGCAACGCCACTGCACCGGGCCAAGGTATTTAAAGCCACACGTTCACCGAGTAACAGCTTCCGTGTCGGGCCCTTCACCGTGGCCACTTTTATCTTACCTCCACTCTTCCTGGGGTCGAGATATGTGCCCTCGTCATACTGCCAGTCCACGGTGCATTCAAGCTGTTTAAACACTTCGTTGAAGAAGGGGATCCCCGCGAGGACTCCTTCGGATTTGCAGAGAAGCTGCGCCGTTCGAGGTTCCGAACCAACGACGAATCCGCCATAGTCAAAGGACGGCGTGTCTTCAGCAAGCCATCTCGTGATCTCGGTGGTGAAGTGGCTAGGTAATAGGTCTGCGAGCGACCCATGGGCGTTACTGGCTTGGGTAGGGAGGGGTAGGTTGGCCGCAGGAGGCGCTCCATCTGCGTTAGAGCCCATATCTGCTTGGGAAGTGTCAAGTGTTTCCACGAGGGTCGAGATTAGATGCGGCTTTCAAAAATCTTATTCAAAGTAGTAGTTAGGCAGCTGGATGGGAAAGCGATGGTCACGTATATTTTTCTTTTCCCTCTTGACAAACCCCTCCTGCCTTCCCCGCACCTCGGTTCGTGAGCTTACCTAATTAGTTGTTGGTTAAACGAGATTAGTACGAATATACTTTTAGGTAGTTGTTTAGGGGGTAGCTCCCCTATCGACCTAGAGGTACATACCTCCCCAGGCACCCTCTTCGGACAGTTGTGAACCAGGACTTTTGCTCACAAGATTTAGTGTTGCGTTCCTATTTCGTTCTGTTGCCGCCAAAGATCCACTTGACCCACCGTACATCACGTGGTTGCTGTCTGACCTGAGGCATTTAGGTGTATGAAAAAGACTCAATGCCCACCGTGACGGAGGGTTCAGAAAGTGCCAAATGACATGGAAAATCACACATTTTTGATCAAGACGCGAGTAACTTTGTATATAAAACCAAACAACTTACATAGATTGCAAAATGAAAGAACCCTCAATACTCAATTTGATTGGCCAACGTTTTCACACCAATCCTTGCGCGACCTAGTCTCTCTGGTCCGCAATAGCTTCATTGAGAAGAGCTGTGCCAAGACAATTTACCTACCAGTGCTCATCTTCAAAAGTCACGTGATTGTGGCTGAAGTGGGCCTAAATCCAATGCAGTACTAGCCATCGCCAGTATTAAGTGGTCCTCAACAGACTTCTCCATTTCAAATGTTACCGCTATCAACAATGTAGAACATGATTGAAGTCGAGGTTTGTATTAAACACGAGCTCCAGCGATTTATCAGAAGCAAAAGCATAGATATCATGCATTTGCGTTTACCTGTCGTCGATCACAACAGATCGAGCAGCGAACCAATTTCGTCAAATCTTGGGCTTCTCAAACAAACAAGCCCTTGCCAGTGCGTGCTATAATTATAATTTCCCCATAGGTAGGTTGTCAAGTGCTTTGATCTTCCTTTGGGTGCTTTATGGACCACAGCAAGGCACAAGTTGTTTCGCATTGAGCTGCAGTATTTCCTTTGTACCCTGCTATCAATCATGGCCGCATCCGGCACACAAGATACGTCGCTTTTCTGGCTGCTTCTTACCTTTAATCCACCACTGTTGGATTTAGTGCTCTTACCTGATACTCCGTTGCTGCATGCAAAGATTTTGTACCTGTTTTACTTCTGCGAACCTCCAGCATGAATCCGTCCGATCCTTGGCATCCTATGGATGGTGACTCCCCAGATTTACGGAACTATACGTTTTCACTAACACAGAGAGATGTGAGACTCAGAGGCCCAAGACCTGGGGGCGATTTTAACAAGCGTTGGTACGAGGAAAGACTTGAACGAGGCGCTTTCGGACCCCCGGCGCATCTTGAATCAGAGGGCTTCATGCGAAGATATCCCCTATTTAGGGACAATCACCGTGAAGATGCAGAGTGGGGTCCGGTAAGAGTACTTGGGCGAGGTGGATATGGTCTGGTGGGACTCTGGGAGAAGCGGGATGAAAATAACCGGGCTGAAGATCACATTGTAGTCAAACAAGAAAATGAAGGGATGACGCGCCCGTTTGATCCGATACGCGATCCTCATCTCAAACCTGAAGCGATTATCCATCGGGACATGAATAAAAGACAGCCAGGTTCTTTCCCAAAACTTCGGGCTTATAAGCATCTCGAGGCATACAAGAACAAGCGAGCAGGACGCATACCGTCTACCCCAGCGGTATACCGGATGTATCTGGAACACTGTCCTCACGGCGATCTCGACCGCCTACGGAAGCTGTACTCCATCTGGGATCAGCCGCTTCCAGAGTTGTTCATTTGGCATGTATTCTTGCGCCTGGCTATTGCAGGTGAAGCTTTACGAGCACCCCCAAGTGAAGACAGTGAATGGACTCGGATGATGCTCAGGCTCGTGCACGATGCTCTAAAAAATATCGAGCAACAGAACCGACAATCTACCCTGGCTCCCCGAAAGAAGGCCAAAGGCAAGGGGAGGAAGAAAGCTAGAAAGCCGATGACGCCAGCAGAAGATGACCCAGACATGACTATCGACCCAACCAGACTTTACCGCTTCAACTATTACCATCTTATCCATGGGGACATGAAGCCGGCCAATGTTTTGCTTGGAGATAACAGACGAGGCTATGTCCCGGAGGAAGATCGCCGCAACATCGACAATCCCGACTATCCACTCGCCAAGATGAGTGACTTTGGTCTTTCCAGATACATCACTCGTGATAGTCCAGAGGAAAACCCTAACGCATTTTGGGGACTGGGCACAGATGGCTTCAGAGCACCTGTAAGTCTACACCACTGACACATCTCTGCCTCTCACTATCAAATATCTCCCCTTGTGTGAGCGCGTAGCGCAAAAGTATGTCACTGACTTGATCTGAAATCTAGGAACAAGAGGGGTATGGGGCGCACTGGCCGGTTCCACCCACTGGGGCGGCGGTTAGGAATAGAGAAAGGCTATCCGGCATTCCGGATCCTAGTGATAACAACAATCTTCGAGCATATTCCAAGCAGCATTTGGACAACCGAGATGAGCATGCAGACATAATATTCGATCACTCCTTGAATGTAAGTGACTCCATACCATCCATGGGGAGATCCCCGCTTTCGCCCTCACAGGCCACTAACTCAGTGTTTCCTATCCACAGATCTATGGCATCGGCCGAACCATGTATTCTCTGCTGGTCAACTCGGGCTCACGGGAGCCGATTGACCGTATCCCCTACTATATCCTCAGGCACGAGCCGGAGCTGGTAGCTGCAGTGGAATATGCCAATTGGGGAGTGAATCGATACCATATGCTGCGGAAGGTGCGCACCCCGATCGCTAGATTCTACACGCCACGGTTCCGGCGCCTGGTGTGGCGCTGTCTGGACCCGAACCCAGCGAACCGGCCCTCCCAGCTCGAGCTCCTGGAGAAAGTAGAGCGCGGGCTCAGGCTGTACAAGCGACATCTCCGCCGCCTGGAACGCAGCGGGAAGGAGCTGCCTGAGCTGAAGCTGTTCTACCGTGGCCACGAGATCAACCAGCTGCCGCAGGGAGCTGCCTACAAGCAGCCGGACCTCGCAGAGGTCCGCAACCTCCTTCGCAACGAGTTCCTGGACCCGGACCTCCCGCGCTTGAGGGTCCCCGTTCAGAAGTACAGTAGCCTTAGGCTCTCCGGGGAGGACCTCAAGAGCATCCTGAATCCCAAGATGCACTGGCGCAAGACATATAACGAGAAGCCGGATACGACTCGTTGGTTCAATCAACCTGATATCGATACTGAGGATGAGGATGGAGATGAAGATGGAGACGACGATAGCGATCACAATGACGAGGAGGATGGGAATGAGGAAGGAGCACACGAGACCAGTGATCGACCTGATCACAACAACGGTCATGCCGGGCTCGGGGACGACGAGGAGGAGGAAGAGGACGAAGGGGACGACGAGTGATTCATGTTGATGCGGGAGCCGCCTGCCTAAGGTTCGAGCGCTGAAAGAAAAAGAGGATCGAAGCAAAAGGGGGATGACAAGGCTTTGAATAGGAATGAATCACGAAATCTTGGTGCTCGAGGGATTTATCAGGTTTACTTCCATAAGATTAATTAGCTGTTGAAAGGGAGTTCGGTTCTCCTCATCGTTGGTTCTTACAGTACTTGTGTTTCTTTAATCAAAATAGACTTTCTCTTTTACTTCTGGGTTTCGTGCCATCTACTCTCAAGTAGTTCAATTTCCTGAGTTCTGGTAATCAGGGATCATACCTACGGAACCTCCTCCGCTGTAGCTCAAGTGCCCCGTTTCTGACTTGCACTTCGGTGGAGAAATTAAAAGTAAATGTACATGGTGAACGCGATGGGCAGAGAAGGCCTCGTTAAATTCAAGAGATTCCCATTTCGCTTGATCCATAGCAATGATTATCGCTGATCGTGTCGTACTCTATCATAAAGAAGTCCCATCCTTCGCTATGCAATTTTGATATTTAATATCCCCCCCCTTGATTCTTCATTGTCACACTCATCCATCCTCGCGACTGCTTTTCTTTTTGATTTTTCACTTGTCCAGAGACTGAACAACGCTGTGACTTAACTAAGCCCTCCGCGAACCATCGGCAGGAAACTCGTCGGTGACGACCAGTCTGGTATTAACATTCATGCTTCCCAGTTCGTTGAGCAAGAGTTTGAAAGCGTAGGGAAGGGTCATGCGCACGACATTCGAACCCGTTTCACCTGCGCTGCTGCAGCGCTGGCACCAACGCCCGAACGCCATGAAGCCGCAGGACTCGCAGACGTCGACTTCGTGCTTGTCGCTCGACAGCATCAATCTTTCTCTCAGCAGCTGTGACGCACCGTATGCGATGAGACAGTCACGCTCCATTTCTCCGAGACGGAGACCACCATCTCTCGAGCGACCTTCGGTGGGTTGTCGTGTGAGGATTGCTCGTGGGCCGCGGGATCGGCTGTGCATCTTGTCCTGCACCATGTGCTTGAGTTTCTGGTAGTAGATGGGGCCGGTGAAGACATAGGCGGGCAAGGGCTCTCCCGTAATGCCTGAGGTCAAGTAGTCTTTGCCGTCGTAGCTGTATCCCGCTTCGATCAAGGCTCGGGACATATCTTCGAGTTTGCTGCCTCCAAATGCGGTTCCGTACTCAAACTTTCCCTTCAGAATTCCAGCCTTACCAGAGACAAGTTCTAGCATCTTTCCGACAGTCATTCGGGATGGGAAACCGTGAGGGTTCATGATGATATCTGGAGTAATGCCCAAATCTGAGAAAGGCATGTCTACTTGTTCGGCGATGATACCCACAACACCCTTTTGCCCATGACGGGAAGAGAACTTGTCACCCACCTCTGGAACTCGAGTTTGTCGTGTTTGGACTTTGATCAATTGGTTTCCAGATTCCTGTTCAGACACCATAACCTTATCGATGTAACTTGGGTCCGGTAGTCGATATTTCTGAGGCTGAGGTATGGCGGGCCCGTTTGTGCCACTATCGGACAAAGTCGAAGCGGAGGCGTTTTCAGGTACATATTTGTTCACATAGACCTCCCCTTGGCTGACCTTCGCACCGACAGATGCAATACCATCTACGTCGAGCAGGGCATGTGCTTTTATCGGTACCCCGTTATCTATGGTCGGTGGCTCGACGATATCTTTGAGATTACCACCGGGATACAGCTTGATGGTGACGGGGTATTTTCGCAGAACTTGGCATCGACCGAACCCACGATCGACGGAAGCCTTGTTCAGCACCAAGGCATCTTCGATATCGTAGCCGCTATAGGACATGACAGCAACCGTCGCATTCTGACCGGCTGGTAGCTTATCATATTTGACCAGCTCGATCGTCCTCGTTTTCACGAGTGGCTTTTGTGGGTAGACCATAAGGTAGAGCAATGTATCGATCCTCAGAAACTGATTGTTTGCAATGAAACCGATAGCTTGCTTACCCATAGCACATTGATACGTATTTCTGGGAGACTGGTTGTGGTGAGGGTAA